>JACCDV010190307.1_pt1 | contig 11135 bp, 5 predicted proteins | sample 7446131 | NCBI WGS metagenome assembly JACCDV01 (sample SAMN15323448, study PRJNA562643) | freshwater metagenome | isolation source: river surface water | place: USA:Blue River Watershed | collected 2017-08-17
AAATCATCGTTAGCTAGTTTCTGATTAGAGAACATGCTAAGTATTTGTCTTTGTTCTTTAGTGGCGAGCTTAGCTTGATTGAGTAATTTGAGTGCCATTAGCTCGGTGATTCTTAGCATTATGCCTAAATCTTCGCTTGCAGCCTCGAGGTTATTTCTGAAATACTCAGCTTCGTAGCTAACTATTCTAGAGTCCCAGAGCTTAGCAAGTTCGTTAGGGTTTAAATTAGTATCTAGTTTGTCAGCGGCTTTGCGGCAGGCTATAAGTCTTTTGGCGATTAGTTTTGAGCTTTTGGCTTCTGCTGCCCTGAACTCAAGGCTGTCAGCGGCTGAGCTACTTATTAAATCAGCTTCCTTAGTAGAACCTGCGTTTACTACTAATCTTAGTTGCTGCTCAAGAGGTATTGGTCTTTCGTAGCTAACGAAGAGGCTTAGTAGATCGTGGGCTTTCTTACTTATATTAGTTAGCTGCTCGGAGCTATCGAAAAGCTTGAGTATATATTCTATATTTTCTTTGCGCTCACCATTTAGTAGCCAGCGACCACCTAGAACTAACCAATCGGCAAAATCAATCTCGTTAATTGATTGGTAGTTAGATACTTTGCTTAGACCTTCTAGCCACTCTCTATATTTATTAAGAGAGTTGGCGCTTGCGTTCATTTCTTTAGCTTCGTAGTATTTCTCGGTAATAAAATCGCGGCGTATGTCTATGTATTTAAGTGTTTGTTTGAACTCAGTTTCTAGCTCGCTTGTGATAGCTCTTAGTTCGCTAGGATCTACTTCATCACTGGCTTTTAGTTTATTCTCTAGTATGACTTTGCTGATGAATTTGCGTGCCCACTTAGCTTCGTTGTTGATTTGTCTGCGCCATTCTTCGTAGCGATCTGCTGCGATCATATGTGATGCCACAGTGCCGCCTAGTGATAACCATTCAAGAGTTTTACAGTAATCAAGTAGAGGTTTTTTACCTTGCTGCGGGTTATCAACTAATACCAGTAGTGATCTAGAGTTGTTGCAGCGCATAACTCTGCGCACTATAACTAGATCTTCCATGAAACTTAGTAAATCATCGTGCTCAGCGTTTAGCTGTATAACATCGCAGCCTTGATAAGCTCTAAGCGGATTTTTGTAGAAGCCTTTTTGGTAGAGTTCGTAGTATTTAAGGCTAGAGCCTAGAGATTTGATTTTATTAATCGCTAGGTCTTGCTCTTCAGCATTCATCTCGGCTAATCTACGCTTGAGACTAGGCCAGCTAAGCGCATTAGAGCCGTAGGTTTTAGCGGAAGCCCTTAAAGTCTCTTCGGTTAAGGCTTTGGCTGAAGACTTGAATAGTTGCAATATTTGCTGCTCGCAATGCTCAGCTCTAAGCTTAAGCTCGCCGCCCATAAATACGTCAGGATCTACTAGCGGGTCATAGACTCTAATTTCACCAGGCAGAGCGTAAGAAGTGAATTGATGCTCTAGTAACTTAGCGATTGTAGGTTCGCTAGCGTTTTTAATATATTTACTTTCGTGCAAGAGAAAAGCGATTAAATACTGGTTAGCGTTTTCGCGCTCGTCTGAGACGTTGCCTTTGTATGCTGCATTGAAGGCGATCTTAAGCTCGCCGTAGATGCTTTGTGCGGTGTATGGCAGCCCTTGAATAATTAATGCGCGCCTTATAGCATCATTCGTGATTTGAATGCGCTGAATGATACCGGTCTCATTTAGTAATCTAGAGTATTCAATAAGCTTGCTTGATAGTACTGAGTATTGATGAGCAGCTTCGCTATCAGCGTCTATGCCGAGCTGTTTAACTAACGCAGTTAGAGCATAGATATTAGGCAGCCAAGGTAGCTCAGGGTCGCTCAGGTAGCGGCTTATAGGCTCTGAGTTCATCAGTTCTTCGTACGCGTATAGCTGCCAGTCTAAGCTAGATATAAAATCAGTTTTGCGCTTAAGTATAGTTCTAATTAGGTTGTTTAACTCTGTTCTGGCTCCTTTATCGCTGATACCGATTTTCTCTAGTAGCTCTTCAGAGTCTAAACTTAAAGCAAGAATAATAAACAAAGGTTCTTTTGTGATGCAGTAACCCGTTGATGCCATGGTGCCTTGTTCCATGACGTGGATACCTACTGCTTTATTGTCTCTAGTATTGATAGTGGCTCTTATAGTCTGCCCGTCGCTACCTAGAGCCTGGAATAGTCCCTGGAAACTTATGGCTTTAGCGTACTGAGCGGCGCGGCAGCTATTCTCAGCGACTTTCGCGGTGCCAGCTTCTGCGCTAGTTTCAAACATACTATTGCGCGATTTACTAACTAGATCTATATAGTTTTTACCGACACTAAGCGACTCTAAATCATCAGCGCCAAGCATACGTCCCATCAGTGTGGTGACTGAAGCGACTACGTGCTTACCGAAATCGATGCGACTAGGAGCGACAGTGAAATCATAGTAGAAATCCGCATCAGCATTGGCTTTGTCGCTAGTAACTATTACGCGCGGATATTTTTTATTAGCTGCAAGCAGTTCTTTGCGTGCTGTTGATTCTGGGTAGCGAATATATTTTTTGATGAAGTTGCGAATTTCAGATTTGTTCAAGCCTTCGTGTATTTTTGCTGAGATGGCTTTTGCTTTTGCGCTGTAGCTAATATTCTGTGCTTCAACTCCTTTGCGGAAGCTTTCTATTTCTGTTGCTCTATTGTTGCGCGCAGCTAAGCAGTAAGCTGCTACGTCAGCTTGAACGTCACTAAGCTGCGGTAGTATCTCATAGATGGCTTGCAGCTCGCTGCAACCTTCTCTAGTCATATACTCTTCTATATAGTCTTCAAGTAAATAATAGCCAAGACAAAACTTAGTAGCTTTTACTATTTCATCTTGATAACCCTTGATTAATTTACCAAGAGCGTCATTGGCTCCTGCAGCTTCAAGACTGGCGATATTGCTAATTTCATATTCTAATAAATATCTAAATAAATCTATCAAAGGTCCGATAAGTGTGGTCTCTAGTTGATAGTGAAACTTAGTATTGATGCTGCTTGCATGGCTTATGGCGCTATAGAAATCTGGCGCAAGGCTAATAGCTAAATCTTCTGCGTTAGACCATTTGATATCTGGCTTGCCGCTATCTTTATCAGTAACTATAGATATAGATGCGTTCTCGAAGAAGGAGTTGACGCCCTTAGCGATATAGCCAAACTCAGGGCTAACAAAATTAAATGGTAGTGCCTTAAGTCTATGTTCTTCTGACTCGGCGTCAGTTTCTACGTAGAGATTCTCACCTAATAATATGCGCGGTATAAAGTGTCCTGAGCGTGACGATGGTCTCTGCACAAAAATCACAGCGCACTGACGGTTATCAGGGTTGCTCGCGAGTTGTTGTTTGAAGTCTAGTACTGAATGAAGTAAGCTGCGTTCCAGTTCTCGAACCTCATCGTAGACATAGAGGAATTGATTGCTGTCACTTAGTTTGTTTTTAATTAACCTAACTAAAGTCTCGAAATACAGTTCTACTTCTCTTTCAAGTTGAATTAGAACCTTGTCGTAGCGCGCTCTAGGAGCGGAGCCTAGATTAGCTAGATAATTAAGCTCGTCTAAGTAAAGAGAAAAATCTATCTCTGCTTTTTCTAGGCTGCTATCTAGAGGGATCTCTTGTTCGTTTAATAATTCGTTACCTTTGACTAGAGTCGAAACTAGATTTGATTTTAGTTTTTTGATCTCAAGCTCTGTCGCTTCATTAATACTAGTGCTGCCTGAATTAATTAATATAGGACCTTGCTCATGAGCCACTCTAGAGCCGCGCTGAGCGACTATTCGTAAGCCGAGAATTTGCAGAGAATTAATTAAATGCTCGTAATATAATCTGAACTCCTCGCTGCCTTGGCTTAGATCTTCCTTGAGTGCGTCATAGTATTCGTCAACAGCAACACTGCTAAAACAGCCAAGCTCAGCGTTTTGATTGAGCTCGGTAATTTCTTCATACTTGGCGATGCGATACGGCATAGTACCAGTAAGTGCTCTATTACGTAGTAGTTGAGTTTGTTTATAGTTATTAGCTCTATCAGTGCCAAGTTTAGCTAGCCAGGCGTTTAGGTGCCCGCCGGCATCGTAGTTAGTATCGGCTTTAAGACTGTCTATTAGGCGCTGTCTATAAGCAGGCTCTAGAGCCAAGAAGAAATCAGGTAGCTTAGTGTAAATCTCGTCTTCGGAGAGCTTGCCCAGTGTGCGCGCCAAATAGAAGTAAAATGAAAATAGATAGATGGGACCCAGGTTAGTGTTGAACTTAGAATCTAAGCAAAGCCTTTTGGCTGCTGTGTTATAGATGCTAGTGTGGTGATAATCTTCTACTAAGTTGATGTAGATACTGGAGTTGAAATATTGTTTGAAGAAATCCATTAGTTTAGGGTTCTCTCTAAACTGCTGGGAGATATTATTAAGGAAATCGCTAAGCTGAGTTAATTCGCTGCGTCTAGGTTTGAATTTATTACTGCTATAAAGTATTTCTATACCAGCTTGATTAAGATCTGGCTCAGCTGAGTCCCAGCGGCTTAAGCCGCGCGAGTCTGCTTTATTGAATATATATAGTTCGTATTTCAAAGCTCGCTTCTTATTCTAAGCCCAAATAGCGTCAGCATCAAACTAAGATGCAGGCAGCAGGGGATGATTTACTGATGTGTAGTTGCTCCTCAGCTGCTTTGGCTAGTCCTCTTGGACTATAGTATTTCTCTATTAGAGCGGCTTTGGCTTTATCTGCCTTATCTTTAGCAATTAGAATAATATTATTACCACCTAAACCAGCGCCGCTAATAGATGAGCCGTAAACCCCATCTAAGCCAAGAGCTAGCGCTTGAAGTTCGTCGTTGGCTTTAGTGCTCGCACCATATAATCCAGAATGATCTTTAAGTTTAAGTCCTGGAATAATATTGTTTTGTTTGCTGCCTAGTCTCTCTCCTGCGTGCGAAAGGTTTAGGTGTTTGCCGAGCTGGGTTAGTAACTCTTCATCACTATAACTTGCTGCATTCTCTTTAAGTTCTTTAAGTCTTAGCCCCTCAGCTAGTGCGTAGATAGCAAGACCGCGCAATCTATCATCACTAATAGTTTTAATTGCTTGAACTAACTCTTCTTCGCTATGACTATATAGTGCATCACCAATATATTTAGTCTTGAATAATTTTTCAGCAAGCTCGTTTAAGGTTTTATAGGCAGCAATATTAGCGTTAGCTTCAGCGAACTCCGGTAGGCTCTTGTCTGCGTGTATAAAACTTGGAGCGGTGATGACTGCTAGCCTCTCTGGGAGTTTAAGGTAGCTATATTTAAGTTCTGGCTCGAGTTTCACTAGAACGAAATTGCCTTCTAGAGCTAGCATTTGCGCTGCTGGATCACCTAAGCCAGAATTAAAGCCCCTTGCGTTTTCTACTTGCTGCAGAAGTCTAAGAATGCTGCTGTCTTTATTCTTGCAAGCATTAATCAGAGCCTCGCACTTGAGCTCTTCAGCGATAGCAATAATTAAAGCTAGCAGTAGTGCGTGCGAAGAGCTAAGTCCGCCTGCGGCTGGAATTTCGCTTGCGACTACTATATTTAAATTTATATTCTCTAAGTTAATTGAGTAATTAGTCTTGAGAATTTTAATTAAAGTAAGCGGATAGCTAAGCCAAGAATTCTTCTCAATATCAAGCTCTGACTCTTTTGTGGAGTAGGCTGGATATTTATCATCTAAATTATCAAGCCTTATTATTCCAGTGCCAGGCTCAGAGTTAACAACTACATATGTACTTCTGTCGTCTGCAAAATACATTAGATCGTTGTTGACGTAATCACAGTGCTTGCTAAAACTAATGCGACCGGGGGCTCTTGCAATAACATGGTGCAAGCCCGCGATACTAGGGTGATTGATTAATGATTCTAGAATTGGTGATTGAAGGTTTTGTAGAGTCATTTAAAAAGCGCAGCGATGCCTAAAAACAAAAGTTTATGGCTGCTTGATTTCTCACCTGACCCGTTCACAGGTCTCTACCATCGCTGCACTTTATATTCTAGCCAGGCTAGTGACTTTTTACAAATCTTTATGCAATCTAGCTGTTTTAAGCTTGACTAGTTCGCGTATCAGCTTAAGCTCCATAAGTGCTAGTTGTCTTTGATCATCTGTAGTCTTAGGCTTATCACGTATTTCAAGCTCAGTACGTGCCTTCTGAGCAGCATGCTCTGCTTCGGCTTCGTCAATTTCAGCGCCCATCATGGCAAAATCAGTAATAACTGTAATTCTATTGTCTTTAACTTCTATTACGCCGCCAAGTACTGCTACTACGCTCTCTATATTGCGGCTATCCCAGTAGCGAAGGGGACCTGAGCCTAGTTTAGCCACCATATCTGCGTGGTTCGGTAGTATGCCGATCTCGCCGGTTTCGCTTACTGCGACTAGTCGCAATACATCTTCACCAATTAGCTGCTTATCAGGACTAATTAATTCGAAATATATGGTTTTAGACTTGCTTGCTGTAGCCATAGGGTTAATATTGATTATGTTAGCAAATGAAGCACAGTGTAAATAATTTTATTAGATTTTTTAGTTATGTTTTTACAGTTTTGGCACTGATAATGCTGCTGCATCAAGGAAAAGCTATGGCAAAAGTAAGTCACATTAAATCGTACGGTGGTATTGAGGAGTATAGACTTGATAACGGTCTCAAGATACTGCTTAAACCGAATACTCAAGCGCCGCTAATTAGCTGGCAGGTTTGGTATAGAGTGGGGAGCCGTAATGAGCGTAGTGGTTACACCGGGCTGGCGCATTACCTCGAGCATATGATGTTCAAGGGCACTAAGCAATTCCGTAAAGGTGAAATTGCTCAAGCGGTAGAACTTAAAGGCGGCATGTTTAATGCTTTTACTAGTGATGACTATACCGCCTACTATGAGAACTTCGCCCCTGAGCATTTAGAGCTAGGTATTAAGGTAGAAGCGGATCGTATGCGCAACTCTGGACTTCTTCAGGAAGAGCTAAGCCTGGAGCGTAGCGTGGTGATCTCTGAGCTTGAAGGTAGAGACAATAGTCCGCATAGTATTCTTTACCGCACACTTAAGGCGAGTGCCTACGATGTGCATCCTTACAAGAACCCAATCATTGGTTGGATTGATGATTTGCATAATATCGATGCTAAAGTAATGCGCGAATTTTATGAGACTTTTTATCATCCTGATAATGCGGTGATAGTTCTTGCTGGTAATTTTGATAAGCCCACAGCGCTTACCCTTATTGATAAATATTTCTCTGCTTATAAACCTAGTACCTTAGCTAAGCCACCTGTAGCTAAAGAGCCAGAGCAATTAGCTTATAAGCAAGTTGAAATTCGCGAAGAGGGCTTCGTCAAGCTCTTAGCTATGGCTTTTCATATTCCTGAGTTCGCGCACGCAGACTCTGCTGCCTTGCAGCTTATAGGTGATATAGGTTTCGGTGGTACTAGTAGTAGGCTTTATAAGAAGCTCGTCGATACTGGACTTGCGCTAAGCGTTTCTGGTTTTGCTGAATCAAATATAGATCCAAGTGTGTTTAGAGTAGTAGCTAACCTCACTCCAGAGGCTGATATAGCTAAAGTGCAGAGCATTATCGAAGCTGAGCTTGATGCAATGAAGACCGATATCACAGAAGATGAGCTTAAGCGTGCTAAAGCTCGCACAGAGGCTTCTAGCATCTACGAGCGTGATGGTGTTTATGATGAAGCGCTGCAGATTGGATATTTCGAGCTGGTCTCGGGTGACTGGACTAAGTATGTGGATTGGGTGGATATCATCAATAGAGTTAAGCTTGATGATCTTAAGCGAGTGGCTGATAAATATTTCGTGCGTAAAAACGAAACAGTAGTTAGATATCTTCCAGAGAAATCTCCAACTAGCCTAGTAGCTGATGCTGAAGCTGAAGTAATTAATTCTGGCGAGCATCGTAGTTACGCATCTGGTGCCGGTACTGTTGAGCGCATAGATCCTAAGCAAATGAAAAGATTACTTGCGCTTACCGCGCCTAAGTACGCTAAAGACTACGCTAAAAAACTTAGCAAAAATAAACTCAATATCAAACGGTTTGATTTGTTTGAGGGCGGACCTACGGTAATCTTCAAGGAAGATCATAATTTGCCTTTGGTTTACGCTAATGCAATTGTGTTCGCTGGATCAGCTACTGATAATGGTTCTAAGCTAGGTAGAGCCTACCTAACAGCTAATATGCTTGAGCGTGGTACTACTAAGCGAGATAGGTTTGAGATAGCTGAGATGCTAGATCTATATGGCGGTGATATTAATTTTAATGCTGATAGAGAGTATGGTGAAATTGAGTTCTCATCATTAAGTAAGAACCTTGATAAGACCTTGGCTCTCTTGGATGAGATGCTTGAAAGTCCTGCGTTTAAGGATGAGGAGCTCGCTAAGCTTAAGACTGAAACTAGCTCAGCTATTAAACAAGAAGATGAATACCCGTCTAGAGTGGTCACTAGAGAGCTAGCAAGGTTAGTCTTCCCAGAGGGGCATCCTTACTATAATTATTCTGTTAGTGAGAGAGTTAATGCGATTAACGGAATTAGCATAAATGATATTCAGAGTTTCTACGCAGATAAATACAACGCATCTAATATGATCCTATCGGTGGTGGGTGATATTAGTGAAGGTGAGATTAAAGCTAAATTCGGGCGTATTTTTAAGAAGCTTAACCCGCGAGCTGGAGCTAAACTTGAGCCGCCTGTGATCCCTCTGGTTGCAGCTGGTCAAGGAACTGAGCTGGTGGTGTCTATGCCTAATAAAGAGCAGGTAGAAATCAATCTAGGACATAGTTCTGAGATTAGTCGTACCCACCCCGACTTCTACTCGACTCTACTTGCCAACTATAGTCTTGGCGGCAGACCTCTGTCTTCTAAGCTTGGCTTGGTGGTTAGAGATGAGCACGGGCTTGTTTATAATATTCGCTCTAGTTTTAAAGCTTCGCTCGGTGCTGGTGGTTTTAGTATTAGTCTTGGTTGTAACCCGGCGAATGTAGATAAAGCAATTAGATTAACTAAAGAAGAACTGGTTAAATTCCTTAAAGAAGGAGTGAATGCTACTGATCTTGAAGCGAACAAACTTTATCTAGCTGGTTCCTTCGCTGCGCGCAATCTGGCTAGTAATGAGGATTTGGTGGATGTCTTAGCTAGCATGCAGTTGTATGATGTGGGTCTTGATTATATAGAGAATTACACTGATCTTATTAACACTATTAGCTTGGATGATGTTAATAGGTCAGCTAGAAAATATATACACCCTGATAAGCTGAACACTGTTATTGTCGGTCCTTACGTTAAACAGTAGTGAATTGATTTGTAAAACTCAGTAATTTAGTTTTAGTGACTAAAAACCTCAGCCCCTCAGCATCCCAAGAGTACATAAGTCTAGTGCTGTTACCGGCATCTACCCAAAGGTAAACTTTATATTCTTCTTCGCTTAGATTAAGTACTTGATTGGCGGCATCACTATGCCTGGTGCGCTCTATGCGCAGCTCGAAGCTAGGATCAGCTGGCTCGAAAAATAATTCTTGTTTGCTAGGGTTCTCGATAAATGCCTCTAGTTGTTTTTGCAAAGTACTTATCTCGTTGCGCTCGCTAAGGTTAAATCTAAATCTACCGGCACTATTATCATTAAGTTCTACTAGTTGAACTATTTCTTGCTTGACATCTACCGCTTGATTGTAGAATCGTCTAGCTTTGCCATTAACATAGAGTATAATTTCGTAGTTTTGCCAGGTTTGAGACCCGTCGTCGCAAGTATCTAGTAGTTTTATTTCAAAACCTACTTTCTCTTCGCTAATTAAACTAGGCATAGTATCTCCTTAGCGACTAGTTCTTGAGTGTTAAAGCCGCTTAGCTTAGATTTAAGCTCACTAAGTTCTCTGCTTTGCTCGCGGTGATAATCACTGAAACCTAGCTTCGCTTCGCCGCTAATATAAGCTGGATCTAGCCAAGCTAGAGTCTCCTTGAGGAAGTTCTCGCTAGTCGCTTGATCTTGCAAGAACTCACGCACTATATGTTTGCGCGCGATGATATTGGCAAGACCAGCCATATCTATTGTGCGAAATAGTTTATAGAGTAGAAAGCTAAGAGCATCGCCCTTATAAGTTAGGAAATAAGGTTTAGAGTAGAGTGCAGCTTCAAGAGTCACTGTGCCTGAGCAGAGCCAGAGTAGATCTGCTGCTGCAAGTAGCTTATGACTAGCGTTAAACATCATTTTGGACTCTAGTATTTCAATTAAGGTATTGCCTTGATGATCAGTGTTATCGCTGAGACCTGCATCGAATAAAGCTTGCATGGAGATGGTAGGTGCTTTAGCGAGTACGAACCTGCTATTGGGTATGCGCTCTCTAAGCGCGCGCGCGGCTTCTACGAAGACTGGCATCAGCTGGCGTATCTCTGAGCCCCTACTGCCGGGAAATATTCCTAAGAGTAGTTGGTTGTCATCTATATACTGATCTTCGCTTAGACCTGTGGATTTAAGAAAAGCCTGGAGAAACTCCTGCTTAGTAATAGCAGGGCTTAGAGAACTAGCAACTGGGTTGCCGACATAAGTTACCGGCACCCCGTGCCTAGTATAGAGATCTTGCTCGAAAGGCAGAGTGCAGAGAACTTTATCTACGTTACGTTTAACTTTGTTTATCCGATAAGCACGCGATGCCCAAAGTTGCGGGGCAATATACTGCACAAACTTAGGACGTTTATCACCTAGTCTGTGCTTAAGTGCTGAAGCGATTTCAAGATTAAGCCCGCTGTAATCCACTCCTAGAACTAGATCTGGCTTAAACTCGCTTATAGCTTTAAGTAGAGTTTCTTTAAGCTTCAAGATGCGCGGAAGATTGCGCACTACTTCGGTGAAGCCGCTAAAACTGTAAGTCTTATAATCTACTACTATCTTGGCGCCCATTTCGCTAAGTAAGTTCGAGCCCATGGCGTGGACTTTAAGATTAGGTTCTAGCTTGAGTAATTCATAGAGCACTCTAGCTGCGTGCGCTTCGCCGCTAAGTTCTCCGCAAATTATAAAAATTCTTTTATGCATGTTTTCGGGCGATGTTCTGCATCATAGCTAGTGTGTTCGCAAAGCCATTAGCTCGCGACATGGTTAGAGCTTCGGCGAGTCCCATGCCTTCGATAA
>JACCDV010347970.1_pt1 | contig 11135 bp, 10 predicted proteins | sample 7446131 | NCBI WGS metagenome assembly JACCDV01 (sample SAMN15323448, study PRJNA562643) | freshwater metagenome | isolation source: river surface water | place: USA:Blue River Watershed | collected 2017-08-17
CTAAAAATTCATTGTTTGGCGATAGTCATAGGCCATATTAGCGATGATGTGTCCCCCCACTGGGGGGATTAAGGGGGGATAAGAGCCGCCGATAGGCGACCTAGTGTTTGCTGATTTCTTAAAAAGCCATTATGTAGAACCTCTCAAAAACCTACTACATGATAGCTTTAAAAAATCGCTAAAAATTCGTTTTTTACCCACTTTATTTATTTACGCGCCAAGGCGCGTGTACGTACACGCGCGTTTTTAAATACTTTTTAAATACTTTTTAAATACAGAATATAGAAGGGAATCGGCATAAAACTACCTTTATCTACCAATAAAACTACCTTTATCTACCAATAAAACTACCTTTATCTACCAATAAAACTACCTTTATCTACCAATAAAACTACTCATTATGATAAAGTAGTTTTAACTATTCTTAATACAAGGGAGTTTTAAATGAAAAAAGATTTAATTGTGAAAGATAATGCCTTAATTAATGCGAGTTATAATTTAGATCTTGTAGAGCAACGTTTAATATTACTTGCTGTTTTAGAGGCAAGAGAAAATAGCATATCCATAGATAAAGACTTAACTATTCACGCAGATAGCTATATCCAGCATTTTAAAGTGGCAAGGCAAACAGCTTACACGGTTCTAAAAGATGCTTGTAAAAATTTATTTGAACGCCGTTTTAGTTATCAAAAACTTTCATCTAAAGGCAATATTGAAAATGTACTAAGTCGATGGGTTCAACGTATTTCTTATGTAGAAAGTGAGGCATTAGTTCGTCTTAGATTTTCAGATGATGTTATTCCTTTAATCTCGCAACTGGAAAAACACTTCACTAGTTATGAATTAGAGCAAGTAAGTAATTTAACTAGCATCTATTCTATTCGCTTGTATGAGTTGCTTATTTCTTGGCGCAGTACTGGGAGTTTAATCATTGCATTAGAAGAGTTCAGAAAAAAATTAGGCATTCAACACGATGAATACCCAAGAATGGACAATCTTAAAAGAAAAGTATTAGACATAGCTATATCTCAAATAAACGAGCACACCGACATCATTGTCAGCTACAAACAACACAAAGCAGGGCGCACGATTACAGGCTTTTCGTTCACGTTTACTCAAAAGAAACAACCCAAAAACGTAACCCCAAAGGCAAAAAAAACTCCCTCTAAACCACAACATCCAAAGCAAGAAGAACAGATCGACTGGATGACTACGGACATACTAGACCGCTTTATTGGCTTATCGTCTGCCAATCAACAAACGGTTCTCGACAAGGTGGAAACATCGCTAAAAGGTGCAAAAAAAGCACGTTTCAAGGCAGCCAGAAGCGGAAGTTTAAAGCAGCTAATGACAGATTTTAGTCTCGACATCAACGAGGCTATGATGACGCTCTGATGGCAGAAATGAAAAAGCCACCGCTTTCGCAGTGGCTTAAAAACCATCTAACTGACAACTTGCAATAGTCAGTGATATTTCGCTTTTCAACGCAATATCCACCATTAGAGGCCTAGTGGCTTTTACGTACAACATCAGGACTTGCAGTGTATGACATCACCCAACCTTGTGCAAGGCAACTATTAGAGGCAATTACCACATAGCTGCTAAAAGCGACAAAAGAAGTTTGTTTGCCGGTTTGAGCAAGTTTACAGCTCCTATCTTTAGCACTTACAATCTACAATGTATCAATGGCTACCTACGGCGATAGTCAGTTGATACAGACAAAAGCTCATCGGCTAAGGATGGGCTTTTTGTTTCTAGAGCTTGTGCAAGGCCATCAGCTCCGCCAGTGATTGAGCATCATGCTCAACCGCTCGCATAAACCCAAGAGTCAGCGTGTGCGGCATCTCCGCCTTATAAGCATGTTTCCAACACGTCAACGTATGCGCCCACAGGTAGCCGATTTGCTGCCGTACTCCTCTTAGCCCTGCCATACGCTCCAAGATGTAAACACCCTTCGCTAACTTTGAGGGGTCTTTTGGATAAATTGTGATAGCCGTCTCAAAATAGCTTTTAATCGAATCATAGTAGGCTTTAGTCATTCGCCATGTCCATGTCTCAGGGTCATTATGGCTACGCCCTTTGTTAGCCATTGCGCTCTTTTTGCGTGTGGTTCTCACCAGTTCGTAACGCTCGGTGAAAATGATACGCGGCTCATTAATGGGCGATAACTTGTCATAGCCGGATTGAGTGAAGCTGGCGAGACTATCGCCTTCGGTCACAAGGATAAACAAGTGATACAGTTGGTCGGTGATGTCAAAAAAAATCACAAGATCAGCGACAGATTGCCCCTCTTTTTTCCGTTTGTACTTTTGGTCTTTGGAGAGGTTAAGGTCATAGCGCAGAGTCAATTTTTTAACCACGGCCTCAATGCTTTTTAAGGGAATGGTCATCTGGGCGTGGTGTGTTGCACCGCGTGAAACAATGAATTGTATCCTTTGCATAGCGGTCGGTTTTCGGTAACAGTAATAAATCATAATTTTCTAACATAGCGATTGCATAAAAGCGATTATATGGCGGAATCTATGCTTTTGTAATTAAAAATAATTTTATAAATGCCGAGCGTAGCGAGTGCATTAATTAGGGGTTCCGTAAAATTCATTGACTCATGCTTTCGCCCTTCGTAATATCCGCCCATCTTAGGGGCTGACCACCTCGCCATTCGGAAAATGGAGGGGTCGCCAACCCCTACTATTTTCTTGTACCGCCCTCGACAGTTTTTGCCAAAAAACTGCTTCGACAAAGCTGCGTGCTGGGGAAACCTCGCTGGCGCGGCTATGACGGGCGCTGAGACTTGAAACAGTTTCTTCGATCCATTCTTTTTGAATGATTCGGGATTGGGCGACACGGACACGGGCGCGTAGGTAACTACGCTTACCCTGTTCATTGGGAGACGGTGAGCATCGACTAGGATGGTCAAGGATGCGCTAATAGCCGACAGTGGTAGCAGGTTCTCATGCCTTGTTACCTTTGTTCCACACAGGTGGGCTGCTGAGGTTACGGTGACGTAACAGGAGTCTGAGGAGAAATCTGGATGACTTGGTACCTTTAGGGGAAACCCCAAAGGATCGCTGGATAGCTTAAGCCTGTAATTGCGGTACATGAGCACCGTTTAACGGTGTCGAGACTGCATTGTGGTGAGTAAGTACACTAAACTCGATGACGTTGTAATGCTCCATATCGTTGGTACTGATAGGAACCCCGACAACGGGAAACTGGAAGTGAGCATGGCAATTGAGAGAGGTGGGTTCTACTCGTGAATATCCGATGAAATAACGTGGGAAGCACTGAGCTTTGTCAACCGTGGCAGGTTGGCTTAAAGGCTTAAAAACGAAATCTAGCCTTGAGCTAGGCATAAGTTTTTTTAATCAGTGTGGGAGAGTTGGTCAGTAGCGTTTGAGGCACTTTCGAGCGTAATAAAAACGTGAGCGAGTGTTTAGCGAAAGCCAATGTCGTTGGTGTAGGACGGTACAAAAATGGTTAAAAATGCAGATTTGGTTATCTGCTTTGGGAGCTGTGGTGGCTTCCAGTTTTAGGATGTAAAAAGCTCTTGGCTATTGCTGAGAGCGTTGAAAATTGAAGCGTGTAGTGCTGTTCTAGTGTGTTCTTGGTCTGACCGAGATGTAATTCGAGCTAGGCATACTAAATCGCCTCAACCCTTTGAGACGTGTGATCTTGTTCTAGTGTGTTCTTAGTCTGACTAAGATGTAATTCGAGCTAGGCATCTTGAATCGTCTCTGACTTGCTAGTTGACCTTTGGGCTATCCAAAGTCAATGAACCAAGAGCCTTGAAACGGTCAGCTTCGCACTGGCCAAACCCTCTGATCAGCTTCGCACTGGTCAGCTATAAAGCCCCTCATTTGAGGGGCTTTTTCTTTTGAATGCGGTTAGTTAGGGGTGGCGTGTTCGGGGGTTTTTATTTGGAGAAAATACAAAATCACTATTGTGATTAATTGTCAAAATCGGTAAAAATTTAATTTCACCTTTAAATATTGTTCTTGAATGATGTTTACCATATCAACTAATAAAAAAGCACTATCTCGCCATACTTTTGTCTTGAGCGTGTTGCTGCCTGCTTATTTGTTAATGGTGTGTGGGTTATTTAGTTGGTTGCCTGTGTTGTGGTTTGGTCAAACTGACCATCAATTTGAAGCAATTGATAAAGGTTCAATGGTCGAATGGGTGATTCACCATGATGATGAACGTCAACATGAGTCTAGTCATTTAGAAAACAGCCATGTAGATGACCATACTTTAACCATGCCTTGCACAGATGAGCTAAAACAACGCCTGATAGTCGAAAAGCTTTCTTTCTTACTGCCCTTATTATTATGGTGCTATTGTTATTTTGCGTGGTGTGTGTATCCGCGTTTACGACTTATCTATTTTCCTTCTATACCCATTGTCTGCCGAAATTCTCGTAACGCGATGACCCGCACAATTGTGCTACGTCATTAGTTTTTTGCTTTATTTATTCAATCATTTTATTGATGGTAATTAAGAGATCAGCTTGCATTTCTCTTATAGCCATTTGTATTAAATTTAGCAAAAAACAGAGAAAAAATGAACGTATCTTTCAAACACATTGCAGGTATAGTCAGTGTTATATGTCTATTAGTCTTGCTGGCCTATGCGTGGCACAAAACAGATAAAAAACATGAGCATAGGAGTGATGGCCATCATGCCGAAAAGCCAGCCGAAAAAGTTGAAAAAGGCGCACATGGTGGTCGCTTATTTAAACAAGATGATTTTGCATTAGAAGTTAAAATTTTTGAACAAGGTGTTGAGCCACAATTACGCTTATATGCTTTTGATAATAATAAAACCATTGCTCCTCAAAACATTCAGGCACAGGTCGTGATTAACCGTTTAGACGCGACACAAACACTCAATTTTCGGCCAGAAGCTGATTATTTGTTGGGTGATACTGTTGTATATGAACCACATTCTTTTGTGATGCAAATTAACGCAAGCTATGCAGGTAAAAATTATGTATTTGAATGGCAACAAATAGAAGGCCGTTTAAGTTTGCCTACTGCTTCTTTGGCCAGTAGTGGCATTGAGCTACTCACCGTTAGCCCAAAAACAATGGCTGATAGTTTGTTTTTGCAGGGAGAGATACAAGTTTTACCCGAACGAAACATTGCTGTTTTGGCGCGTGTGGCAGGAGAAGTGGTAAGTATAAATAAGCCATTAGGCGCACAAGTCAAACAAGGCGAGGTGCTATTGGTATTAGAAAGTCGAGAATTAGCCACTTTACGTGCTAATGTACAAACGGCACAACAGCGTTTAATGCTTGCACAAGAGCATTTTCATCATCAAAGCACGTTATTTGAACAAAAAATGAGTTCTGAACATGATTATATGGGTGCTAAAACACAATTAACAGAGGCTCAAATTACGCTTGATGAAGCCAAAAAACTACTACAAATATTAGGAGCAGAAACGACAGGTGGCGCACGTTTAGCCATTCGAGCACCGATGAATGGGGTTGTCATTGATAATAAATTAGCAGTGGGTCAAATAGTGAATATGGATATGCCTTTAATGCGTATCGCGGATTTATCAAGCTTAATTGCTGTTGTCAATGTGCCTGCAAGCAACGTTAATGAGGTGCGTGTAGGTATGGCAGCCGAAGTCATCTTAAATCAGATGAACACACAAGGAAAAGTAAGCTATTTGGGGGCTGTTTTAGATGAAGATACTCGAAGCGTACAAGCTTTTATTCGTTTTAATAACTCATCACAATCATGGAAAGCAGGGCAATTAGTTCACGTCAATATTATTAAGGAAATGACAACCGTGCCAATGGCGATTCGTGAAGATGCTGTACAAACCTTTAGAGATTGGCAGGTTGTTTTTATTCGTGTGGGAGAACAATTTGAAGTCAGACCGCTAGAATTAGGTCGCCATTCTGAGGGCTATATTGAAGTATTGAATGGTTTACAAGCCAATCAGGTCTATGGTGCAGGCAATTCATTTTTGCTCAAAGCTGAATTAGGAAAATCAGGAGCAAGCCATGACCACTAAGAGTTTATTTGACCGCGTAGTCCATTTTTCATTAGTGCAACGTTGGTTGATATTATTAATCTTTATCGCCTTAGCCATTTTAGGCGTTTATAACTATTTGCGTTTACCCATTGATGCTGTACCTGACATTACCAATGTGCAAGTACAAATTAATACCGAAGCACAAGGATATTCACCTTTAGAAGTTGAGAGTCGTTTAAGTTTTCCGATTGAAAACGTATTGGCAGGCTTGCCGCACTTAAAACAAACACGTTCCTTGTCACGTTATGGATTGTCACAAGTCACGGTTATTTTTGAAGATGGCACGGATATTTATTTTGCACGACAATTAGTCAATGAGCGTTTACAAGGTGTGCGTAACCAATTACCTACAGGAATAACCCCCGAGTTGGGGCCTATAGCCACGGGTTTGGGCGAAATTTTTATGTACACGGTTGAAAATAAACAAGACGCATCAAAGCCCTTAGACCCTACCGAATTACGCATTATTCAAGATTGGATTGTGAAACCACAACTGCGTCAAGTTCAAGGTGTGACGGAAGTAAACACCATTGGTGGTCATGTTAAACAATATGTAGTTGCTCCTAAGCTACATGAATTACAAATGCGCGGTTTGTCTATACGAGAAGTGATGCAAGCTTTATCTGCTAATAATAGCAATGTAGGCGCGGCGTATATTGAAAAATCGGGAGAGCAATATCTGATTCGTTCACCTAACCAATTTACTTCATTAGACGAAATAGGCCAAATTGCCGTTAAAACGATAGATGGACAAGTGATTCGATTAAATGACGTAGCAACAGTCAATTTGGGGCAAGAGTTACGGACAGGCGCGGCCACCAAAGATGCTCAAGAAGTTGTTTTGGGGACGGTATTTATGTTGATTGGTGAAAACTCGCGCATGGTTTCGATGCGTGTTGCCGACAAACTAAATACCATTCAGCAAAGTTTACCAGACGGTGTTGTGGCCAAACCTGTGTATGACCGCACCCATTTAGTTGATGCAACCATCAACACCGTCAAAAAAAATCTGCTTGAAGGCGCGTTATTAGTGATTGCCGTGTTATTTGTGTTTTTGGGGCATTTACGCGCGGCATTAATTACCGCATTGGTGATTCCTTTAGCCATGTTATTAACCATTACAGGCATGGTCACAAATCGAGTGAGTGCCAATTTAATGAGTTTGGGGGCATTGGATTTTGGCATTATTATTGATGGTTCTGTGGTCATTGTTGAAAGTAGTTTGCGTAAATTAGTCGAACGACAACAGCAATTAGGCAGAGTATTGACCCGCAGTGAGCGATTTGAAACGGTATTTGACGCGTCTAAAGACGCTAGACAAGCCTTATTGTTTGGTCAACTGATTATCATGGTAGTGTATTTACCATTACTGACGCTAACAGGTGTTGAAGGCAAAATGTTTATCCCAATGGCACTCACCGTGGTGATGGCACTGATGGCGGCCATGCTGTTATCGGTGACTTTTGTGCCTGCCGCAATCGCGATGGTTACAACGGGTCATATTCAAGAAAGTGACCATCGTTTGATGCGTTATTTACGCAATAGTTATCAAAAAATACTCACAGAGGCTTTTGCTAAGCGTTGGTTTGTCTTAGGAGGAGTTGGTAGTTTATTGGTATTTTGCGTGTTATTGGCAACACGGCTTGGCTCGGAGTTTATTCCCTCTTTAGATGAAGGTGATGTCGCCTTACATGCACTACGCATTCCGGGAACATCTTTAACGCAAGCTATACAAATGCAATATACACTTGAAGCAGAAATAAAAAAGCTGCCCGAAGTCCAAACCATTTTTGCCAAATTAGGGACTGCCGAAATTGCCACCGACCCCATGCCGCCGAGTGTTGCAGATAATTTTGTCATGCTTAAACCACGTTCCGAATGGCCAAATCCCAACAAAACTAAAGCTGAAGTCGTTGCTGATATTCAAGCCGTCTCTCAAAAAGTGATGGGTAATAATTATGAATATACCCAACCCATTCAAATGCGTTTTAATGAATTAATTTCGGGGGTGCGTTCTGATGTTGCCGTTAAAGTATTTGGCGATGATATGGCACAATTATTAGAAACAGGGGAGCAAATTGCCCATGTCTTAGAAAGTATTAAAGGTGCGGCTGATGTAAAAGTAGAGCAAGTGACAGGTTTACCTATGCTCACCTTACAGCCCAACAAAGAAGCAATAGCACGTTATGGTTTGACAGGCGCAGAGGTGCAGACAGTTATCACGAGTTTGATAGCAGGTGAAAAAGTAGGTGATATTTTTGAAGGTGACAAGCGTTTTGATTTGGTTGTACGTTTACCCGAACAATTACGCCAAGACATAGAAGCTTTAAAAAAGATACCTGTTCCATTAGCCAACAATAATCAAGCAACCACTCCTCTGGCTGAGTTAGTTGATTTTCAATTAAATACTGCACCTAATCAAGTCTCACGCGAAAATGGCAAACGCCGTGTTGTGGTAACGGCCAATGTGCGAGGGCGTGATATAGGCTCTTTTGTGAGTGAAGCACAACAACGAATTAATGCCAATATTACAGTTCCTACAGGATACTGGCTAGGTTGGGGCGGAACATTTGAGCAATTACAATCGGCACAACAACGATTAATGATTGTCATTCCTGTCACATTATTACTCATATTGATATTGTTGTATGCCAGTCTAGGCAGTTTAAAAGATGGCTTGTTAGTGTTTACAGGTGTACCTTTGGCGTTAACAGGTGGTGTTATTGCATTAGCCTTGCGAGACATTCCCCTGTCAATTTCCGCAGGGGTAGGATTTATTGCCTTATCAGGCGTAGCGGTGTTAAATGGTTTGGTGATGTTAAGTGCAATTAGGCAATTGCGTCACAACGGCGTAGATTTGTTGTTAGCTATACAACAAGGAGCAATCAGTCGTCTACGGCCTGTATTAATGACCGCATTGGTCGCTGCTTTGGGTTTTATGCCTATGGCAGTGAATGTGGGTATTGGTGCAGAAGTCCAACGACCATTAGCCACCGTAGTGATAGGGGGCATTATTTCTGCAACCTTATTAACCTTAGTGGTATTGCCCACTTTATATTATTGGCTATATCAGCGTGTAGAGAGGCATAAAAAAGGTTAATTTGTTGACATCCTCCCCGCGCTCAAAGGGCGAGGACTCCTCCAGCGAGACGCTCATGTCCGAGCGCGAGAATGTTCTTAGCGGCATTGATGTCGCGGTCATGCAGTGACCATTACAGTCAAACGGCAACCACACATAGCGAACAACAAAGCACTCTTGAGCAAAAGAGAACAGGTCAACAAGACTTTGTTGAACAGGATGTCAACAGTGGAACCGCTAGAGTTGGCAATGCCTCCGCTAACAATGGCAACGAGGGTTCATATCCAATACCACCTCAGAAGAACAAGGATTAACTATGAAGAAGTTAATTGTTTCTTTGTTGGCAACTGTGAGCTTCCAAGCCGTCGCGTATGAAAAAATCTTGGCGTATGAGTGCCAAAGTACAGCGAGAGTAGGATTTGTCTATGATGCGGCTCAAGGTTGGATACCTAACATCACAAAATTCAAGCCTGTGATTTACAAAATTTTTGAAACACCAAGCCTAAAAACTCGTAAATATGAGCTGCAATTAGGCGACAAGGCAACCTTGTCAGACTTGGCTTGTGATGATTTTTCGCCTAATGGCTTGTTGTATTGTGATATAGGCTTAGGTGGACACTTTAAGCTTAACAAAGCAAATTTACGTTTTGTACACAGTTTTGATCATGGCTATTTTAATGTAGGAGTGCCCAATCAGAAACTTGCTTTGCATCCAACAACGTACGCAGAGTCTTTGAGTCCAACCCAGCAAATAGGATTATGTGTTAAGAAATGAAACCATCTTTTGGATGGCTTCATTTTTGGAATTTTAAAGCCGATTTTTAATAATGGAATCGGCAAGCTACAATATAAATTGCATTATCTTCGGGAAGGTAAACTAAACGGTCAACTTGATTAATTCTTCGCGACCAGTACCCTGTTAAATTGTCTTTTAAAGGTTCAGGTTTACCCATCCCTTTAAATGGATTATTTTTACATTCGTTAATCAATTCGTTAATTCGATTAAATGTTTTTTCGTCATTATTTAACCAATATTGGTAATCATTCCATGCATTATCGGTAAAAGAAACAGCTAATTCCTTAGCTGCTTGTTTGTTGCGGTCTTTTTGTTTCATTGTCAGTCAGCTCCAAAGTTCGGATCCGACCAGCTTTTAATTGGGCAATAGATTCCATTAAATGCTGAGCATTTTTAGGCGAGCTGAGCAAATAAATTGTTTCTTGCCAGCTATCAAAATCTGCTAATGACATCATAACAACGTGTTCTCCTCGTTGCCGAGTGATAACAGTAGGTTGATGGTCAAGGCATACTCTATCCATTGCTTGCTTTAAGCTGGCTCGGGCTTCGCTAAAAGTAAGTACGTTCATTTCTTTATTTTCCAATCGAGTCGGAAAGCCCCTTTTTTGGGCTAATTACAACCAACAGTTTACAGTTGATTAATTTATATACGGGCTATCGCCACTAAATGAGATTTATATATTCTCACTAAACATAGTACAATACTTTGTACCACAAAGTCAATAAAAAACTTCATCGAACATGTCTAGAAAATTAAGCATATCCACTTAAACAGAAAATGCCTCAAAAATCGCGTATAATGCGCGATTTACGCCTAAGTAGTACCTTTGCACTAAAAAACGATTAAACGCGCTTAAAACGCAAAATATAGGCCATAGCGTTGATGTTTTGTGTTAGTAGTTGCTTGCTTTTTCGTTTTTAACCTAGAAACCCCTAAAAATTATGTTTTTAGTCGTGTTTCGTTTCTTGAAACTGTCCTACTCAGTTTTAATCATCGTCTCAGGTAGTTAAACTCACTTACCCAGTGGCGCGATTAACCTAACACCAGTTGTCAAAAACGCAATCAGTCGAGGCGAGAGGATGTACGCTAGAACAAACCAAGCGATTCGCCCCACTATCAACCCTAAAAATTCATTGTTTGGCGATAGTCATAGGCCATATTAGCGATGATGTGTCCCCCCACTGGGGGGATTAAGGGGGGATAAGAGCCGC
>JACCDV010764585.1_pt1 | contig 11135 bp, 8 predicted proteins | sample 7446131 | NCBI WGS metagenome assembly JACCDV01 (sample SAMN15323448, study PRJNA562643) | freshwater metagenome | isolation source: river surface water | place: USA:Blue River Watershed | collected 2017-08-17
CAAAGCTCCATGCCAAATGATAGGACGCCGTCGCTTCGACCCCTGCCGCAGCCGTGATCATCAAAGGCGCAAGGCCGAAGGCCGCGCCAAGCGCAAGACTGCCAAGAAAATCCCAACCCCAGAACCGGCTTGCACTGCGCAGGTCAAGGTGGCGCTCCCCCCTGTCATGCCGCACCCGGGGCAGACCCTGATAGATAAGGGCGTTGACCACCACGACGATGGGCAGCAGCGGAACGATCCAAGCAAAAAAGATGCCCTGAGGCGACGACAGCGCAAATCCCGAAACACCCAGCAAAAGCCCGATCTTGACCACCGCATAGACCGTGTTCGAAGTCGGAACCCACGTCGCGCGGCGCAGGCCAGACAAAGCGGCATCCTGCAGGGCGAAGATCGACCAGAGCACCGTCGCCGCGACGAAGACCCCGGTCAGACCCGCATTGCCGCCAAGGATTTCCAAGGGTTCGGCGACAAACCCGACCCCGCTCGCAAAAATCAAGGCCGCAACAGCCGAAACGAACCCGGCCATCGCATAGGCCTGCGCAATCAACCGTCCCGCCCCGCCCCCTGCACCGGGCAGAAAGCGCGTCAGGTAGGAACTCATGTTCATCTGCGAGAAATAGCTGATCGTCGGCATGGCCGAGTTCAGGGCCGCGGCAAGTCCGACCTGTTCTCGGGTGTAAAGCCGGGTCGCGACCATCCAGAACACGATCCCAAGCAGAGCCGTCATTCCCGCATTCAGGACCAGCGCATAGCCGTTCAGCAGCAGCGGTGCGATCGGCGGGACCTTGAACCTGATAGGCTTCATCCAGTCTCTACTCCAGCAGCGCAGACCGGGCCTGCCGCGCTGCTTCAGGGTCGACCTATGGCCTTTGCCATGCCCGCACATAGTCGATCTCGAACCGGGCCGGGAACGGTGTCGTGCTGTCGGGATTGCCCGGCCATGATCCGCCAACGGCAAGGTTGATCAACAGGTACATCGGTACATTCGGGACCGTCTCTCGTTCCGAAAAGCGCCAGACCTCCTGTCCATCGAGGTACCAGACGATGCGATCCGGGGACCAGTCGACGCCGTAGATATGCCAGCCTTTGGACAGGTCCTCGGTGGCGACTTCCCGCCCCGCGCTCTGTTTTTCACCATTCGTGTCCACGTGGTGAAAATGCAGCTCCAGAAGCGTGGGGTCATGGCCCAACACCTCCATGATATCGATCTCGGGCAGGGAAGCGTGGCTAGAGGGTAGCATCCAGAATGCCGGCCAAAGGCCCTGTCCCGCAGGAACCTTCGCCCTGATCTCGAAGAAGCCATAGGTCGCTTCGAACCCGGTCGCGGAACTGGGGTCCGCATAATAGCGGCCCGACGTCACCATGCCAGAGGTATATGGGAAAGTCTGACCCCGCCAACCCTTCACCTCTTCGGGCCGGGCGGTCAGCACCAGCTTGCCATCCTCGATGGACACATTGTCGGGACGATACCAGTTAAGGTTCTTGGAACTCAGGTTCGTGCAGCCGTTCGTGTCCCACCAATAACAGGTGACCCACAGAGTCTGGTTCAGGGTGGGCGCGTCGAAATCCTCGTTCAATAACAACACGAAAGGATCATCGCGGCCAAGCGGCTGGTACGCCTCGGTCGTGGCTGTCGCGGGCTTGGCCTGTACGCAAATAAGGACGGCAAGAAAGAAAGCAGTGAAAACCCAGCCGCGACTTATTCTCACCTGTGGTCTTCCGGCTTCAAACATCTCGAAATCCAATGACCTTCTTCGCCATTGCGCGAAGCGTCTGGTCCGCCGACAGGATCGGAAGATTTTCATGGCGATACTCGGCATAGTCATACCCGACCGCCCCAAATTGACCCTTGAACGCGGCGAGTGACGCAGAGTCGCCTGACTCACCCATGTGATAATACTGGCACCCCCGTTCGCACGCCTCCCTGATTGCCGTTGCATGCAGCAAGGAATTGGTTCCGGAATTGCCTACAGCCTGATCATCCATCGCACCCCGCGTATAATGCGCGTTATTGCCGAACAGCACAACGATTCCGGCAATCGCCTTTCCATCCCTTCGCGCAATCGTTACCCGCACAACGTCGCTGCACATCTGCGCCATCTCTAGAAACTTCTTTTTCGGATCGCGGATATGACCCCGAAGTGAGGCAAGCCACGAAAACTCGTTCTGCTTTCTCGCCCAACGAAGGATGGACATCCGAAACAGCGCATCGAACTCTGCCACCAGATCCGCACTTGATCCCGAGTGCACAGTGATCCCCTGGCGTTCTGCCTTGCGCGCATGATTGCGGGTCCGTCCCAGAAACCGATGGTTCCAAACCGCATCAAATCCACCATCAAGATCAAGGACATGCGCCTTTCTCGGCAACGCGGTCCAACCGCTGCGCAGGGCGGCCTCGCGCCAGATTCCCGCCGCCAGAGGGTTGGGGCGAATCTGCACGGCAGCGCCCGGCAATCCCGCACAATCGTCAAGGATCACCCCAAGCTGCTCTGAATTCAGCGGGCGGGTCGAGATCGGGCCACCAAACCCCCATGCAGCAGGTGGCGACCTGTGGATGTGAAACGGACGAAAGCTACGATTTTTCAAAAAGAGCGAAATCGCCGCCTCTGTCCGATCCCTAAAGATATATTTGCGACGTTTGATTTCATACCCGCCCGTCATACATATTGCATGTGCCCAAACACTGGATTGTGAAGGCAAGGCCAGCGCATCCACAGCATAAATGCGATTCCAATCGGAATCCGTACAATCTGACAAGATTTCGGTCACCGCACATTCGGTCGACGCCATATCTTCCCACCTAATGACCTTACCAAGCTCTTGGCGTGTCCGATCGAAACAATCGACGAACGCGTATTTATGTGCTACGCATCCACACAAGCAGCCGCGCTCGTGTCAGAAATTTGCACAATCACCAAGTAAAGAGCCGGAGCAATCGTCTGACTGATCTAGATCAATCAACGAAAAACATTTTGGACGCCGGCCGATGCCGGGGCCCATGAAAAAACAGTTGACTTTGCCAATTGAAAAAAAATGCAAACATGCCCGCAGTCGTGCTGTCAATCGCGACGTCACTCGCGACCTTGGCGCCTGCCCCGGCCTTTTCCGATCTCGCCATTTTGGATCAGGTTGCAGACCAGGACATCGCGTTTCTGCTCGGGCGGAACTTTACCCTGCCGCTCCTATTGGGCGGCACGTCGGCGTCACAGAAGGCCCGGCAAGACCTTATCGCGGCCGAGGTGGCGCGTCTGACCCACCTTCTCACCGCGCGCGGGTTCCTTGACGCGCGGATTGAAACCTCTGGTGCCGCAATTCAAGGGGATCCGGTCAGGCTCCACCCCGTGCCCGGAGCGCTCTTTCGTTTCGGGGAAATCCGTATCGAAGGTCTTCCGCTGCGGCCCGATCCCGCGTTGATCAAGGCACTTGACGCCCTGCGTTCCGGCCCGACAGGCGCGCCGGTCTTGCAAGGGACGATTGACGAACTGGGTCGCGACATCCTCTACACGATGCGGCAGGCCTCCTATGCCGATGCGGCGCTGGTGGATGTTGCCTTCGACCTTGATCGACTGGCGGTCACTGCGGATGTCATTGTGACCCTTGATCCCGGCCTGCCGTCGCACTTCGGCCAAGTAAGGTTCGATGGTTCCCTGCGGATGCAGGACGATGACGCACATGACCTCGTGCCGTTTCAACCGGGTGATCCCTACAGCCTGACGGCCATCGATGCCCTGCGTCGGGCGCTGGATGTCACGGGCACCTTCCGCCGCATCCGCATCGAAGCGACGGCTGACCCCGACGAACCGGGCGTGATTGACCTCGCTGTACAGCTGCGGGATAGGGCGGACCCTCCGCCGGTCGATCGGCCACCGCTTTTCCTTATCGTAACGATCCTGTTCCTTGCCGGCGTCCAGATCCTGCGCATGACCTCGCACTGGGCGAACAGCGAGGTGCGACTGCGGCTGATCGTTCCTGCTGTCCTATTGCTCGGCGGATCGGCCGTAGAAATAGGCCACCGCCTGTATGCGTTCCTGCATCAATAGCTGCCGCACTTCAGGTTCCCGTCAGGGCGGCATCCCGCCAAACCGCGCCACGTCGGCGCAGGGGGGCATCGCCAAGGCTGTTGCCACAGCAAATTCAAACAAAACGCATGAACGCTCACGCGACCAGAGGCCGTTCCTGATCCAGATACCCCGTCTCAAAGCCTGCATATTGGACCAAGGCATCATAATTGCCATAGGTCACGCGGCTGCGTTGGAACGTCAGCAGACCAGCTTCGCGCAGTTCACGCAGCACACGGTTCACATGCACGGCAGTCAGCCCCAGCGCATCTGCCAGATGATATTGCGACAGCGGGCAATCATAGCCCGCACAGGTCGCCATGCCCACCCGACGCAGGCGCGACCCAAGCTCCAGCAGAAAATGTGCCATGCGGACCCCCGCTGAACGGCGCCCAAGATCGACCAAATGTTCATTGATAAGCGCTTGGTCTTGCAACGCGTCCAGCAACAGCGCCGTGGCCAGACGCGGGGTGCGTGTAAAGTCGAAAAGGGTGTCCGACCTAAGCAGTTCGCAGGCCTTGATCGGCGTGATGGGTTCCACCGTGCAGTCCGACGTACGCAGCAACGCAGACCGCAACCCGATAAGATCGCCCGGAAGATGCAGGTCCATGATCTGGCGCTTGCCATCAGCCAGAACCCTGTAGGACGCCACCCACCCCGAGATGAGCACGAATGCGCTTGGGTCGATCTGGCCTTGATGGATGATTTCACCCCCGACAGGGAACGCCCGGCGCCGACGATAGAGGTCCGACAGCACCGCCAAGTCCTCTTCCTTCAATTGCACAAAGGACCAAAGCCTGCGCGCGAACGGGCTTTCCTGCAGGACCCGGAGTGAGTGGTGTTCTATCATGGCAACCCCTTGCGCTCTGCCCGTAAATGAAAATCTACAGGTACGAAGTGTGTATCGCCGCGATAGGGCCCAAGTTTCCCAAGCACTTATGCGACTTCATCCTGTACTAAGGCAAAAAGCGCAGCGGAACGTTGACGATGGACAATTCCAATCGCCGCCATTGGGTGCAGCACCTTGGTCGTGGGCCAAGTCGTTCGGGCAAGCGTCTACCCCCGAAAAGGGATAGCCCCCCCTGCCGGGCCGAAACCGAAGGAACGCGCCAGAGGACGCCAAGGCCGAACAACATCGGCGTCCAGCCGTCACCATCGCATCCGCACAGCGCACCCAAAGCCCCCGCCGACAGATCGCATCGCCCGGTCCAGACCAGCGGTCGGCACCCGCCGTCGCGCGGCAACACATCCGCCCCGGCGCACGGATCCGCCCCCTGCAACCCTCGCTGCCGGGTCACGATCATCGTGCCGGGGTGAACAGGGGATCATCGTCTCGGTATCGGGAATTGCCTATGTACCAGCACGTTCCCCGCCCTATTCCGAAAGCGGATGCCCCCGCTTTTGAAACTGCCCCGCCGCGCAGGACGACACGCGCGCCCGCAACGCCACAGCATTGCGATTTGGCGCAGATTGCCGCCCCTGTCGCGTAAATCTGGCACGATCCTTGCCGTTATCCCCTGCATTGCAAGGGGACGGCACACATGGACAAGTCTACGGTCTTGGGGTTCTTCGGCGGGATCGGCGTCGTCACCTTCGCTGTGCTCTACGAAGGTGCGGTCGGCATCTATATCTCGATGCACGCCTTCATCATCGTGTTCGGTGGCGGCTTTTGCGCCGTGCTCTACGCCACCCCGATGGACGTGTTCATCGGCTCGTGGAAGGCGATGATCAAGGCGTTCAAGAACAACGACTTCGACACCGGCAAGCTGATCGTCCTCATGGCCGAACTGGCCACCATCGCCCGCAAGGACGGCCTCATGGCCCTCGAAGGCCGCGAGATGCCGCACAAATTCGTCCAGCGCGGCCTTCAGCTTCTGATCGACGGCGCGGACGAAGCCTCTCTCACCGCCCAGCTCAAGGACGAACTGACCGGCATGAAGGCCCGCCACCAGCTGAAACAGGAATCGATCAAAGCTTGGGTCGAACTCGGCCGTGCCTATGGGATGATCGGCACGCTCATCGGCCTCGTCGCCATGATGGGCAACATGTCCGACCCGCAACTCGTGGCCAAGGGCATGGCGACCGCGCTGCTCGGCACGCTTTATGGCGCGATCGTCGCCAACACCTTCTTCGGTCCCATGGCTGGCAAGCTCAAGAACAACACCGCCCGCGAAGTCGCCTATTGCGAAGTGGCGATCGAGGCGCTCCGCGGCATCGCCCGCTCGGAAACCCCGCGCAACATCACAGACAAACTCGTCGCCCGCCTCCCCGGGCCCCAGCGCGAGGCCATCCTCGCCGCCGCCTGACGGCGCGCATGGGTGGGGCAGGAGTGGTTGAATGGCAAAGGCAGCCAAGAACAGTCCGGGTCATGGTCACGGGGGCGGTCACCACGCCCACGATGACCATGACGACCACGGCGACGGCGGGCATGGCGACCACGGCGGCGGCGGCCATTGCCCGCCCCCGTGGATTCTCACATTTGCGGATATGGCCGTGCTTCTCATGGCCTTTTTCGTCATCATGCTGATGTCCGCCAAGACCGACATGCCGAAGTTCAACGCCTTCGCCTCGGTCATGCGCGAAACCTTTGGCCGCGTCCCGCTCGACCCCACCGATGCCGACAAGGGCGGCACCTCGGTCCTCGACCTGCATTTCGGTCCCCAATCCGGCGAACAGACCAACGACCCGCCCGGCTCCCGCCCGCAATCCGGCGATCCCGCCCGCCCCGATGATGGCGAAGGGCAGGATACCACCAAAGGTGGCCAGACCGACGGCACCGACGAAGCCGCCGAAGCGCTGGCCAAGGCCATGCGCGATGCCGTCGCACAGGGCGAGATCACGGTCGAAGGCGATGGCGGCAAGGTCGTTGTCCGCCTCCCCTCTGGCACCGGGGCCGAAGCCGCCCAAAAGATTGCCGACGCCATCGCTCAGGCCGCAGGCACCGGCAAAGGGCAGGGCGCCACAGGCCAGACCGAAGGCGCAGGGGCCACCGATGCTGCGGCACAGGGCGGCGGCGCGGCCCGGACCGAAGGCACCGCCCCCTCCGGTGCGGGTGCGCCCCCCGGTGACGCCACCCTTCCCGGTGCGACCGACGGCACAGATCAAGGCGCAGGCCAGCCCGCCGGTAACGGCAAGGGCCTGATCCGCGCCAAACTCGCCGCGCTGGAAGCGGGCCTCCTGCTCGACTCCGAAATGGCCGCCGGTTCCGTCAGCATCGAACAGCGCGACGGTTCCGTCGTGGTGACGGTCGGCGCAGGCGGTGCCTTCGCCTCCGGCTCCGCCGACATCACGCCCGCAGCGCAGGCCATCATCGCCGACCTCCAGCAAGTCTCGCGCAAGGCAACGCGCATCGTCATCACCGGCCATACCGACAATGTCCCCCTTTCCAACGCCCAGTACCGCGACAACTGGGACCTTGCCGCCGCCCGCGCCGCCACCGTCCTGCGCGAGATCAGCGACAGCAGCCTCGTCCCCGACGCGGAACTCGTCGCGCAAAGCAAGGGCGAAACGGAACCCGTTGCCGACAACGCCACCCCCGAAGGCCGCGAAAAGAACCGACGCATCGAGATCGAGATCGAATTCGACGAGGAGACGACAGACTGATGGGACCCATAGCCTGCACCACCTGCCGCATGATCCGGCGCTTCCTGATCGCCTTCGGGCTGGGCGTCATCGTGATGTGGCAACTGACCGGATCACTGCCCTTCGATGTCGAAGACACCACGATCCTGCGCTGCATGGTCCTCGTCGTGATCGTCTTCGCGGGGATCAACCTCTATATTCGAATGAAACAGATCCGCGCCCGCTTCAACCGCTGAAACTGCCGAAAATCCCCGGCATCTCGGGTCTGTTAACCTAAGATCAACCCCTGTTCTGCCGTCTATCCCAAGACGGCAGAACAGGAGCATCCCTTGATCCCTTCGCACCTTTCGCAAGGCAGGTCATGGCGCATGCCCGCCTTGCGGCTTGGCCTTGTCGTCGGCCTCGTGGGCTTTTGCCTCTGGCACCTGTCGGGCCATGCCAGAACCCTGCGCCCCGATCAGATCGCCGCCGCCCTGCACGGCCTGACCGTGCAGCAATGGCTGGGCGGCCTTGCCGCCGCAACGCTTGCCTTCTTTGCCGTCGCGGGGCAGGAACGCGCCGCCTTCGCCCATCTCGGCCTTCCCGTCGATCCCGGCGCGGGCCGCCGCGCAGCGATGACCGCCGCCGCCATCTCGCAGACCGCAGGCTTCGGCCCCGTCATCGGCGCCATCATCCGCCGCCGCCTGCTGCCGGGCCTGACCATCCGCCAGTCCGCCACCATCTCGCTTGTCATCACCGTGGGGTTCTTTGCGGGCCTCGGCGCGCTCGTGGGTCTCCTCGCCCTGCACGATGCGGCGGGCCTCTCCGGCCTCGCCCTAGCGGCCGCCGTGGCGATCCTCGCCCTCGCCGCGCTTCGCCTCTTGCCCGACACCCTCCGCGCCCAACTCCCCCCGTTTCGGACCTCCCTCCGCTTCGCCCTCTGGCTCGCCCTCGACCTCATGGCGCTGGGGCTGGCCTGCTGGATCGTCCTACCCCATCCGACCGGGGCCGGAACTGGCTTCGTCGACTTCCTGCCGGTCTTCCTCCTTGCGCTCGGCGCGGGCCTCGCCTCCGGCAGCCCCGCCGGCGCCGGCCCGTTCGAGGCGACGCTGCTCAACGCCATGCCGCAGGCCGACCCCAACCTCCTTGTCGCGGGTATCCTCGCCTTCCGCATCGTGGGCTACGCCATCCCCGCCCTCATCGGCGCGCTCTGGGCATTGGCAGGGCCAAGCCTCATGCCCGCGCGTCCCGGCCCCGCCCTCACCGCCACGACCGCAGGCGCAAGCTGGCTCCGCCGCCTGCCGCGCGCCGAACTCCAGCTTGCCCTGCAATCCGAAACCATCCTGCGCCAGACCCCCGACGGCGCGCTCTGGCTTTCTGCGGACCTTGCCACCACCACCGCCCTCATCGGTGATCCTGTCGCCCCGCAGGCCCGCCCCGACCTGTCCGCCGCGCTGGTCGCCGCCAATACCACCGCGCGCCAGTCGGGCAGCATCCTTTGCCTTTATCGCATCTCCCCCCGCCTTGCCGCCACCGCACGCCGCCGCGGCATGACGCTCTTGCCCCTCGCGCGCGAGGCGGTGATCAACCCCCTCACCTTCACCACCAAAGGCTCCGCCCGCGCCACGCTGCGCCGCAAGCTGCGCCATGCCGGACAGGGGGGCGTCACCACCGCAGAACCCGCTTTCCCGCCGATCCATGACCTGTCCGACGTCGCGGCCCTCTGGTCCCGCCGCCACGGCGGCGAACGCGGCCTGACCATGGGCCGCTTCTCACCCGAAACCATCGCCCAACAGCGCCTCTTCACCGCCCGCGCGGCGGATGGCCAACTCCTCGCCTTCGTCACCTTCCACGCCGCGCGGGGCGAATGGGTCCTAGACCTCATCCGCAGCCGCCCCACCCTTCCCGATGGCACGCTCTACCTGCTGATCCTGCATGCCATCGAAACCGCTGGCGCAGAAGGCATCCCCCGCCTCTCGCTCGCCTGCGCGCCGATCTCCGGCTTTGGCCTGACCGGCACCGCGGGCCGCATCGCCCGCCGCCTGACGGCACGCGCCGAAGGCCTGCACCAGTTCAAGCAGGCCTTCAAACCCCGCTGGGAACGCCGCTACATCGCCGCCCACGGCCCGCTGCGCCTGCTTGTCGCTGGGGCCGCCAGCGCCCGCGCCATCCACAGCCGCCGCCCGCACCCTCAGGGCACGCGCACCACCGTCACGCTGGAACTCGCCTCGGAAACGACCTGAGCCGACACCGACCCCAGATACCGCCGCGTCGCGGAATGCCCCCGCGCGCCCATGATGATGTGATCCACCCGGTTGCGGTTGGCATGGGCGATGATCGCCGCTGCCGGATCGCTGCTTTCAAGGACGGAAAACGAAATCCGCCCCTCCTCCAGCGCCAATTCTGCCCCCCATTCCCGCAGCGCCACCAGCCGCATGACATGCAGGTGATCGCCCGCCTCATCCGTCGCGCTGTCGATCCCGATCCGCGCCGTTTTCAGCACGTTGACACAGGACACCCGCGCATCCGGCTGCACCGCCAGCATCCGCCGCACCGCCGTCAAGAGCAGCCGGTTCAACCCCTCCGCCTCGGGCGATAGGTCCACCGCCACCATCAGCACCGGCGCCTCGTCCATCTGCGCCCCCACGCCTGCGGGCGCGGACAGCCGCTTCACCCCCCGCATCGCGCGCCAGCGCCGGAACACCGCCAACCGCCCATCGGCCCGCACCTTCGCCGCCCGCGCCGTCAGCCGCACCTGCCCGGGGTTCTGCAGGTCGAACAGCAGCTGCCCCGCCGACTGATACCGCGCCTTCGGGTCCACCTCGAGGCAGCGCAGCACGATCTCCTGAAACCACTCCGGCAGGTCCGGCTGCGCCGCCCGCAACGGCGGCGGATCGCGCCACAGCCGCTTCCTGACCCCCCGCAGCGACCCCGGATCACCCCAAGGCTGCCGCCCCGTAGCCAGCTCATAAAACAGCGCGCCCAGCGTAAAGATATCCGTCCGCAGATCGTCCCGCTGCCGCAGATATTGCTCGGGTGCCATATAGGGGAATGTCCCCATCGGGATGGTGAATTCCTCGGCCAGCAGGTCGGGCAGATGGTCATGCCGCGCCAGCCCGAAATCGATCGCCACGAAATCCCCGCTCTCGCGCCGCAGGAAATTCGCGGGCTTCAGGTCGAAATGGATGACGTGCTGCCGATGCAGGTCCACCACCGCCTCGGTCATCCGCGACGCCATCTCCAGCACGTCGGACAGCGGCAGCGGCGCATCCCGGAACACATCCAGAAGCGACCCGCCCCCGATCCACTCCGTCACGATGTAGGGCATGGTCGAGAAATCGCCGAGCGCGATCACCTTCGGCACATGCGGCCCGGTCAGACGCGGGACGATCATCTGCTCGATCTCGAACCCCACGATGGTCGGCGCGGCGAGCCCGTCAAGGATCGTCGGCACCTTCATCGCCAACCGCCCCGGATGATCCGGATGCGTGCAGTCCCAGATCGTCGCAAAGCCCC
>JACCDV010489370.1_pt1 | contig 11134 bp, 11 predicted proteins | sample 7446131 | NCBI WGS metagenome assembly JACCDV01 (sample SAMN15323448, study PRJNA562643) | freshwater metagenome | isolation source: river surface water | place: USA:Blue River Watershed | collected 2017-08-17
GAATACTTGAATAATCTCTCACATCACCAAGATAAAATTTAAGCTTGTCATTATTGATTGCGAGCCTCATATCATCTTGCTTTTTTTCATCTCTACTAAACACTCTGATCTCATTCACATCAGTAGACAAAAAACGCCTGAGAACGGTGTTCCCGAATGAACCTGTCCCCCCCGTAATCATCAGCACTTTATCTTTAAACATCATTAGTCATTCCATTAGTTGAAGCCATTATTCTAATAAGTTCAGGCCAATCAGGGGATATAAAACCTGTTTCATTTGAAAATTTTGAGCCATCCAAAGATCTATTAATTACAACTGAATCATCAATATTGATATTAATTGTTTTTTTATACTCTTTTGCTATCAACTTTAACAAAGTTAATTTATCGATAGGGCTAGCACTTACGTGATACAGTCCTTTCAGCTCTGGTTTTTCTAAGACATAATTCATTAATACTTGCGCAAAATATGAGGTTGGCAATCCAGAAAAGATTGCATTTGAATACCCACTGCAATTACTCTCTTGAGATAAGAACCAGTTCAATAACCCATTTGATGTTCTCAACTCATGTCCAATAGTAGAAATTCGCAAAGTTAAATGATTACTATATTCAACCTCACCCAACAGCTTACTTCTGCCATAAAAATCACTTGCATCTGGAATATCCATTTCAGAATAATTACCTTTGTGACCAGAAAATACGCAATCAGTGCTAATTTGTAATAATTTAGATGAGTAATCACCACACAACTTAGCCAACTCATGTGGGAAAAGCGCATTGATTGAGATTAATTTAGGAAGAGCATCTGCCTCACGTACATGTTTCGTGATGCCCAACGCATTAATTACCCATTGAGGTCTAAATTTTTCTATCAAGCTAACAAGTTCACCATCAAAATGGTTATAAAAAAATAACCGATCTATACAATTTGGTGGAAAATAAGTCAGATAACTTTTATCACGATATGTCCCGCCAACAATGAACTTAGGATTTAGCGATAACCCTTTAAAAAGATTACTCCCAATAAGTCCAGTTGCTCCCAATATCAAAATTTTCATTTGAATTTAATTAAATCATTAATATATTTATCAAGTCGAATTACCAAGTTTTTATGAAGAAAATTTTTTCTAAAGTAATTCTGGCCATTTCTACCCATTTGATCTAAATTTTCTTTGGGCAATTGATACATTTCCAACACACCCTTACTTAAGCCCAAGGAATCATCGGCCGGTACACAAATTCCAGATTGACTTTGTAAAATCAATTTCGATGCTTCACCATTGATAGCCCCTAAAATTGGTTTACCAATAGCCATATACGCCTGTAGCTTATTCGGAATAGTGAGGCTAAATATATCTTTATTGGCTAACGTAATTAAAAGAACATCAGCTCTATTTAATAAGGATGGCATTTCAGCAATCGGAAATTGCCCAAGCATAACTATGTTGTTTAAGGCAAACTTGTGCACCATATTCTCAAGATATAACTTAGAGCTGCCATCACCCACGATAAAAAATTTAATTTGCGAATATGGTTTTAAGTTTAAGGCGACTTTAAATATTGTATCCACTGATTGCGCAGAACCTATATTGCCCGCAAACATAACTTTAAAAATATTTTCCTCAATCAAACTAGATGGCAAGTTTGAATCTTTACTCGAAGGATATAAAAAAATATCATCTACCGAATTGGGCCAATATTTAACTTTATCGACATTAGTGTATCGACCAATTCTCTCAATAAAAGCATTCGATTGAGCCAAAATTAAATCAGAATTTTCATAAATCCACTTAACAAACTTATCAACAATGTAAATGATAAATCGATTGTTAATTTTACCTGTAGCACTTAAGCTCTCTGGCCACAAATCCTGCACATTGATAATAAATTTTTTTTTAAAAATTTTTGAGTACAGAATTGCAGGAATTGCTTGTAAAAGGGGAGATGTGGCGTAACAAAATACAACGTCTGGATTTAACTTAGATAATCTCAAGCAACTATAGAATGTTGCAGAAACAATATAAGTTAAATAATTTAAAGACAAGTTGAAAATTCCACCATCGCGCCTCAACCAAATTGGGACTCGATTTACCTCAATACCAGACCAATTATCTTTTATTTTCAAAAATTTATACCCAGGAAACAGCTTCCCAGATGGATAATTAGGCTTACCAGTAACTACAGAGACTTGATATTGATGATAAAGACAAAGTGCTTTCGCTACGTCATTGACACGAAAATTTTCTGGGTTAAAGTGCTGCGAAAATATTAGAATCTTCAAAACATTTACTTTAAATAAACTTGGAAAATAGGTTACTATATTTTTGAAAAATTAAATTCCATGTATAGTTTTTCATAACCATATCTTGAATTTCTATACCCAAACCTTCTAATTCTGCATCATTAGATAGGAGTGAATTCAAATTATTCGCTAGACTGGTTTCACTAGCTTGGCAAATGAGCCTAGCATCAATTTCTCTAAGATCGAAAAATCCACACTGATCAGTCATCAAGACTGGAGTACCCATAATTCCAGCCTCCAGCACAACAATTGACATTGCTTCATGTCTTGAAGGTATTACTAAAATTTTTGCATTTTTATACAGTATAGATTTTTGCGCAACCTCAACAAAACCCAAAAAATGAACTCTAGAAATAAGTTGTGGCGGTAACTGCGATTTAAGCAGACTCAGATATCCTTCGTCAGTTCCTGCAAATACAAGATTAATATTTGGATAATGATTTTCAATTAATAAAAATGCTTTCAATAACAAATCAGGGCCTTTAATCCAATTTAATCTGCCAACAAATAGCAAATATTGGCCCTTAACGATTTCAGCTAACCTTGAATCAATCGTTTCAATATCAAAATTTACCTCATCATTAACACCGTTCGGAATGAGCACAATCATTTTGGGAGTGACCCCGTAACCTCTATAATGAGAAATTTCATCTTGCGCAATCGCGACACACCCGTTGGCATCTTGGATAATTCTTTTACCAATTAATAAGTTGTATATTTTCTTCAAAATTTTGGAGCGCCCGTAAATTGGGAGAGCCCCCGCAGGACATACAATATATGGCTTATTATAAATCTTTGAAATTACATAAATGTAAGCGTTTAAGGGCGACCAATGCCCAATAAGATGAATAATATCAGCGCCCTTAACTAACTCCGCCATCTTGGAAAACTTAAAAATAGGCAAATAAAATCTTTTAAAAAGTGTTGGTAAAACAATAACCGTACCGGAAAAATTCTTTACATCATCACCAGAAAGCCCTATTGATGTTCCTAAAGTTACACACTCCCACCCATTTTTCCGTGAGAACTCATGAATTCTTAACGCCCTCTCTGCAGTTCCTCCCCCAACTTTTGTATCGAGGAAAGTACTGACGTTTAATATTTTGTACCTAGAGGTATTCATTTATTTGAATTAAATTCCTTTAGAATGAGTTCCACATTATATTTATATTTAAAGCCGGTTTTTAATATTTTTTCAGAAGAAAATCTCCTACCAGCTAGCGAATCTCTATATCTAATATAGTTGATTATCAATAAAAAAAATTTGCTAAGAATGGGAACCTTAATTGGTTTATTAAAACAGCGTGCATATATTTTATGAAAAAAATTATTTTCATCATGATCAATTGAGAGAAAATATATTGGCGCCGAGTCTGTATTATCAGGGTGTCTTATAAAATGAACAATAGCTCCTACAACGTCATGCACATGAATTAAATGACATGACTCCTCAGACTTAAGATAACGTTTAATTTGATCCCAAAGATTGGTACTTAAAATAAAGTCTACTTGAGGATTAAAAAATGGAAACACTATATTAGTTGGGCGAAGGATGAAATATTTCGCGCCAATCAATTCCGACATTATAATTTTCTCAGCTTCAAACTTAGATTTTTCATAAGGGTTTTGAGGGCGACATTGAATGGCCTCATCAATCCAACCACCTTTATACACACCCACCACACCAGCACTACTTATTTGAAAAAAATATTTAACTCCACTTTTATTGATAGCTCTAACGAGATTTCTCACCCCCAGAACATTTGTCGCCCACATTTTCTCTATATCGCGCACCTCGCCAGAGCTATTAATTACACAATCAACTCCATCAACCAATCTCTCCAATATTTCGCTGTTTGATAAATCTCCCCTAAAAACCTCAACGCCAGGCAGTGAAAATCTATCATCACCCCTAACTAATATCCTCACCAGGTAACCCATCTTAATTAGATTTAATAGTAGAAAATTGCCCAGATTTCCTGTGGCCCCCACTAAGGCAACGGTTTTAACTTTCTCAGCCTTTTCACCACTCATGATCTATTTAATCCCGAGCAAAGAGAAGATAATCCAACCAAGGCATCTAACCAGATTTAGCCCCAACAATTCCTTAAAATTCCTGGCAACAGTAAGAATTGATTTGAAATAACAACCACACTGACAAAAATACTTAATCTTCATCAAATAAATACGGGAATTTATAATTCTTAATTCACGTTTATTTAAAGTATTCAGCCAAGGATTAATGGCAGCCCTATATGAATCCTCCATATCCTTTCTAGAAACACCCTGATCATGAATTAGATATACACCCAAAATTTTAGGTATATATAAAAAATTATCGGTGAAAGCTGCAATTTTTAGCCAACAGTTATAGTCTTCGGATCCGACCATAATTGGACGTTCATCAAGCCCTTGGACCCTATCAACACATTCCCTTCTAACCAGAACCGATGCATTACCAATCAAATTACCATTTATTAGTAAGTCGTTCAAAACAGGTGCTCGCAGTTGTCTAGTTACAATTTTTTCTTTAAACGATTTTTTTTTACCATACTCGTCTATCTTTAAATCATGATAAACAAAATCAATGTCCCTATTTACTATATCCATGCAATTTGATAGCTTATCTGGCAACCAGTAATCATCTGAATCTAAAAATGCAACCCATTCACCTCGGGAATTTTTAATCGCAAAATTCCTAGACTTAGCTATAACACCGTCATTTTTAAATTTAAAATACTTGATATTTTTAAAGTGAAATTCTTTTACTATGGACTCTGTCTGATCACTCGAATAATTATCAACAATTATTAGTTCCCAATTTTTGTATGATTGGTTAATAACAGACAAAATAGCTCTTCTCAAATATGAGCCTTGATTGTAAGTTGGAAGAATAATTGAGACTAAGTTGTTAGACACAAGAATTACTTCTTATTGGAAATATTTTTATAGCATTCAATCAATATGCTTTCTATCACCCTAGGCATATCATCTGTTATCTTAATTCCAAGCTCACCTAAATTCATATTTTCATAGCGGAAATTGTCATTGGGGATCATTCCATCTGCCAAATTCCTCTTTATAGGAACGCGAATTCCACACATACCGAAATTTATCTCATTAATTAAACTAGCCACCTCTAGCACACTCCTTGAAATACCAGAGCCAAGATTAAAAATATTTTCTTTATCATTACTAAGGTGATTGCTGATTAAGAAATGCATCACTTTCAAAACCTCATCAATAGAAACAAAATCTCTTCGCGCCATCCCATTAGTTTTCAAGACCATCTGGTTGTTAATTACAACCTGATAACACAGGTCATTAACTAACAATTTCCACACTTTTGAATTCATACTTACCGGAACACCAAAGACATTTGAAAGCCTAACAACAATTCCTTCCATTTTAGTATTCATCGCAATATCTAAAAGAGCCACCTCACCAAGATAGTGACTACGAGCATATGGGTGATTATTTTTAGGTATGGTATTTTCTGAAATCACTTCATTAAGAAATGATGCATATACATGCGCAGTAGATAAATATATAAACTTAGTAATACCTGCCTTCACAGAAATTTCTGCTAATTTTTTTGTTGTCAAATGATTAAAGTAATCGGCATATTTAGGATCTCTCTCAGAATCTCTTGAATTAACGCCTGCAGAATGTATCAAGATATCAATTTTTGATAGCGCATTATATGAAGATTCTATACATTCCCAATCTAGGGAAATATAGTGTGCTGCCGGAAATTGTTTACTGATATTTGAGAAACTACTGGACGTGTAGAACACATTATAGAGGGGCTGGTCAAGAAAATACTGCATTAACCTACCACCAATAAAACCACCAGCACCCGTGATTAGTATATTCATCTCAGTCTAAACAATTTTAAACAACATAAGCTCACCGCATAACATCCTATGACTACAATGAGTATGTAATGCAATTTTGTTACTTGAATATTGCCTTTATCTTGCAAGTAGTAATTACCAATAATGATTTTACACACTTACATTTTGCTTTTACCATACAAGATAAAAAGTCTTACAATTTAAACCAAACTATACGTATAATTATAGATACTTTGGAAGGAACTAAATTGACTGAAAAGTGCTCGCAAAAATTAACTCAGTCACAAATATTTCTGGATTACGAAGGCGATCGCTGGTTTAAAAGAAATCAACCAAGCGAAAATGGTGAGTCAAAATTTTATGAAATTGAGACAATAAAACGTGCTTTACGAGGCGAGCGTCAGAGTATAAATAATGTTTTGGAAATCGGTTGCGGCAATGGTGTGAAGCTGAATGATTTATGTCAATTTTTTAATGCGAATGGATGTGGAGTAGACCCATCATCAGCAGCCATTACAAATGGTAATCAAGCGCATTCAAATTTGAACTTGACTGTTGCAACAGCTTCCAGCCTTCCATATGTTAATAATTTTTTTGATTTAGTTTATTTTGGATTTTGTTTATATCTAGTAGACAGAGAGGATGTTTATAAAGCTGTAGCTGAAGCTGATAGGGTGCTTAAAAGTGGGGGTTATTTAGCAATACTTGACTTTGATCCCAAACATAGACACAAACGTCCTTACCACCATGCGCCTGGTTTATTCTCATACAAAACTTCATATTCGGATTTCTTTACTGCTGCAGGACATTACTATCTTGTAGCTAAAGATAGCTTTTCGCATGGCGAAACCTACTTCTCCAAAGATAGCGATGAGAGAATTTCAATTTGCATTTTATACAAAGAGCCGGATCCTTATTAAATCAATGCTACTAGAGCCTTAATAACTTTGGATACTGGCCAAAAGTCTTGGAGCTCAAAATTAGCTCGCAGCTTATTAATTTAGGCGCTGTTATTTGAACTTAATTACTGTCGTGTATCCAAGGGGCTTTTCTAGAACCCCACATTTCTTCCAGTACATCATGATCTCTTTTGGTATCCATACAATGCCAAAAGCCGTGATGGCGATACGCCATCAACTCACCCATCTGCACTGCCCTTTCCATAGGCTCCCGCTCCAACATAACATCATCACCATCAATCAAATCTAAAAACCGAGGTTCTACAACAAAGAATCCCCCATTAATCCAACCTTGTTCTAGCTGAGGTTTTTCCTGAAAACTAATAACTTGGTCATTATCTAAGTTCAGCTCCCCAAATCTTGCCTGAGGTCTAACGGCGGTAACAGTTATCATTTTTTTGTGCGCCTTATGATATGACACCAATTTATTGATGTTCAAATCAGAAACCCCATCCCCATAGGTAAGTAAAAACGTTTCATCTCCAATATATTCTTTTAATCTTTTAACTCTCCCCCCAGTCATTGATGAATCACCTGTGTGGACAAGAGAAACTAACCAATCTACAGAATTATTCTGTACAGGATGTACACTGCCTGAAGATAAGTCAACTTGAAAATCAGAGTTAATTGCCTGATATTTTAAAAAATATTCCTTAATAACTTCAGATTTATACCCCAATGCAATATAGAAGTCCTTGTGATTATAGTGTGCAAATAAGCTCATAATGTGCCACAAAATTGGCCTACCACCAATCGGCACCATTGGCTTAGGAATCACCCCCGTATATTCCGACAATCTTGTACCAAATCCACCCGCCAAAATTACAACCTTCATTTATATTTTCCAATCAAATGAAATTTCAGATAAGTCTTTTCTTCGCACTTCCGCTGGGTCGTGCAAAATATTTGCTATATTGAGAACTAATGCAGTTTCAGAAAATATGTTTTGAAATGCGAACCATACGCCTGGCTTTACGGTAATTCTGCTATAAGCGTCATAACCACTTATATACTCTCCTATAAAATTATTATCCTTAGAAAAAAAAACAAACCTTACCCTTCCTATTGGCACAATAAGATTCATTGTCATTTTGGTATGCATTTTCCAACCCTTGATAACAGCTGGGTTGATTTGAGAAAAATAAGCCTCACCAAAACCCTTGAATTCAATATCAGTATTTTTTAAAGCATGAAATACATCCCCACCATTAGCATTCATGATGGGCAAGAGCGTTCTCACAATGATGCCATCCTCTAATTGCTCCAAACCCCAGCCTTTCTCGATACTTCAACATATGTATCAATTTGATTCATGGTTACATTCAGAATATCCCTCGGAGATTCATAAAAACTTTTATACCAATCCGTTGTCATTTGAACAGTTTCCTGAAAAGTCAAACAAGCTGTCCAATTTAAATTTTGATATGCTTTGTCACAATTTAGCTTTAACAAAGTCGCCTCATGCCGAGCCTCTCGCACACCATCATAAGTCCAACGCACCCTATCCCAATGCAGCGCCATCTCCTGGACTAGCAATTGAACTGTATAAGTTGTGCTGCCTAGTGGCCCAAAATTAAATGCCTCCCCATGCAAATGATCTTCTTGGGACAGCTTATAACAAAGCTTTAGATAACCACTCAAGGGCTCCAATACATGTTGCCAAGGCCTAGTAGCAGAGGGATTCCTCAAATGAACAGAGCGTCCGCTCGCCCAAGCTTTTACACAATCAGGAACAATTCGGTTATCACTCCAATCGCCCCCACCTATAACATTTCCAGCCCTAGCAGATGCGATTCGAATATGTCCGTTACCAGAGAAGAAAGATCTGACGTAAGATCTAATTGCCAACTCCGCCGCAGCCTTTGATGCACTGTAGGGATCTGCACCACCCAAAGCATCAATTTCACGATAACCCCACAACCACTCAATATTTTCATAACATTTATCACTAGTTATGATTACTGCTGTACATGGATTTTGAACTAACTTTAACGACTCGAGCAAATGAATAGTGCCCAAAACATTTGTTTCCCAAGTATTAACAGGTCTTTCATAAGAATCGATCACTAAAGATTGTGCGGCCAAATGAAATACATGCTCTGGCTGAATATCTGATATTATTTTTTTTAAACTGTCGCAATCTTTAATATCAACTCTAAAGTCAGCAATTCCATCAGCCAAATTAGCCACATTAAAATGTGACAAATAATTTGGTTCAAGAGCTATACCATAAACACTTGCACCCATTTTTTTTAACCATGCAATTAACCATGAGCCCTTAAACCCCGTGTGGCCTGTAACTAAAATCCTTTTTTTACTGAAAAAATTATTCATGATCAGGAGAGAGCTCAACAATTAATGAGGAACTGGAAATTAATTCTGCATTTCCAAAAAAACCAAATAATTTATTTAAAAAATTTAAAATTGTTAAAACAAAATACCCCTTAAATCCCAAAAGATCTTTTGCATAAATCTTGTTCTCAATAATTTTAATTTTCAAAAACAAGTCTTTACAAATATGCTCAAGTAACCAAAATGGGCACATTGTAATGTGACCCCCAGAACTGTAAATGCCATTTTTGCCAAAATAAAACGGGTGGCCGTTAAGAAAATACCACACTCTATCTAAAATTGAATTTACATTGGGTGTTGTAATGATAATTACACCCTCACTCTTCAAATTCCGCTTCAAGTTAGCAATAAAATGAAACGGGTTTTCCAAATGCTCAATGATTTCCACCGCCAAAATTAGATCGTATTTTTTTTGAAAATCAAAATTTTCATTCAAGTCTTTATGGTAAATAGCCCTTGCATCCTCCAGTATCAGACTTTTATCTAAATCATTACAATCTACAAACGCATCTGGGTAAGTATCACAAATTCTTTTGCTTAGGGCCCCCGCTCCAGCAGCAACATCCAAAACCTCAATTCCGACAGACATCTTATCTGAAATTACACGAATAATTTCTTCGTGCACACGATAATCTGATCGAATATCCAAACCTTTATAAGTTCTACCAAAAAACATTTTTTTTGAATACACACCACTACCTTTTCATTAGATCAAAATACTCTTTTGCCATTCTCTCTGCGGTAAAACGATTTAGGAATTCTTTTTGACCGGCAACCCCCATAGAAACTCTTAGTTCAGGATTACTTAGAATCTTCATCATACAATCAGAAAAACTAGTCACATCATCTCTTGCTGAAACAAATCCAGCCTTCCCGCCTGCCATAACCTCTGGTATTCCACCAACATCCGTTGCAACAATCGGCACACCAATTGACATTGCCTCAATGATTGTTAATCCAAATGATTCATATGATTGAGATGGCACGACTAGCATCAATGCTTTTGATAACAAAACATATGGATTCGGAACAAAGTCGTACAAAATAACACTAGAAGTAATTTTTAGTTTTTTTACTAACTCAAAAACTCTAGCTTTACCTCCATTGACATCATCACCTGCAATTATTAATTTTAAATTAGGATTTCGATCTAGCAAAGGCAGAAACGCCTTCAGCAAAAATTCATGTCCTTTATTCGGCAAATATGCAGCTAACATTAAGCAATAAATTGATGGCAACTCCCTGTTAGATTCATCATGAATAGCATCCTTAAGCCCTGAAACACCATTGTAAATGTGTGTAATTTTCTTGGAATTTTTAAATACAATCCTTTTCCGCAAACTAGCGCTACATGCCTTTGATACTGTAATAATCTTTCCCGAAGATTTCAAAATAAAATAATCAATTAGCGTCTCAGCCAAAAATCTATACCATTTAAGCGAAACAGCAAGATTATGAACGTTAAAAATAGGTTTATTTTTTCTATTAGAGATAGACCAAGCTATGACAGCAGCCCTACAGTAAATACCTCCAGGGTAGCCCCCATTAACAACCATTAGATGCTCAAAATCAAAGCTAGAAAACTCTAATCTAACCCTATATATAATTTTAATAAATAAAATAAAACCTAAGAAAATATTAAAAAATTTATTAAAATTATA
>JACCDV010195606.1_pt1 | contig 11130 bp, 10 predicted proteins | sample 7446131 | NCBI WGS metagenome assembly JACCDV01 (sample SAMN15323448, study PRJNA562643) | freshwater metagenome | isolation source: river surface water | place: USA:Blue River Watershed | collected 2017-08-17
AGGCCTGGGCTGCGGCCTGCAGCCAGGCGGTGGTGCCTTCCACACCCAGCGGGAAGGGCGCGGCCAGGCGCTGCGCGCCGCGCTGTTCGAGCAGCCGCGCGGTATCGGCCAGGAAGGGCTGGGCCAGCAGAAAGCGGGTGCCCGGGCCGACGGCCGGCATCTGGCCGGCGCGGCGGGGCGGGAAAAAGTCGACCTCGGTGATGCCCATGGCCTGCCACAGGCGCAGGAACTGGTCTTCGACCACGTCGGCCAGCGTGCCCACCACCAGCAGGCGGGTCGGCGCAGTAGCCGGCGGCTCGGGCAGGTCGGGCACCAGCGAGGCCAGGCAGGCGTCTTCGCCCTGGGTGAAGGTGGTCTCGATGCCGCTGCCCGAGTAGTTGAGCACCCGCACACCCGAACGCGCCGACAGCCGGACGGCCGCGCGCGAGAGGTCGAGCTTGATCACCTCTGACGGGCAGGAGCCGACCAGGAAAAGCAGCTTGATGTCGGGCCGGCGCTCGAGCAGCCGGGTGACCACGCGGTCGAGTTCGTCATTGGCGTCGGCCAGGCCCGCCAGGTCGCGCTCGTCGATGATGGCCGTGGCAAAACGCGGCTCGGCAAAGATCATCACGCCGGCGGCCGACTGGATCAGGTGGGCGCAGGTGCGTGAGCCCACCACCAGGAAGAAGGCGTCCTGGATCTTGCGGTGCAGCCAGATGATGCCCGTCAGGCCGCAGAACACCTCGTGCTGGCCGCGCTCGCGCAGCACCGGCGCATCGCCGCAGCCGGCGCTGTGGATCGGAATCACCGCATTCATGCCGCCGCCTCCAGCGGAGCCTGCTGCGCCTGCAGCCGCGCCGCCCGCAGCTTGAGCACGAACTGCAGCGCATTGATGACATAGGCCGCATAGGCCGCCAGGGCCAGCAGCATCAGGCCTTGCGTGCCCAGCCAGCCGCCCGCCAGCGCCCCCAGGTAGGCCGTGTGCAGGGCCAGCACCAGCATGCTGAAGACGTCTTCCCAGTAGAAGGCCGGGGCAAACAGGTAGCAGCCGAAGACCACCTTCTCCCAGATGCAGCCGGTGACCATGATCAGGTAGAGCACCAGGGTCTTGAGCACCACCGAGGCCGTGGCGATCGACTCGCCCTGCCCCGTCCACAGAAAGCGCAGCACCAGGCCCAGGCTCACCAGGAAGACCAGGAACTGCAGCGGTGCCAGCACCCCCTGCACCGTGGTCCAGGCGGAGGCGTCGCGCCGCTGGCGCTCCTCGGGCGTGTAGAGCGGCGCCGCAGGCCCGGATCGGGGGGGTGGGGAATTCACGGTGGAGGCCATGGATGTGTTGTTGGAACCCAATTTAGGGCTTGCCACCTATTGTGTCAACTTGTTATGACGTCTAAATTTATTTACGCCGATCGCTCATCAGGGTTTTCCCGATTGAAGGAAGAAAGCTTTGACGTTCTTCAAGGTCCGCTGTACAAGCGCAACTCCAGGTCCGAAAGGACGAGTTGCGGCCCACCGGGCCGGCCCATGCGTATCGGCGAGACACGCGCTGGACTGCGCCGAGGAGAGATACATGGGCTCAAATTCGCAACCGCACCCGGACCGCAGGTCCGAAAATCACCCCAGCCAGAAAGGGCAAGTGGGGCACAATCAGGGCCCTGTCGAGTCCTCGCACCATCGGGTGCTGGTCCGAACCCTGACCCACGACATCATTCCCCGCCTGGTGAGCGCCCATCCCCCCTCCACGCGTGGCACGTCCGTGCCCGGCCCCCTGCCCGTCGTCGACGGCCAGGAGGTGCTGGAGTTCGCCCATCTGGTGCTCAATGCCGAAGACCAGGCGCTCAATGACCGGCTGGACGCCCTGCGCCAGCGCGGCATCGCGCACCGGGTGATCCTCACCGACCTGCTCGTGCCGGTGGCCGCTCACCTGGGGCGGCTGTGGGAGCACGACCTGTGCGATTTCCACGACGTCACGCTCGCCGTGGGCCGCCTGCAGCGGCTGCTGCGCCATCCCAGCACCGATCTGCCGCCGGCGCTGGCGTTCGGGCAGCCTCCCCGGCGCGTGCTGCTGAGCACCTGCCGCGGCGAGCAGCACACCTTCGGGCTGTCCATGGTGGCCGAGTTCTTCCACCAGGCCGGCTGGGACGTGACCATCGGCTACCTGGGCACCGACGATTCGCCCATCCAGCTGGCCCGCACGCAATGGTTCGACGTGATCGGACTGTCTTTGGGCAGCAACACCCTCGTCAAAGAATTCAGCCAGATGATCGAAGGCCTGCGACGGCTCAGCATGAACCGCCGCGCCCCCATCGTTGCGGGAGGCCCGGTGTTCATGCTCCACCCTGAATACGCTACCCAGTTCAAAGTTGACGCAGTCATCTCGGACGCAAGCCAGGCTCCTGCGCGCGCCGAGCAACTGCTCTTACGACAAGGAAGGCCGCAGCCCCATGAAACGGCGCAGTGACAGTTCCGATACTCCGGACCACTCGGCAGCTCCCCCCCTCATGTCCAAAGGCAACAGGTATTTCTCCATGCCCGGGAAATACCTGGCCGACCTGGACGCGGACACCGCCGCCAAGCTGGTGGCAGCAACGGCCGACATCGTGCTGGTGCTCGACCGCGAGGGCGCCATCCGCGACCTGGCCCTGGCCTCGGGCGACCTGCTCGAGTGGGGTTGCCAGCGCTGGCTGGGCCTGCCCTGGGTGCAAACCGTCACCATCGAGAGCCAGCCCAAGGTGCGGGCCCTGCTGGAGCAGCAGGACGCCGGCGAGGGCATGCGCTGGCGCCAGGTCAACCACGCCACCGAATCGGCGGCCGACCTGCCGGTGTCTTACTGCGTGGTGCCGCTGGGCGGCGGCACCTACAGCCTGGCCCTGGGGCGCGATTTGCGCCCGCAGGTGGCGCTGCAGCAGCGCGTGGTCGCTGCCCAGCAATCGATGGAACGCGACTACTGGCGCCTGCGTCAGGTCGAAACCCGCTACCGGCTGCTGTTCCAGATGGCGGCCGAGCCGGTGCTGATCCTCAAGGACTCCCTTGATCACATCGAGGAATCCAACCCCGCCGCCCAGCAGGTGTTTGGCGAACAGGCCCGCCGCCCTGGCTGGAGCCTGGCCAGCTGCCTGAGCGCCGAAAGCCTGCCACCGCTGCGCCAGATGCTCGAGCGCCTGCGCACCGCCGGCCGTGCCGACCCGGTGGCGGTCCGGCTCCAGGGCAGCGAACACAGCCTGACGGCCTCGGCCACCCCCTTCCGCCAGGACCACGCCCTGCATTTCCTCCTGCGCCTGACGCCGACCGAGGAAGGGCGTCTGGCGCTGGCGCCGGTCTCGCCCGACGCCAGCCTGTGGCATCAGGTCATGGAGCACGCGCCCGACGCCATGGTGCTGACCGACCCGTCCGGCCGCGTGCTCAGCGCCAACCAGGCGTTCCTCGACCTTGCCCAGCTGGGCAGCCCGGCGCAGGCCATGGGTCAGCCGCTGGACCGCTGGCTGGGCCGCTCGGAGGTCGATTTCCGGGTGCTGGCGTCCAACCTGCGCCAGCATGGCTCGCTGCGCCTGTTTGCCACGCGGCTGCAGGGCGAGCACGGCAGCAGCGCCGAGGTCGAGGTGTCGGCCGTGGCCGCCGAATCCCAGGGCCAGCGCTGCTTCGGCTTTACCGTGCGCGACATGGGCCGCCGGCTCGATGCCGACGGCCGCGGCGCCAAGGAACTGCCCCGCTCGGCCGGCCAGATGGCCGAGCTGGTGGGCCGCATGCCGCTCAAGGACATCGTGCGCGAGACCACCGACCTGATTGAGCAGCTGTGCATCGAGGCCGCGCTCCAGCTGACCGGCGACAACCGCGCCTCGGCCGCCGAGATGCTGGGGCTGTCGCGCCAGAGCCTGTACATCAAGCTGCGCCGCTTCGGCATCGGCGACCTGGGTGCCGATCCCGACGAGGCGCCGCCCGAAACGCGCTGACCCCCCCAAAAACGCCCGGCCTGCCGGGCGTTTTTTCTGGGAAGCGGCCCCTGTAAAAGGCTGGATGTCACTGAATCATGTCAATTTATGTTGACATTGATGAGTGATCGATTTACAACAGGCCCATGGCAAGGCCTTCCCTGCGCTCGGTCACCGAGCTGTTCAAGCCCATCACCTGGTTTCCGCCCATGTGGGCGTTCGCCTGTGGCGTGGTGGCCTCGGGCGTGGCCATGGACGGCCGCTGGGGCCTGGCCGTGCTGGGCATTGCCCTGGCCGGCCCGCTGGTGTGCGCCACCAGCCAGGCGGTCAACGACTGGTTCGACCGCCACGTCGATGCGATCAACGAGCCGCACCGGCCGATTCCCTCGGGCCGCATCCCGGGGCGCTGGGGCCTGTACCTGGCCGTGCTGTGGACCGGCGTGTCGCTGGCCGTGGCCACGCTGCTGGGGCCCTGGGGCTTTGGCGCGGCCGTGCTGGGCCTGGTGCTGGCCTGGGCCTACAGCGCGCCGCCGGTGCGCCTGAAGCAAAACGGCTGGTGGGGCAACGCGGCCTGCGGCATCAGCTACGAGGGCATCGCCTGGATCACCGGCGCGGCCGTGATGGCCGGCGGGGCCATGCCGCACGGCCAGTCGCTGGTGCTGGCCGCGCTCTACAGCGCCGCCACGCACGGCATCATGACGCTCAACGACTTCAAGGCCGTCACCGGCGACCAGCGCATGGGCGTGCGCTCGCTGCCGGTGCAACTGGGCGTGCACCGCGCCGCGCGCGTGGCCTGCTGGGTGATGCTGGCGCCGCAATGGGTGGTGATCGCCCTGCTCATCGGCTGGCAGCAGCCCTGGCACGCGCTGGCCGTGGCCCTGCTGGTGCTGCTGCAGGCCCTGATGATGAAACGCTTCTTGCGCGACCCGGTGGGCCGGGCGCTGTGGTACAGCGGCTTTGGCGTGCCCTTGCTGGTGAGCGGCATGATGATCAGCGCCTTTGCCCTGCGCGCCCTGACCTCGGCGGGGGTGGCATGAGCGCCGATCGCAGCTTTGGCTGGGGCCACATCGCCCGCCTCGGGCTGGTGCAGGCCTGCCTGGGCGCCATCGTGGTGCTGACCACGTCCACGCTCAACCGCATCATGGTGGTCGAGCTGGCGCTGCCGGCCCTGCTGCCCGGCGTGCTGGTGGCGCTGCACTACCTGGTGCAGGTGGCGCGGCCGCGCATGGGCCACGGCTCCGACGTCGGCGGCCGCCGCACCCCCTGGATCATCGGCGGCGTGGCGCTGCTGGGCACGGGCGCCATGACGGCCACGGTGGCCACCTTGTGGATGGCCAGCCGGCCGGCGGCCGGCATGGCGCTGGCCACGCTCGGCTTTGCCCTGGTGGGCCTGGGCGTGAGCGCCAGCGGCACCTCGCTGCTGGTCCTGCTGGCCAAGCGGGTGCCCGAAGCGCGACGGCCCGGCGCGGCCACCCTGGTGTGGATGATGATGATCGTGGGCTTTGCCGTGACGGCCGGCCTGGCCGGCCACTGGCTGGAGCCCTACAGCCCTGAGCGCCTGCTGCAGGTCACCGGCTCGGTGTGTGCCCTGGCGCTGCTGCTGACGGTCCTGGCCCTGCGCGGGCTCGAAGGCGAGCCGGCCCCGGCGCCTTTGCGTGCACCGCGGGAGGCCTCCCGCGCCGTGCCCTTTGCCGAGGCCCTGGCACAGGTCTGGGCCGAGCCCGTGGCGCGGCGCTTCACGGTCTTCGTGTTCCTGTCCATGCTGGCCTACAGCGCGCAGGACCTGATCCTCGAACCCTTTGCCGGCACGGTGTTTGGCTACAGCCCGGGGGCATCGACGCAGCTGTCGGGCGTACAGCACGGCGGCGTGCTGGCCGGCATGCTGCTGGTGGCGCTGTCGGGCGGCCTGGCTGCGCGCTTTGCCAGGCATCCGCAGCTCTCGCGCCTGGGTTCGCTGCGCGCCTGGACGGTAGGCGGCTGCGTGGGCTCGGCGCTGGCCTTGTTCGGCCTGGTGGCTGCGGGCTTGCTGGGGCCTGGCTGGCCGCTGCAGGCCACGGTGTTTGCCATGGGCGTGGCCAACGGCGCGTTTTCCATCGGCGCCATCGGCTCCATGATGCGGCTGGCCGGGCAGGGGCGCCAGGCCCGCGAAGGCATCCGCATGGGCTTGTGGGGCGCTGCGCAGGCGATCGCCTTCGGCCTGGGCGGCATGGCGGGCACGGCCGCCAGCGATCTGGCGCACTGGTGGCTGGCGCAATCGGGCAGCGCCTACGCCAGCGTGTTTGCGATGGAGGCCCTGCTCTTTCTGATGTCGGCGGTGCTGGCCTGGCGCATCCAGGCACCGGCCGGCGCGCCGGCTGATTCCAGCGCGCCCTCGGCCGCCGAAGGCCGCCCCGTGCGGGCGGCGCTTTCTTCCTCCACCCTGGCCACACGCCACCCTTGAGACGAGGCTGCCATGCAAGACAACGATGAGCTTTTCGACGTGGTGGTGGTCGGCGGCGGCCCTGCCGGTTCTACCGCCGCCCATGAACTGGCCCGGCAGGGGCGCAAGGTGCTGCTGCTCGACCGCGCTGGCCGCATCAAGCCCTGTGGCGGCGCGATTCCGCCGCGGCTGATCCGCGACTTCGAGATTCCCGACGCGCTGCTGGTGGCCCGCGCGCGCTCGGCGCGCATGATCGCGCCCTCGGGCCACCGCGTCGACATTCCGATCGACGATGGCTTCGTGGGCATGGTCAACCGCGAGAGCTTCGACGAATGGCTGCGCGAGCGCGCGGCCAGCTGCGGCGCGGTGCGGCGCACCGGCAGCTTCGACAAGGTCACCCATGGCGAGGACGGCCTGGCGCGTGTGCACTACCTGGCGCGCGAGCGCCACACGCGCGGCGAAGGCCAGCCCGCCCAGGTGCGGGCGCGCTTCGTCATTGGCGCCGACGGGGCCCGCTCCGAAGTGGCGCGCCAGTGCGTGCCCGGTGCCGAAGACGGCCGCTTCGTGTTTGCGTACCACGAGATCGTGCGCACGCCCGAGCAATTGCCCACGGGCTACGACGACACGCGCTGCGACGTGATCTACGACGGCCGGCTCTCACCGGACTTCTACGGCTGGGTGTTCCCGCACGGCGACACGCTGAGCATTGGCACCGGCAGCGCCGACCGGGGCTTTTCGCTGCGCACCGCCACGGCCACGCTGCGCGCGCAAAGCGGACTGGGCTCGGCCGAGGTGCTGCGCCGGGAAGGCGCGCCCCTGCCCATGAAACCGCTCAAGCGCTGGGACAACGGCCGCGACGTGGTGCTGGCCGGCGACGCCGCCGGCGTGGTGGCACCGGCCTCGGGAGAAGGCATTTACTACGCCATGCTGGGGGGCCAGCTGGCCGCGCAGGCCGTCGAGCAATGCCTGGCCACCGGCGATGCGCGCAAGCTCGCCCTGGCGCGCAAACGCTTCATGAAGCAGCACGGCACCGTGTTCTGGGTGCTGGGCGTGATGCAGTGGTTCTGGTATGGCAGCGATCGCCGGCGCGAACGCTTTGTGAAGATCTGCGAAGACCGCGACGTTCAGCAGCTGACCTTCGAGTCCTACATGAACAAGGAACTGACGCGCCGCAAGCCCATGGCGCATGTGCGCATCTTCTTCAAGGACATGGCGCACCTGCTGGGCCTGGCGCGCGTCTGAGCCCGGACGCGCCGCGCCCGGGCCGCGAAGGCGCAATCAGCCCTTCTTCACGTAGGCGCTGCACCAGCCGGGGCCGGCGACCTGCTTGCCGCCGAAGATCGGGCAGGCGGCCCAGGCATCGGTGGGCTTGCCGGCGTAGAGCTGGCAGTTGGAGCACTTCTGTGCAGCCGCGTGCTTGGGGAATTTCTTGGCGTCGACCTTGTTGCTGTCGTGCAGGTAGCCCAAGGCCTGGGCCTGCGGGTCTTTTTCATCGACCCGGGCGCCCTGGGCCAGCGCATCGGCAGCCAGCACGGCAGTGGAGGCCCCCAGGGCCTGGAACAGGAAGACGCGGCGATTGTGCTTTTTCATGGGAATACCCTTGTAGGAGTGAGACACCCCGAGCTTGTAACCCCAAGACCGGCCCCCTGCAATGCGGCTTGCAATTCCTGAGCGTCTTGCACAGGCTCAGTCTGCCCGCCGCCGAGGCCGGGGGGTGCGCCACCAGTCCACGATGGCCAGCACGAGCGGCGCGCCCATGATCCACCAAGGCAAAAGACGATGCATGAAGGACTCCCCGTCGTTGCACAGTTCCACTGAAATTGCCGCCGGCCTGCAGGTCGGCGACCCCGGCAAAGCCGCGGATGCCTGTCAGCGCCCGTTCGGCGCTGATGTCAGACAAATGCAACGCCGCGAATTCTTGCTATGGTCGGCACTGCAAGTCTGGCCAGCTTCCACGCTGGCTCAGGCAAGCGCCGACCTCACCCCTGCCTTGAACACCATGCATTCCGCCCTGGAGCCCGCGCTGTCTGGAGAGACGATCACGTTCTCCAGCCACGGCCGCCCGGTTCATCTCTACGCCAGCGGCCAAGGCGCGCCGCTGCTGCTGGTGCACAGCATCAACGCAGCCGCCTCGGCCGCCGAGGTGCGGCCCCTGCACGAGGGCTTGCGCGGCTCGCGCGCCGTGTTTTCCATCGACCTGCCTGGCTTTGGCTTGTCCGACCGCAGCGATCGCGCCTACACGCCCCGGCTGATGACCGACGCCCTGCACGAGGCCTGCGCGCTCATTCGCCAGCGGTGCGGCGTCGAACAGATCGATGCGCTGGCGGTCTCGCTGTCGTGCGAGTTCCTGGCCCGGGCCGCCAGCGAGCAGCCCGCCCATTACCGGCGGCTGGCGCTGGTCAGCCCCACGGGGTTTTCAGGCCGGGACGATCGGCGCGGTCCGCCCGAATCGGTGGTCGCGCCGGCCTGGGTGCACGGCCTGATGCGCGGGCCGGGCTGGGGACGGTGGCTGTACAAGGGCTTGACGCGCCCGGCGGTGATCCGCTTTTTCCTCGAAAAAACCTGGGGTTCGCGCGAGATCGACGAGACCATGTGGCGATATGCGGTGGCCAGCACCCAGCAGCCGGGGGCCGAGCATGCGCCGCTTTATTTCGTGGCGGGGCAATTGTTCAGCGCAGACATCCAGACGGGCTACGAGCGTTTGGCGATGCCCATCTGGATGTCGCATGGCACGCGGGGCGACTTCACCGACTACCGCCGCAAGACCTGGGCCGAAGGGCGCGCGAACTGGCGCATCAGCGTATTTCCCACAGGTGCCCTGCCCTACTTCGAGCAGCCAGAGGCTTTTGCACAGGCGCTGCGAGCGCACCTGGAGGCTGGGTGAGGTCTCGGCTCAAGCGTCCGGTGGCGTCTGCGCCTGGCGGGCTTTTTGCGCGCGCGTGCGTTCAAGCGCGCTGCGTGCGTCGTGCCATTGCCACAGCGCAAACAGCAACACCACGATGAAGATGCCCAGCTCGATCCAAATGCCCATGGTCTGCTCCCGGTTCCGCCAATGGGCCGAACCCTGGCCGCATTCTTTCACGGCGGACCGTTTGGCCGCTCAGCCCCGCCGACGCCTGGGTTTCTGGCCCCACCCGCACCGCGCCATCCAACGGGAGTCGCGCCCCCGTGTCCTGTCATGAATTTGCTGGCTCCTTCCGCTCCCGACCTGCAACACCTGCCGCACGACGACGACCTGCGCACGCAGCTGCACAACGAGGTCCACGCCCGTCCCACCGCGCGCATCCGCGTCCCTGCCCTGGTGATTTACGTGGCCGTGCTCAACGAGGGCGTCAGCCGAGAACAGGAGGCCGAGCACCTGCGGCGCCTGCCCGGCCAGCAGCACCTGCAGCGCGAACAGCTGACCGGCAATTTCCTGCGGCTGCGCTTTGCCACGCACACGGTCAAGTGGGAGCGCCACACCGAATTCACCCGCTACTCCATCGTGCAGCATCTGCCCGAGCCGGCCTACCTGGGCGCATCGCGGCCCGACCTGATGGCCGAACCCATGGTGCCGCTCGACTGGCTGGCCGGCATTCCCGGCCGCACGATCGCGGCGATCCAGCTGGCCATGGTGCACGGCGACCTGGCTGCGCCGCCGGAAGAGACGCTGGCGCTGGCGCGCCAGTGGTTCGGCAACGACCACACGCTGCTGGCGTCCATGATGGGCACGAACAGCCACTCGTGGCTGGTCAGCGACTTCGTGATCCGGCCCGATGGCTTCGAGCGCATGCTGGTGATCGCGCGGCCCGGCATGTCGCCCGAGCGCGCCGGCCGCATTTCACAGCGCCTGCTGGAGCTGGAGACCTACCGCCTCATGGCCCTGCGCGGCCTGCCCATGGCCAAGACCCTGGGGCCGGAGCTGGCCGAGGCCGAGGTCGCCTTGCTCGCCATCACGGGCGACCTGGAGGCCAAGGTCGACTCCGACCAGGAGCTGCTCGACCGGCTGGTGGGCCTGGCCACCCGCATCGAGCGGGCGACGGCCGAGCACGCCTACCGCATCTCGGCGACGCGCGCCTACGACGCCATCGTGAACCAGCGCCTGGCCGAGCTGCGCGAAAAACCCGTCTCGGGCGCCCAGACCATTGGTGAATTCATGCGCCGCCGGCTCTCGCCGGCCATGGCCACGGTGGCGGCCACGGCGCAGCGCCTGGAGTCGCTGGCCGAACGGATTTCACGCACCAGCGGCCTGCTGCGCACCCGTGTGGACATTGCCACCGAAGAGCAAAACCGCCAGCTGCTGGAAAAACTCACGCGCGGCCAGGAGCTGCAGCTGCGGCTGCAGACCACGGTGGAAGGCCTGTCGATCGCCGCCATCAGCTACTACGTCATCAGCCTGCTGCTGTACGGCGCCAAGGCGCTCAAGGCGGCGGGCGTCCCCATCCACCCCGAACTGGCTGCCGGCGCGGCCGTGCCGCTGGTGCTGTGGGGCGTGTGGCGCATGACGCAGCGGCTGCGCCATGCGCTCCACAAGGACGGCTGAGGCCACACCCTGGACGGCCTGGCCAAGGCGAGCAGGCCTGAGCCGTCAGCTTCTAGAATCCGACTCATTCTGACAACTTGTAACCGGGAGCCTGACCATGTCCCCTGCCTCCGCCCTCGCCCGCCTTGCGGCCCTCGCCGCGCTGTCCCTGTCGCTGACCACCGGCGCGCAGGCCCAGACGGAATGGAAATTCAACAACAGCTACGCGCCCACGCGGCCAGAATCGGTGCAGATCCGCGCCTTTGCCGCCGACGTGGAAAAGCGCACCGCCGGCCGCATGC
>JACCDV010704335.1_pt1 | contig 11130 bp, 7 predicted proteins | sample 7446131 | NCBI WGS metagenome assembly JACCDV01 (sample SAMN15323448, study PRJNA562643) | freshwater metagenome | isolation source: river surface water | place: USA:Blue River Watershed | collected 2017-08-17
ACCAACAGCGCCATCACCTACACGCTGAGCGACGACGCTGGTGGCCGCTTCGCGATCAACGCCAGCACCGGCGTGGTGACGGTGGCCAATGGCAGCGCGCTGAACCGCGAAGCCAGCGCCAGCCACGACATCACGGTGCTGGCCACCAGTGCCGACGGCTCGACCAGCTCGCAAAGCTTCACCATCAACCTGATCGATGTCGACGAGTTCGATGTGAGCGGCATCGGCGATGGCGACGCGGCGGCCAACCACGTCGGTGACAACGCGGCCAACGGCACGGCTGTGGGCATCACCGCCCAGGCCAGCGATGCCGACGCCACGCAAAGCGCCATCACCTACTCGCTCGGCAACGACGCGGGCGGCCGCTTCGCCATCGACGCCAGCACGGGCGTGATCACGGTGGCCAATGGCAGCTTGTTGAACCACGAGGGCGCCTCGTCGCACGCCATCACGGTGGTGGCCACCAGCGCCGATGGCAGCACCAGCAGCCAGGGCTTCACCATCCAGGTGGGCGACGTCAACGAATTCGCCGTCGGGCCGATCAGCGATGCCGATGGCGTGGGCAACGTGGTGGCCGAAGGCGCGAGCAACGGCACGCTGGTGGGCGTGACCGCCTATGCCACCGATGCCGACGGCAGCAACAACACCATCACCTACAGCCTCAGCGACGACGCGGGTGGGCGCTTCCAGATCGATGCCAGCACCGGCGTGGTGAGCGTTGCCGATGGCAGCCTGCTGGACCGCGAGGCCGCAGCCTCGCACGCCATCACGGTGCGGGCCGACAGCAGCGACGGCTCCTTCCGCACGCAATCGTTCAACTTGGCCTTGTCGGACGTCGATGAATCCGATGTGAGCGCCATCGGTGACGGCAACGCCGCCGCCGACGCGGTGCTCGAAAACGCCGCCAACGGCTCCCTGGTGGGCATCACGGCGCAGGCCAGCGACGCCGATGCCACCTCCAGCGGCATCACCTACGCGCTCACAGACAGCGCGGGCGGCCGTTTCGCCATCGACGCCGGCACGGGCGTGGTCACGGTGGCCAATGGCGGCTTGCTGGACCACGAGTCGGCCACCTCGCACGACATCACGGTGCTGGCCACCAGCGCCGATGGCTCGACCAGCAGCCGCACCTGGACCATCCAGGTCGGTGAGGTCGACGAGTTCGACGTCGGGCCGGCCAGTGATGTGGATGGTGCGCTCAACCAAGTATCCGAAGGTACGGTCAACGGCACGGTGGTGGGCGTCACGGCCCAGGCCAGCGACGCGGATGCGCTCAACAGCACCGTCACCTACAGCCTGAGCGACGATGCCGGCGGCCGCTTCGCGATCAACGTCAGCACCGGTGTGGTGACGGTGGCCGACGCCAGCCTGCTCGACCGCGAAGCCGCTGCCAGCCACGCCATCACGGTGCTGGCCACCAGCGCCGACGGCTCGACCAGCTCGCAAAGCTTCACCATCAACCTGCTCGACGTCAACGACAACACCCCGATCATCACCAGCCATGGTGGCGGGGCCACGGGCACGGCGGTGGTCAGCGAGAACACGGCCCTGGTCGGTCAGGTCACGGCCAGCGACGCCGACGGCGATGCCCTGGGCTACAGCATCGTGGGCGGCGCGGACGCGGGCCGCTTCGCCATCGATGCCGGCACGGGCGCGCTTCGCTTCCTGAGCGCGCCCGACCACGAAGCGCCTGGCGATGCCGATGGCGACAACGTGTACGAGGTGCAGGTGGGTGTCAGCGACGGCTTGCACCTGCGCACGCAAACGCTGTCGGTGAGCGTGGGCGACCTGGACGAAACGCCTGCGGTCGTCGAGACGCCGCCCGTGGTGGTTGTGCCCCAGCCCGAGCCGCCCCGCGTGCCCACCGAGCCTTCGGCACCCGCCGAAGTGGCACCGGCCAAACCCACCACCCCGCAGGCCACCGAACCCGATGACGGAGCCGGCGACACGCAGGCCGGTGGGAATGAGCCCGCGGTCATGGGCCCCGTCGCCAGCGAGCAGGCGATGGACGGAATGGCTTCGGTGGGCGCGGTGCAAGGCGGCCCATCGACTTCGCAAGCCGGTGATCCGGCGAAGGCACCTTCGCCCAGCGACTACCGCTTCACCTGGCAGGGCGTTCAGTTCGAGCCCGATGCCTGGCTGGTGAACTCACCGGTGCAGGTGTTGATCCAGGCGCTGACGCCGGCGGGCAGCGCCGTCTCCGGGGCGGTGGCCGACAGCAGCTTGGTGCCCAAGGAGCTCGATCTGGGCGAATTCAGCACCTGGCCGCCCGCCACCGGGGAGCTGGCGGTGAAGCTGGACACCCATGCCGTGCAGATCGGTGGCGCGGCCTTGTCGGCGGGCGCCGTGTGGTGGGCCGTGCGCACCAGTGGCCTGCTGGCGAGCATGGCGGTGTCGGCCCCGGCCTGGCGTGGCATCGACCCCCTGCCCATCCTCAGCCGCGAGCGTGATGACCTGGACGCCGCCGATGAGCTGGACGAACAAGGTGCTCAGGCCGAGGCCATGTTCGAGGGCCTGCGTCGCGAACAAGTGGTGACAGACATTGAAGCCGTCTGACCTTGAAATGAAGCCCTTATCGACCGATGGCCTGGGTGGCCGTGCTGCGAACATGGGATGCAAGATGGGCGCAAGGTCGGCGCCTGAGGGCTTTCGTATGACGAAATCATGGTGTGCCACCGGCCTGGGTCTGGCGTTGTTGGCCGGATGGGCCCAAGCCGAACCGCTCAATTGCCTGATCGAACCCGACCGGGTGGCCGATGTGGGCGCTGCGTCCGTTGGCGTGATCGAGGAGATCCGCGTCGAGCGGGGCGACTTCGTGAAGGCGGGCCAGGTCCTGGCGCGCTTGAGCTCTGGCGTCGAGCGCGCTTCGGTGGCCGTGGCCGAGTCCAGGGCCCGGGCCGATGCCGAGGTCAAGGCGGCCGAAGCCGCCGCGGCCCTGACCCGCAGCAAGCTGAACCGGGCCCGCGACCTGCTCAAGGCCGATTTCGTTTCGCCTCAGGCGCTGGAGCAGGCCGACGCCGAACACCGCGTGGCCGACCAGCGCGCCCAGCAGGCCCGCGACGCGCGCGCCGTGGCGCAGCGCGAGTTCGAACTCAGCAACGCCCAACTGGGCCAGCGCGTGATCCGTGCGCCCTTCGAAGGCATCGTGGTCGAGCGCTACCGCACGCAGGGCGAGCGCATCGAGCGCGAACCCATTGTCAAGATCGCCCGGATCGATCCCTTGCGGGTCGAAGCCATCGCCCCCGCGGCCAGCTACGGGCGCATCCAGGTGGGTCAGGTGGGCGCGGTCACGCCGCAACTCAAGCAGTTCGGATCGCTCAAGGCCACTGTGGTCCTGGTGGACAAGGTGGTCGACGCGGCCTCCAACAGCTTCCGCGTGCGCCTGAGCCTGCCCAACCCGGGCCAGGACATCCCTTCCGGGCTGCGCTGCACGGTGGAGGTGCCGCAGGCCCCATCAGCCCCGCTTGGCGCGGCGCCCCGGTGAGCAGCCCATGAGCCGTGCACCCGGTCGCGATCGGTGGTGGCAGAGGTGGCGAAGGCCCGGTGCCTGGCCACGTCCGACCGCCACGACGCGACTGGCCTGGGGCATGGTCTCGCTCACCATCAGCCTGATCCTGCTGCTCGACCTGATGCTGGGCATCTTCCCCAGCGAAGACGCGCGCCTGCGCGAGGTGCGCGAGCGCGAAGCCCAGGCCCTGGCCGTGCAGATCCGGGTGGTGTTGGGCCTGCCCGATGGCGTGGCCGTGCTCAACCGCTCGCTGGACGACCTGTCCCAGACTTCCGACGACATCCTCTCGGCCGGCGTGCGCCGTCGCGACGGTGTGCTGCTGGCCGCCTCCAGCGGGCACGAAGCCGCCTGGGTGGTGCGCGAGGACATGCGCTCGACGATGAGCGCCGTCACGGTGCCCTTGTTGTCGCCCCAGGGGCCGTGGGGCACCGTCGAAATCCGTTACCGCGATCAGAACGGCGCGGCGACCTGGCGCAACTGGCTGGGCGGCTCGCTGCTGAGCCTGATGCTGGGCCTGAGCAGCTTTGGCGCGCTGGTCTACTACCTCTACCTCAAGCGCATGCTGCAGCACCTCGATCCGTCGCAGGCCATCCCGGACCGCGTGCGCGACGCCTTCAATGCCCTGACCGAAGGCCTGCTGGTGCTGGACGATCGCCACCGGGTGATGCTGGCCAACGAGGCCTTCCTGCGCCTGTACCCGGCCGGCGAGGGCTGGATGGGGCGTGAAGTGACCCATTTCGGGTGGCTGCTGACGGCCCTCGAGCGCGCCCAGCAGGCGGCCCCTTGGGAGCAGGCCATGCGAGGCGGCCAGCCTGTGCTGGGCGTGCGCCTGGACATCGGCGCCGAAGGCAGCGACGCCAGGCACGTGCTGCTCAACTGCGCGGCCATCGCCGATGCCCGTGGCAAGGCCCGCGGCTGCATCCTCACGCTCGACGACGTCACCGAACTCGACCGCGCCAACGTGCGCCTGCGCGAAACCCTGGGTGAGCTCGAACGCTCGCACGACCGCATCCAGACGCAGAACGTCGAGCTCGAACAGCTCGCCAACCACGACCCCATGACCGGCTGCCTCAACCGCCGGGCCTTCTACGCGCGCGCCGAGCCCCTGTTCAGGCGCGCCCGCGAGCAGGGCCTGCCACTGGCCTGCATCATGAGCGACATCGACAAGTTCAAGAACTTCAACGACACCCATGGCCACGCCGTGGGTGACCAGGTCATCCAGCAGGTCGCGGGCCTGCTGAAAACCTCGCTGCGCGCCGACGACCTGCTTTGCCGCTACGGTGGCGAAGAGTTTTGCATCGTGCTGCCCAACACGCCACTGCCCGAGGCCCTGCGCGTGGCCCAGCGCATGCGCGCGCGCATGGAGGCCGAAGCCGGCCCCGGCGTGACCAGCGTGGCCGGCCTGCGCATCACCTCCAGCTTCGGCGTGTGCACCCTGCCCGAGAGCGACGTCACCTCGCTGGACAAACTCATCGAGCAGGCTGACGCCGGGCTCTACGCGGCCAAGGAGGCCGGACGCAATCGGGTTCGTTACGCGCCTGGGGTGCCCGGGGCGGTCGAAGTCGTGAATTCATCCACAGCATGAAGATCGAGGGGTGTGTGGTCGGCCAGGTGTCCAGGGTTTGACATCAGACGCCCTTTCCCCCTTTTGCATTCTGGTGACGCACAATGGAATGGCGGGCATCTTGCGGGCCTGCGAGGTGGTTTTGAAACCGCAAGCCTGACCTGGGCTGCCCATGAGCGTTCAGAGTTCCTCAGACTCGCGCGCCACATCCCTGCCTGAACACCGCTACCGCACCTGGCCCATGTTCGTGGCCATGCTCTTGAGCCTGCTGGCCCTGCTGATGACAGCGACGCTGCTGCGCCAGCGCCAGGCCGCCGACCGGGACGCGGCGTTTGCTCGCCAGGCCCACCGCCTGCACGAGCGCCTCACCGAGCGCATCCGCACCTACGACGAGATCCTCAAGGGAGCGGCTGGCTTTCATGCGGCCTCCGATCACATCAGCCGCTCCGACTGGCGCACCTACGTCGGTGCGCTGCGGCTCGACGAAGACCACTTCGGCATGCAGGGCCTGGGCTTTGCGCTGCTGGTGCCCGAGCAGGCGCTGGACCGTCACGTGGCCTCGGTGCGCTCCGAGGGGTTCCCGGCCTATGAGGTCAGCCCGCCTGGCGCCCGATCGGAGATGGCCCCGATCTTCTATATCGAGCCCTTTCATGGACGCAACCTCCTGGCTTTCGGCTTCGACATGCTCTCCGAATCCGTGCGCCGCGAAGCCATGCAGCGCGCCCGCGACGGCGGCGACATCGCCTACAGCGGGCGCGTGCACCTGATCCAGGAAACCGAAGTCGATGTGCAGGCCGGACTGTTGGCCTACATGCCCGTCTACCGCGGCGGCGTTCACCCCGCCAGCCCCGAGCAGCGCCAGCGCCAGCTGGAAGGCTGGGTCTACGCCACCTTCCGCATGGCCGATTTGCTCAACGCCGTTTTCCAGCAAGACCTCCAGCGGGTGCACGTGCGGGTGCTCGATGTCGACACCGCTGGCAAGCAGGCGCCCACCCTGCTGTTCGACAGCCGCAGCGAATCGACCGACGTGCATGACCACGACGATGCGGGTGCCGAGGTCAACCTCACGCTGCCGGTGCATGGTCGGCGGTGGCAGCTGAGCTACCGCCCCATGCCTGGCAGCTGGCCTCTGCAAGGGCAGGGCGCTTACATCATCAGCCTGCTGGTCGTGGCCTTTGGCGGGGTCCTGTTCTGCGCGCTGGTCTGGAGCCTGGCCAACACCCGCCTGCGAGCCCAGGCGATGGCGCTCAAGCTATCGGATGACGTGGCGGAAAGCGAAGAGCGCTTTCGCCTCATGGTCGAGAGCGTGCGCGACTACGCCGTGCTGATGCTCGACCCGCAAGGCGTGATCCGCAGCTGGAACGCGGGCGCGCGGCGCATCAAGGGCTGGGAGTCCGACGAGATCATCGGCCAGCACTTCAGCCGCTTCTACACCCCTGAGGACATCGCCCAAGGTGTGCCGGAGCACGCCCTGGCCACGGCCCTGGTGGCAGGCCAGTTCCGCGGCGAAGGCCTGCGCGTGCGCAAGGATGGCACCACCTTCCGCGCCAGCGTGCTCATCACCGCCATGCGCGATGCAGACGGCCAGGTCAAGGGCTTCACCAAGGTCACGCGCGACATCACCGAGCACCACCAGCAGGAAGAGCGCCTGAGGCTGGCGGCCACCGTCTTTCGCTCGACCCAGGAGGGCGTGGCCATCACCGATGCGCAGGCCCGTGTGCTCGCGGTCAACCCGGCGTTCGAGCGCATCACCGAGTACAAGGAAGCCGATGTGCTGGGGCTCAACATGAGGCTGCTGGCCTCGGGCCGCCACGACCGGGAGTTCTTCCGCGCCTTCTGGCGGGAGCTGCTGGAGACGGGTTTCTGGCAAGGCGAGATCTGGAACCGGCGCAAGGGTGGCGAGGTGCACCCTGGTTGGCTGGCCGTCAGCGCGGTGCGCAACGGTGATCAGCAGATCGTCAACTTCGTGAGCGTCTACACCGACATCACGCGCATCCCGCACGCACAGGCCCAGCTGGACCGGCTGGCCCACCACGATGCCCTGACCGACCTGCCCAACCGCGTGCTCTTGCACACGCGCCTGAACCACACCCTGGAGCGCGCGCAGCGGGCTGGCACCTTGTGCGCGGTGTTCTTCCTGGACCTCGACCGCTTCAAGCCCGTCAACGACCAGATGGGCCACGAGGCCGGCGACGAGTTGCTCAAGGGCGTGGCCAAGCGCCTGCGCCTGCACCTGCGCGACAACGACACGGTGGCGCGCATCGGCGGCGACGAGTTCGTGGTGGTGCTCGAGGACCTGGCCAGCCCCGAAGGCGCGGAGGTGGTGGCGCGCGCCATCATCGCGCGCATGGCACGGCCCTTCGCGCTGTCTGGCGAGCGCGAGGCCCAGATCGGCTGCAGCGTGGGCATCGCGATGTTCCCCAAGGACGGCACCGATGGCGAGACGCTGCTGCGACACGCCGACGCGGCGCTGTACGCGGCCAAGGCAGCAGGGCGGGGGACGTTCAGCTTCTTCTCGGCGGAAGGGGGCGCCGTCGCCGGCACTTCCCTTGTGTAAGTCTATGAATTAGAATGCGAACCATTCGTATTTCATTGACTTCACCTCCGCTGGCATGACCTCTGACCAAGCCGGGCGCCTCGTCGTCCTGCAACGCATCGCCGCCGCCCTGTTGGGTGGCTACGCCTTCACCTGGGGCTTCATCGCCCTGGGCCTTGCCTTGCTGTTCGCAGCCGGCATGGACTTCCATGACGCCGAGCACCTGAGCGCCATCCTGGGCTTCCTGGTGTTCCTGACCGTGTTCCTGTGGGCCTTCGCGGGCCGCAGCCTGGCGCGCGTGTGGGCGGTGCTGGCCGGTGGTGGCCTGCTGATGACGGGGGCTGCATCGCTGGTGCAGCACCTGCTGACCTGAACCCCGAAAGGCCCCCATGTTCCAGAATTTTCGCCTTGCCATGGCCTGGCTGCACACCTGGTTCGGCCTGGTGCTCGGCTTCGTGCTGATGATCGTGTTTTTCTTCGGTGCCCTGTCGGTGTTCGACCGCGAGATCGACCGCTGGGCCATCCCGGCCACGCGCTTCGAGCCCCAGCCCATGCCCTCATTCGACAAGGTGCTGCGCCCGGTGTTCGAGGGCATGCAGCCGACCCCTCAGAGCCTGAGGGCCTTGCGTGACAAGGTCGATGGCCCTTTGCCCGAGCGCTTCGACACCGCACGCCGCTGGGCGGCCTACACCACCCATCGGGACCCGGTGCTCAGCGTCTTCACGGCCTACGAAGTGCCCAACGCCCGCAACCCGGACGACGTGGCCCGCGGCAACCTCACCATCGATCCGCGAACCGGTGCTTCGTTGCCTGACGACCGCCTCAAGATCGGCAGCCGCTTCTTTTATCCGCTGCACTACAGCCTCAACTTCCGCTGGCTGAACATCGGCTACTGGGTGGTGGGCCTGGCCGCCTTGATCATGCTGGCGGCCCTGGTCAGCGGCGTGGTCATGCACCGCAAGGTCTTCCGCGAGTTCTTCACTTTCCGCCCGAAGAAGGCCACCCAGCGCAGCACGCTGGACCTGCACAACATGACGGGCGTGCTGGCGCTGCCCTTTCACTTCTTCTTCGCCTTCACGGGGCTGGTCATCTTCGCGGGCATCTACTTCCCGGTGGCCCACACGCAGCTCAACCCGCTGCACGAGCTGCATGAAAAGCTCGAAGCCCAGGAAACCGGCCTGCCGCACGACCGCGCTGGCGTGGCTGCCCCGATCGCTTCTGTCGATGCCATGGTGGCCGAGGCGCAGCGCCGCTGGGCCGACCGGGGCATGGCCGGCGAGGTGGGCTTCCTGGCGCTGCAGCACGTGGGCGATGCCAACGGCTACGTCAGCGTCTACCGCGCGGGCACCGACCGCATCGCGCTGGTGGGCGAGGGCATCCACTTCAAGGCCAGCACCGGCGAGCTGCTGCGCGAAGACCCACCGCGCAGCGCCGTCGACAGCGTCAACGAGTTCCTCACGGGGCTGCACCTGCAGCACTTCCGTCACTGGCTGCTGCGCGGGCTGTACCTGTTCGGTGGGCTGATGGGTTGCGTGTGCATCGCCACCGGCTTCATCTTCTTCGTCGAGAAGCGCAAAAAGCAGCACGCCCGACAAGGCAGCCAGGGCAGCCGCGTGGTCGATGCACTGGCCGTGACGACCGTCACCGGCATGCTGGTTGCGGCTTTGGGCATGTTGATTGGCAACCGCTTGCTGCCCGATGCCCTGCCAGTGGGCTGGCCGCCGCGAGGTGATGTGGAGCAGTACCTGTTCTGGGCCGCCTGGGTGCTGGCCATGGCGCATGCCTTCGTGCGCAGTGCACCGGTGGCCCGCGGCCTGGTCAACCCGGCCTGGCGCGAGCAGTGCTGGGCCGTGGCTGCGATGGCAGTGCTGGCCGTGGGGCTCAACTGGGTGACCACCGGCGACCACCTGGCCAAGACGGTGAGCGAGGGCTACTGGCCGGTGGCCGGGGTGGACCTGTTCCTGCTGGTGAGCGCGCTGCTGGCCTGGGTGGCGGCGCGCCGACTGAAGTCGCGCACCGAACCCCTGGCCAGCACCCGCCAGACGGAGGTGGCCCATGCCTGAGACCAACATGACGGCGATGTTGCTGTCGGCTGCACTGCTGGTGTGCGTGGCTGGCATGGCCTGCCTGGCCCTGGCCATGGAGGTGCATTGGGCGCAGGTGCGATCCGGTGCCTCCTTGTCGAGCGGCGGCGTGTGGCGCCTGCGCGTGTTCGGAGCCGTGGCCCTGGGCGCGGGCCTGCTGCTGTGCCTGGCCGTGGACCATGCGTCGATGGCGGCGCTGGTGTGGGTGATGGCGTTGGGCCTTGCCGCCCTGCTGGTGGCGTTCACCCTGACCTGGCGGCCGCAGTGGCTGAGGGTGTTTGCTTGGGTGGGGTTGGCCAGTTTGCAAAAATAGATGTTTGTTTTTGCCGCATTTTGCTAGCATCTATGCATGCCCAAGCAATCTCGCTCGCTCGCAACCATGCCTCCCGCCGTGCTGGCACAGCTTCAGCAGCTGGGCGAGCACCTGACCATTGCGCGCAAGCGGCGCAAGGAATCGCGCAAGGCCTGGGCCGAGCGCATTGGCATCACCGAGCCCACCCTGGCCCGCATGGAAAAAGGCGACCCCTCGGTGGCCTTTGGCAGTTACGCGACGGCCCTGTGGCTGATCGGTCGGGCCCAGGCGCTGGCCGATCTGGCTGCACCCGAGCTTGACCTGGGGGCCCTGGAGCGTGACGTGAGGGCCGCGACGACGAGGTCCATCCGCAAGGGGGCATCGTCATGAGCGGCCCCTGGAATGAACTGCACTTGTGGTGGCTGGGGCGCCCGCACACGCCGCTGCCCATTGGCGTGTTGCGCTTCGTGCCTTCTCTGCGCGGGGTGTCCTTGCAGTACCACGAGAGGTGGCTGACCCACGGCTTTGCCTTGAGCGAAGACCTGCCCCTGCTCGGCCATGCCTTCTTGCCGACGCAGAAAGACATGGCCGCAGGCGCAGTCGATGACGCCAGGCCCGACCGCTGGGGCGAGCGTGTCATCCGACTGCTCGACCGACCGGCGCGCCTGTCCTTGATGGAGCACCTGTTCCTGGCCGGCGACGAGCGTTTTGGTGCGCTGGGCGTGTCTTTGTCTGGTGAGGTGTACCTGCCGCGTTGGCATGGCCCCTTGCCTCGGCTGCAAGACGCGCAAGCGCTGCACGACCTGGTCCGACAGGTGGAGGCTGGTGCGCCCATCCGAGACGAACTCAAGCGCCTGATCGCTCCCGGTGTGACCATGGGCGGTGCGCGACCCAAGGCCTTGATCGAGCTCGATGGGTGCCCCTGGGTGCTCAAGTTCGCCGAAACCGGCGAGCTGCTGGACGAGCCCCTCATCGAACACGCCACCATGACCCTGGCCGCGCGGGCAGGCATCCGTGTGGCGCGGACCCGGGCCATCGCGCTGGCGAAGGGGCACGCGGTGGCGGTGCAGCGTTTTGACCGCATGCCGAGCCCGGACGGCTTGCTTCGCCTGCATGCGTTGTCTGCCCACGTGGCCTTGCGCGCGG
>JACCDV010100411.1_pt1 | contig 11129 bp, 13 predicted proteins | sample 7446131 | NCBI WGS metagenome assembly JACCDV01 (sample SAMN15323448, study PRJNA562643) | freshwater metagenome | isolation source: river surface water | place: USA:Blue River Watershed | collected 2017-08-17
GACATTGTATTTGATATTGGGGCAAGTTTAGGTCCATTTACATATTCAATATTACATAAAAACCCTTCTCACGTTTTTGCATTCGAACCAAGTTATGAAGAATTCAAAACGTTGGTTCTAAACACAAGACATGGAAATGTTACTCAGATAAATAAAGGAATTGGTAGTACTATCGGTGAGTTTAATTTCATAGATGTTTTTGACACCTCTGGGAATTACAAACTTTATTCAACAACTTTCAACAAAATATTACATGATTATAATATCAATAAAATTGATTTTCTAAAAACAGATTGTGAAACTGGTGAATATGATATCTTTACCCTTGAAAATTTATTTTGGATAAAAAATAATGTCCGAAAAATTTCAGGAGAATGGCATCTAAGACAACCTTGGATGAAAGAGAAATTTCGAATATTCCGAGACGTTTATTTAAGAGTTTTCCCTAATTACAAAGTGTTTTCATTTGATGGAGTTGACATAACATGGTCTTTATGGAATGACAATTTTATCCCATATTATAATGAAGTTATGATTTATATTGATAATAGAATTTTAGATTAAACTGCTTGGTAAGTATCCCTTAAAATTAGAGTAAATATGGTTTAATAATACCTTCGCATATGTTTTATTATGAATAGGACCTGCGTGAATATCATCCACAGCATCATCCACAAAATTACCATAAGCACCATCAAATCTATTGAACTCGCTATACGCCGTCGGGATTCCCATCCATCCATTCCATAACCAGTTGCATTTTTTTGATTCCAAGAAATACTTTATCAGAAGATGATTTTTATACCAATTCATAAAATCTTCATAATCATTCTGAATCGCAACTAAACTATTTTGTAATTCCCTACCATCTTCAGTTTCTTTAGTATACCCCCATTGTGATGTAATCATAAAAGGTTCTAACCCCCCATCTTTGGTGTACAACTCCCTTCTTTGCGGCGACGTATACATAATCAAAACCAAATCAGGTTTGATTAAATCATAATAAGTAATTAGGCATCTGGCAATAAAATCATTACTTCTCCCTCCCATCCCAAAATTATGATTTACTCCGTTGTTAACCAACTTAGAGAACTGAGCTGGCCATGTTTCATCATCATTTACTCCAACTCCTTCAGTATTAGAATCTCCAATCGACATTATCTTAAATCCTTCTTTGTCTATGGAGTCACCCCTAAAACCTAATTCGTTGTAAGTATATAAACACAAACGAGTTTCATCAGACCCCGAGGTATAATATGATTGATTTTTCTTTTCTGACAAACTCCATTTATAACTGGAAATTTCGAACCCCTCAGGAGTCCAATACTTAAGATTATGTAAGGATTTGAAAAATCTTGGATCCATTATATTAGATTTTGTTTTTGTAGAATAAATTCTTGTAGGTTATGCCAACATTGTTGAGCAGGTATAAATGAATTAACTTCTCGAACAAAGTCGTGATAATCAGGATGTGATTCGTCCCAAACTTTTTCCATTTCATATTCTTGTTCAGTAAAGGTTCCCCAATTGTTAATTTTACCATAAAAAACATTAACTTTTTTCCCAAAAATTGACAACATTAAATCATAGAACATTTTCATTTCTTTATAATTTTTTTGTTGTACAACAAAAGAAGTTTTAATGTTTTTCAAACCCTTTATAGTATTAATAAACTTAAGGTTTTCAATTAACTCATCCCAATTTCCACCAACTCTTACTTTATTTTCATACGTATCTTTAGTTGCAGCATCAATACTAATTTCACACGTTTTAATATATTTGTGTACTTTACTCATCGATTCCCACATTTTCTTATCCCATCTGGTAGCGTTGGTATGAAGATGTATATGAGACAAACTTGGCCATTTATTCGAGTCAAAGTTTCTGAGAAAATCCCTAAATCCAACAGAAACGAAAGGGTCACCTGATCCAGTTATATATAATCTTTTTGTGGTTTCACCATATTGAGTTTCAATCTCATCAATAGTTTTTTTCACTCTTTCAATTCCTTTGGAATTTTCGACAATTAAGTTTATACGACAAGATGGGCATTTAAGATTACAGGTTCTGTCGAATGAAAATTGTATTGTAGATGGTGGAGATAAAATACCTTTTTTGAACGATTCAATCTTTGAGTCCAAATCCTTTGGTAGTTTATTTTTATGATACAATGTACTAGTATTACCCACTTCTCCAAAATTTTCAAGTTGATGTAAGTATGGACATTGGGTCTTATCACAGTGTCTGAAAGACCCATCTATCACAGATTCTCGTATTTGTTGTGCTTCAGTTGACTCCCAAGCATCTCTTGGTGAAGAATGTTGTGGTAAATATTTTTTTAACCATGACGCACAACACAGAAACCTATCCTTTTCATGAATTTCTAAAGCAGCAAAAGGAACCGCACAAACATAGTCATTCAAATCTATCTTCTTCATATTAAATCTTTTTGGATTTGAAGTTCGAAAGGATTATTTAACATAAAACCAATTAAAGTATATCTATCCCCCACACAATCATTAACCCTATGATATTCTTCTCCCGAAAAATAAATCATGTCACCCTTTTTAGGGGTATATACTTCCTCACCGAAAAAAATTTCACCACCTTCAAAGTCATCATTTAGAAATACAATAAAAGACCAAGAGTTCAAGTGTGTATGTGGTTCTTCAATTTGTTGGATTGTTTCATTAACCATTTGCACTCTGAATTTTTTGAAAACAAACCTATCCAACTTTCTAACTTCAATTTGGGTATCCATTAAATCAACGAAGTAAAACTTGTAATATTGGTCTCCGAAGTATTGTTTGACACCATTTTTGAAAATATTAATGAAGTATTCGGTTTCTTCATTCGTAAGAAATGATGGGACGTATTTAATCATAATTAAAATAAACTCATTTCAACACCCAACTCTTTATGTGATATAAAATAAACAAATGAATATCTTGTACCCTTGGTGATTTCAGTCACCTCGTGTAAGACATCCGAGTTCATTTTATACAACACTCCTGATTCAGTTGCCAATTCACCATCAGGATTATAAGTTATTAATCTACCACCCTCAAAATCGTCATTAAGTTTAGCACCAACGATAACGGCCCAATCATTCTGTCTTTCTTTATCCACATGTTTGGCAAATTTACCCCCCGTGAAAAATTCATGGACATAAAAAAATCTTCCTTCTTTTATTTTATTGTTCGGAAAGTCATCTTTCAGAAATTCAGAAATCAAATCGAAAAACCATTGTGTTGATTGTTCCCGTTTGACTTCACAAATATTATAATCCAACCTTGACTTGTGTAATCCTGCAGGAGAACAAACATCAGGACAATATCTTACATTAGATTTACCAAAATAAGACATCCATGATATAATTTCTTCACATTGTTTTTCTGTTAATTTCATATTGTTATATAATTTCTTGTGGAATCATTAAATCACTTTTTCTAGCCCAAAAAACCATAGAATATCTTACACCTTGCGTAACCTCAGTAACCCAATGGGGTAATTTAGCATCAAAATTTATACAATTACCACGATTTGGATTTGCAGTAAAATTTTCGAACATTAAATCCCCCCCTATATAAGATCCAGGTTCAGATAATTGGAAAATATACGAACGATATCTCTCCCCCCTCTCTTTATCACCAGAATCATAATTCAAAATATTATTATCCCTATGAACAGGAAATGAATCCCCAACAACATATTTCCTAACCAATAGATTATGTACCTGTTCATCATTAGAAAACGTGAAACGGTTGAGGTTTAGTTCAGGAAATATCGAAAAAAACTCCTCAGGAATATCCTCATGAGAAACTAAGCCTTCTTGTCCGCATTTACCATATCTTTTTCCTCTATTCATAATGTCTAGAGGGCCATTTTCGAAATAGTTAATGAAATATTCACATAAACCTTCACTAAGTAATAATTTTTCTTCGATTGGTTTCATATCACAGTTTTATTTATTTTTTTTTGATTCGATACGTCAATACACAAACTACCAGCATAAACAATTCGTTTTTTTTCAGAATTGGGGGTTGGAATTGCAGTATGCCTTATATCACCAGGAAATATAAATATATCCCCAACATTCGGCATGAATTTGTGTCTTTTTTTATCCTCATCTTCAAAAACAATACACCCTTCATCACCACTTACTTCATCCGTTGTTTGTAAATAAAACGTGAAAGTAAAATCAGACAAAATATTGGATCTACCAGAAGGATGAACCAAGATATGTTGATGCATCCATTCTAAATTAAATCCTTTTTTTTGTGTATAAACCCAGTAATGTTGGGCGTAATTAACAAGTTTCCTGTCGGTTATATTTTCTATTTGCGTTTTAATATAAGAATTTATGGAATTAAAACATTCCGTTTCAATTTCTATCCAAACAGAATTATCATTAGTGTGTATTGCGAGTTTGTCGTTAATTTCAACGTACTTCAAAAATTCACTAATAGGAAATTCATTATTATATTTCCCTTTGTATATTGTGAATTTTTCCGATAACTTTATTGGACTCATATAATATATCTTGGTTCCTTGAACTTTATAATATTTTCCCCTTTTTCAAAATTCCCATTTTTGAAATAAGTCCAATTTATTATATGAATAGGGCTAACCACTTTAGTAAACTTATTAGGTTCGAGTTTATATTCGTAACGATTAAGTTCTTCTTGTTTTCTAAATGAAAAATAATTGAAAACTGACAAAATACAATTGTCGTTTGCAATAGATTTACAATACTCTTCGAATTTATGGTAATTCATATCATCATGTGTATCCATGAATATCCCATCGAATTTATTTTCTAACTTTGGAATAATATCTATCCAATCCCCAAATATAATATTTACATTTGGTTTACTTTTTGCCCAATCTTTCGCTTTTTCGTAAATTTGTGGATTGATTTCTATACAAGTATATTCTTCAGCTAAATTACTCATTTCGTTTGCGGAAAATCCCATACCAAAACCTATGTCCAAAACACTACCTCCATTTTGGCAAACTAAATATGAATACATTTGCATCAATGATTTTGATGCCGCATCCATTACAATAGATCTTGGGTTATTTTTGAAATGGATGTTCCGTTCCGTGAAAACCACTTCTTCATTTTTCATATTGCTATATTAAATTATAAAAATTCTTTTTTGTTGAATCGTTCATATCTTCCATAGTTACTTAGAAGTTCTTCTCCTTTGTAAATAATTCGGTTGGTAAGGAGAGTATCTTTATCAATGTTTGATTTATCGAACCCACTATTAACAAAATAATAAGGTGTCGTATAAATCCAATGACACCCATTAATTAATTTCACATACGTTTGTGTATCGGTCGGAAAATCTGGCCCATACAAAAAAATATCTTTTATGTGATTATATAATTCCTCAGGAAGAGAACGTAATTCTAATTCAGATATTGAATATATACCCGTGTCTCCACTCCATACTTCGAATGGATTCGTATTCTTAGGAATATCTTTTATTGCGAATACACCAACACCTTGGATTCTACTCGGTTTTAGTTTGATAAAAACTTTTGTAGAAATATATTCGAAAGCATTCATTAAGTGTGTTTTTGAATGAACAATTCAAAAAATTTGGCAACCGCCTGATTCACTTGATTTTTTTCAGTACTGTTCAAAGGACTTGTAGTCCTTGTCTCAACCGATGAAGTTGATATTTTTTTATAAAGATTTGGATTTGTCATAATTTGTTATTTGTTATGAACTAAAATTTTATTAGCATAGAAGTTATGGTTTTCCGAAACACTCAGTAAATTGTAAACTACACTTTCACTTTCATAAACTCTTATATTCATAAGAATAATATTTTTTCCGTTATCATCCAAACAAACATCACCTTCAACCATTTCTTCAGCATTAACCCAATTTTTACCCTGCACGTAGAATGGATGTTCAGGTGTTGTCGTAATCAATCCACCATCATTGAAAGTTAAATCAACCAAACGACCAACAGTATGAGATTTCAAGTCCCCAACAATACCAGGTTCATTTATTTTTAATTTTTGATTATAGGTCAATACTTCTTCACCAATAACAATATCTTCTATGTTTTTATAATCTCCGTTTGATAACGTTATTTCAGTACCAGCAACAAAACAACGATTGTGTACTAACACACTATTTGCAAAAAAGTTATGATTATTTTCAACAACTTTAACATTATATACAATTGTCGGTTCTGAAATAATTTCTAAAGAAATAATACCAACTTCAATCCCATCCTCTCTAAGGACTTTAACCCCGACTTCCGCTTGTCTACTATTTAACCCATATACGTTGAAGGTATATAATGGGTCCATAGAAATCCATCCAATTTGTTTTGAATATAGTGGGTGATCCAATGTTGATTCGAGAATTCCACCATTTTCAAAGGTATATTTTACAGTTTTATCTACTTTTCTTGAACCAACTCCTCTAACTTTTTGTTTTTCAACACTACCGTTCTTGAAATTATATGATAAAACCATATCACCAATTTCAACATTTTCCACATTTTTGAATGTATTGTCTGATAAGGTTATTTGAGTGCCAGCAACAAAACAAGGTGCGTTATGGGATATTACTCCATTAAAAGGAGTTGATCCACTTATAATGTATGTATCAGTATCTTCAGCGTCAAGTTCAACTAATGTCAAGGTTGTGTCTGTAGTAACATAAAAGTTTACCTCATCAATCGCAATCAAATCACCATCAATGTCATACAAAAAGTCAACACCTGGTTTAAGGTATACCGATAATTTATATTTTGATATGTTGGTTGAGGAATCATAAACTAAGAAATGTTTGTTTGCCCCTATAAATTTAGATTCTGAGTCAACAACAATTTCAACCAATCCACCATACTTTAGTTGTTTTTCGTCTTTGAATACTACTTCGGAAGTGGTCATATATGACCCTTCAGGAAAATATTGCCCTTCGAATGACCAATTCATTATTTCCGAGTTTATTTCAACCTGAGGTGATCCTGAAATGAAAAAAGATTTGATAAACTCACCTACACCAACATCAGAAATAGGTTTATACTCCTCATCTTCCATCAAAATTTGGTGTGTAGATAATAATCCACCACAATCTAACTTAATAAAATTTGTAGTATATTCATAATAGTGATGGTCAGCAATTTTATTAGCGTATTGAGTTGTGTTCACCTCACCTGAAAGTGTACTTGGTAGTTCAAAAATAGAACTTATTTTATAATTGTGTAAAGTAAGAATATCTAAACTCGGACCATAAACAATATGAAAACTTCTGACAGAAACTATATGTCCATCGCCATCAGTGCTCGATGTACCATAATGATATTGTTGAATAATTTTATTCTCAGTTTGAATGGTCCCCAAAAATCCATCCCATCTGTCTTGATTGGATTCTCCTTCAACTTCTGACCCAATTTTATAAAAATCGATAGGATTAAAGTTTTCAATCATATCTTTTACCGCCACGTCGGGTAAATTATCAGGATTGATTGTTGATTCTAATGTATTATACGATTCTGTAGCTGATGAATAGTAATAAGAAACCACATGAGATTCTTCGTTGTTAGATGCAAACAAATTTAGAAGCTCAACAGTACCTTTACAGTAAGTACTATCAAACAAAGCCGACTCATCATACGCTAACCTAAGAATAAATTTATCACTTGAATCGGGAATTGTTACTGGATATATAGTGTTGATGTCCTCATCATGTAAATTGATAGTTGTTACAGATTCTGTGTTCGCAGAAACGGTTTCTGAAATATGTTTAACTATCTTATCATGAATAAATGGCTTATAAATTATATCTAACTGAGTAATATTGTTGGAATCCATTACATTAATGAATTCAGACAAGTCAAAATTATAAAGTTCATTACCAATTATACTTGTATCGGTATTGAATTCCAGTAATCTCAAATTATCATTTGAATCTTTAACAAAGTCAGCGGAGAATAACGTCCCTTTCATATTTTTCTTTGGTTATACATTAAATATCTTGCGAAGATTTAATCTGTTTATAATTTTAATCTCAAATCATCACATGTCAAATGAGAATTTTATCTTTTAATACGGTTGTTCTTGAAATAGAAATGTGAGTCATTTCCAAACTCTGTGGTAAACTAAGCTGAAACTCAATAACATTATAAATTTCTGAGAATTCTACTTTATTAAACCCTACCCTTTTATTATGTTCCAACGTGTTCGGATATAAATTAACAATTCTAACTTTTTTATCTAAATTCGAATTAATCAAACTTAATGAAGATTTTTGTAATTTTAATTTGTTTTCTCGATAATCATCAAAACTACCATTATTGAAAATAGCCGAGGTTAAAACGTTAAAAATTGTTTTATTCTGGTACTTCCACAAATCGAAAAGTTCTTCAAAGATTATTTGTTGGTAAGTTGGATGATATGTATTATTTATAAAAATGTCCATATCTATAACCTCGGACAAAATATTTTTATAGTTTTTCAAATCATATCCATTACTTCTAGAAAAACCTAAAACATCATGATTTTTTTTCAGAAGGTCGAATAACCCCTTTCCTAAAAATTCACTATGTCCTGTTATTCCTATTTTCATATTAGGGTTGTTTTATTTTTTATATTTTCTTTATATAAAAATAATATTAAAGAATAACGAATACCACTTTCGATTTTGGTTACTTCATGTTCTCTTGTATTTTTGAAAGAATATATAGTACCTCTTACTTTTGGAATAACTTTTTTTGGCCCATATAAAATAAAATCTCCCCCGACATAATCATCATTCAAACAAACTCCAACATTTAATGTTTGATTCGGATAGTATATATCATTGTGTCTTTCAAATTCATTACCCGGTTCATACTTGTGTAAATGAATTATATCAAATGGTTTGACAATTTCTGTCTCACAATCAACCAATAAATAATCAGTAATTTTGTCAAAAATCCACTCTACATCATTATTTCTATAGATGTTATAGTAGGTATATGAAATTTTTTCTCTTGGTCTTTCGACATGTGTACTATGTACATCACGACGAACACCCTCTATTTGTGTTGTTAAATTTATTATTTTATCACACTCTTCTTCTGTAAAAAAAACCATTATTAAAATAATAAAACAATTTCACATAAAATCAAATTTAATGGTTGTAAATGAAGGGGTCTCTTTTTTTCAACTCTTCAATTTTCTTTTTCAATTCTTTTTTTCTTTTGTGTTCTTTGATTTTTTTCAAGAACCAATTAATAATTTTCTTCATAGTATTTTGTGTATTATATAATTATCTAAAACTAACAGATCTAAGTCAGTGTCCTTGAAGGTTTCTATCGCATCACACGGAGTCAACACCATTGTTTTATCTTTAACGTTGAAGGATGTATTCAATATAATTGGATATCCGCTTAGTTTTTCAAACTCAGTTAATAAGTCATGAATAACAGTATTTTCATATACAGTTTGAATTCTTGACGTTCCGTCCACGTGAACAACTGCAGATAATTTATCTGCGTATTCTTCTCTAACTTTAACAATTTGATTCATGTATGGTACATCATCAATTGTGTGGAAAAACTCATTTTGTTTCTCTTTAATAACCATAGGAGCAAAAGGACGAAACCCCTCTCTTTTCTTAATCAATCTATTAATTCTGGATTTCATATCGGGTACAGTAGGGTCGGCTAAAATAGACCTATGTCCTAATGCTCTTGCTCCGAATTCAATTCTATCTCTATACCACCCAACTACTTTACCCTCATGTATTTTTCCCGCAACGTATTTTATTAATCTATTGTAATCGTGAATTTCAAAAAAGTTCAAATTTTTAATGTGACCCAAATAAAATTCAACATCGTACTTTGGTCCCAAAAAAGGATTCTTAGTTACTCTTTTATTTAATTTTTTATTTTGTACAAGGTAATGGATACAAGCACCAACACAAGACCCTGCATCAGATGGTGCAACAGGTATCCATATTTTTTCAAAATTTGAATCGGATACTATCTTCCCATTCGCAGTACCATTGTACGCCGAACCACCTCCTAAGCAAAGATTATGACTACCAAGATTTTTCAAACTTTTAATAATATCGAATAAAACTTCTTCGTATCTTAGTTGAACTGCCGCCGCTAAATTTTGATGAATTATAGTAATTTCTTCTTCAGTTAATCTTGGTGAAATACCTAAATGTTCTATCAATTTTTCGTTGAACATCAATTTTTCTGACTTATCCCAACAAAAAACATTCATATCACAGATTAATTCTCCATCTTTGAATTCTATTAAACTTCTAACTTTTTCAATATACTCTTGAGGGTCTCCGTATGATGCTAATCCCATTAATTTATATTCTCCTTCATTTGGTTTGAACCCCAAATACGAAGTCATTGTAGAATAATAAAGCCCCAATGAATGAGGATATCTCCCCAAATCATGATATTCAATTCCATCATCATCCGCTAAACCAAAAGATAATGTGTCAATTTCACCAACACCATCAATAGATAAACAGATTGCCCTTTCAAAATCGGAAGTGAAAAAAGAATAATACTGATGAGCCAAATGGTGTTCGGAGTAAAATACTCTTCCCTTAAATGGCCTCAAATGTTTATTTACATCTGAGATATTTTTTAAGATTTTAATTAAAGATTTCACAGAATATTTCGGTGATGTAAAAAAGTTTTTCTTGATGTTACTCAGTACTCTTTTTAATTTCAGATTGAGGTCTTCATAATAACAAACCATTTCAATATCATCATAAGTTATACTATAATGACTAAAGATGTATTCAATTGTATTAATTGGAAAAGAACTATCGTGTTTAATCCCCGTAAATTTTTCTTCTTCACAAGCAAACACCAACTCCCCGTCTTTGAATAGACAGGCGGATGAATCGTGATAAAAAGATGAAATACCAAGTACGTACATTATGAATTGTATTTTTCGGGATATTCATTAATTAAGGTTATCCCCCCCTCATTTATCGCGTGGTCATAAGCGTTTTTGACATCATCCGCAGTTAAACAATCAAAGAATTTTATTGTTTGAGTTATTGACTGAAACTCTTTGAAATAATTATTTCTGTGTTGAGGACCTGGATTCAAAGGTATTTCCGATCCCTTACCGAC
>JACCDV010812409.1_pt1 | contig 11129 bp, 6 predicted proteins | sample 7446131 | NCBI WGS metagenome assembly JACCDV01 (sample SAMN15323448, study PRJNA562643) | freshwater metagenome | isolation source: river surface water | place: USA:Blue River Watershed | collected 2017-08-17
AAGGCCATGAAACATCTGAAAGATGAAATTCGCGAGGGGTTAAGCGAGCTGGGCGATACAGTACGCCGCTTGCGGGGCACGCCTGAAGATGCCTTGCTGGTCTCGCTGATGGCTTTTGCGACGCCGGACACGGATGATCTGGTGTTGCTCAAGCAGTTGTTTGACGCGTTGCGGCCGAAGCGTGGCGAGTCGATTGACGCTGCCATCGAGCGTTTTAACCGGATGGTCAGTATCCTGCGTGAAGACCCGGTCTTGGCAGCGCAGTTCCGTCGGCATTTTGTCGGTTTTTTTACACAGCGCCGGATGACCACCTTCTTTGCCGACAGCGGTATTCTGCCGGCCACCGGGTTCTTTTCCGAATGGTCGCGCATGCTGGTGCACCGGGTGCTGCCGGCGGTACCGGATGAGCGCGATGTGAAAGATTGTCTGCATGTGTTCCTGAATCATCCGGATGACTGGCAATGGCTCGGAGCGATTCCTCCGGAGACCATAACGCGTTTCTGGCAGCTTCAAGCGCCGGCCGATGAGATGGAAACCCGCGACTGGCATGCGCTGATTCAGGAGCTCCTGGATGCCATTCGTCTGCTGGCGCACCGGGTGAGCGGTCTGGGGATGGATTCGGCACTACTCAATGCCTCGACGCATCTGGAAAATTTTGCGCCCAGTTTTCTGGAGCTGCCCTCCGAGGCACAGCACTACTATCAGTCTTTGCACGTGCACTTTGCCGATGCCGCTGCTGTGCCTGATGACGGCAAGCATTTACTGGTGCTGGTAGACCAGTGCCTTGAAGGTTTGCAACGTGCTCGCCGGTATTTTCTGACGGCTGGTACCAGCTTGCATATGACTTATCTGCTGACACGTTGTCAGCAAAGCCTGGAACGCATGGCCGAACTGGTGCGCATGATGAATACCTTTCTGCAGGCGCCGGCCGTGGTTGAGGCACTGTTGGAAGAGGGGTTGGATGCGTCAGGGGGTATTACTCCAGCCATGCGGCTGGCGAGTGAAGAGGCTCGGGCCCTGAAGGCCTGGTCGGCATTTGTCCATCGGGCGATGATTGCCGAGAATCGCCGGAATAACTTTGCGGATTACTGGCAGCGGCTGTCTGAGTTGTTGGCACTTCGTGTGGCGGAAAACGCGGCACAGTCAGGTGAGCACTATCTCTGCATGAATCGTCGGGAATATGGTGCCATGTGGCTATCGGCGATGGGTGCCGGGGTATTCATTGGTGTCATGGCTTTACTCAAGATTTTTGCCGGTGAGCTGCATGCGCCACTATTTATCACGGCGGTGATGTACAGCCTGATTTACGGTCTGGGATTCACGCTGATTTATCTGCTGGGCTTTACGGTCGCAACCAAGCAGCCTGCGATGACAGCGCAGACATTGGTCGGGCAGTTGTCCAACATCAATTCCGAACGACCGGATGATCTGACGCCCGTGGTTGATCTGATCGCGGCCGTATTTCGTAGCCAGCTAGCGGCTATCGCCGGCAATATTCTGATTGCCTTCCCTGTCGCGATTCTTCTGGGGTTAGGGCTGGGGCATTGGCTTGGTGCCTCCCCGGTGAGCGCCGATAAGGCGGCTCATTTGCTGCATGATCTGGATATCTTCGGCTGGGCAATACCGCACGCTGCCTTAGCCGGTGTGTTCTTGTATTTGGCCGGTCTGATCAGTGGTTACTTCGATAACCGCTCCGCCCATAATCAGGTGGGGTCTCGTATTGCACGGCTGCCGTGGCTGCAAGGTCTGGTCGGTACGGAGCGGGCCAAGCGTGTGGGTGGGTATATCGGTAAGCATCTGGGCGGCATGATGGGTAATTTTCTGTTTGGCTGCATGTTAGGCAGTGCGGGTATTTTCGGGGTGATTCTTGGTCTGCCTGTGGATATCCGTCACATTGCCTTTTCATCGGCCAATCTGGGTTATGTGATGATCGGTAGCGAAACGCTTCCCGCATGGGAAACGACGGCCTGGGCAGGACTGGGCGTTTTGTGTATCGGGCTGACCAATCTACTGGTCAGTTTTACTCTGGCCCTGCGCACGGCGTTCCGGGCGCGGCGTCTTCAGTTCAGTGGTACCCGTGTGCTGATGCGGGCAGTCTGGCATCGGTTCCGGGAATCGCCTGGTACTTTCTTTATTCCACCTAAACAATCATGACGCAACTCTCTCCGCACTTCTGGCAGGAAAAATTCGAAACCCGGCAAACCGGTTGGGATCGCGGTCAGGCCAGCCCGCAACTCATGCAGTGGCTGGCTAGTGGCGCACTGAATCCGAGCCATACACGACGCATTGCCGTGCCAGGTTGTGGCAAGGGTTGGGAAGTGGCAGCTTTGAGCGAAGCTGGCTTTGATGTCACCGGCTTGGACTACACACCGGCTGCTGTCACCGAAGCACAGCAGCGCTTGCAGATGGCGGGTTTGCTGGCGCGAGTCATTCAGGCCGATGTGTTGTCGTACGTACCGGACCAACCCTTCGATGCGGTGTATGAACAGACCTGTCTGTGTGCGTTAACGCCGGATGCCTGGATCCGCTATAGCGAGCAGTTGGTACGCTGGGTTCGTCCCGGCGGGCGTTTGTATGCGCTATTTATGCAGGTTGACCGACCGGGTCGCCAGCAGGGACTGGTAGAGGGGCCACCGTTTCACTGTGATATCAACGCCATGCATGCGCTGTTTGACAAGCGCCAATGGCGCTGGCCGTCTGGTGAACTGACCCAGGTGCCGCACAAGAATGGCCTGTTTGAACTGGCCGTTATTCTTGAGCGGATTTGAGGTTCAGAGGTAGAGCGCTTAAGGGTTTAGATGCTTGCCTCGGCCACGCGCTGCTGAATGTGGGCCAGTGCTTCTTCTACCTGGTCCACGAGAATCAGACAGATGTCACCGGGTTGTAGTTTGGCGAGGGCAGTATCAATGGCCAGAAACTCGCCTTTGATCTCCTCGATTTCCTTCACCTGATGCGCCTCGTTGAGGCCTTCACGGAGCAGGGCCACGACCTCGCCTTCGCTACGACCGCGTTGGCAGGCGTCTTCATACAACACGACGTGGTCGAAGACGTTGCCCAGAATACGGGTCTGGCGGCGGATATCGTCATCACGTCGGTCGCCGGCGCCACTGATGACCACAGTGCGGCTACGTGCCGGCATCTCGTGAATGGTGTCGGCCAGGGCGCGAATAGCGTCCGGGTTGTGGCCGTAATCGGCAATCAGCGTTGCGCCTTTGTAGTCAAAGCGGTTAAAACGGCCGGGTACGGTATCGGCATCACTGTTAAAACTCGCTAGGCCGGCGACAATGGCTTCCCAGGGAATATCGAGTGCCCAGGCGGCGCCGACGGCGGCCATGACGTTTTCGACCTGGAAGCTGATCTGGCCACCATCGGTCAGTGGAATATCCTTGAGCGGCAGTCGCACCATAGTCTTACCCTGGGCCGCGATGATTTCGCCATTCTCGCGATAGATCACCCGATGCCCCTGGGCACGGTGTTTGGCCATGACCGGGTGGGCGGCGCTCTGGCCGGCAAAGAAGGTGACATTGCCGGTGCAGAAGCGTGCCATGCGGGCCACGAGTGGATCAGCCGCATTCAGCACAGCAGTGCCTTCGGCAGAAACGTTCTGGACGATCACACGTTTGACGGCAGCCAGTTCGGCAGCCGTATTGATGAAATTCATGCCTAGGTGGTCGCCTTCGCCAATGTTGGTGATGACAGCCACGTCACAACGATCAAACCCGAGGCCTTCCCGCAGCACGCCACCGCGGGCGGTTTCCAGTACCGCGGCATCCACGTCCGGGTGCCCCAGCACATTGCGGGCACTACGTGGGCCACTGCAATCACCGGTATCGATCAGCCGGCCGTTGGCATACACACCGTCGGTGGTGGTCATGCCGATGCGCTTACCAGTTTGATTGATCAGGTGGGCCGTGAGGCGGATGGTAGTGGTTTTACCATTAGTGCCGGACACGGCAACGACCGGAATACGGCCATTATCACCCGGGGCAAACATCTGACGGACAATGGCTTCACCCACAGGGCGGCCTTTGCCGTAAGACGGGCTGAGGTGCATACGCAGGCCGGGAGCCGCGTTGACTTCCACGATGCCGCCACCTTGCTCCTGCAGAGAACGGTAAACGCTGTCGCACACCACATCAACGCCACAGATATCCAGGCCCACCATGTGGGCGGCGGCAACGGCACTGGCCGCCATGTCGGGGTGCACATCATCCGTCACATCGGTAGCGGTACCACCCGTACTGAGATTGGCATTCTTGCGCAGATTGATCCGTACGCCACGCGGTGGTACCGACTCGGGCGTCATACCCTGTTCTTCGAGCGTGGCGATGCCGATGGCGTCGAGGCGGATCTTGCTGAGCGATGTGGCATGGCCATCACCACGCAGCGGGTCACTGTTGATGACATCGACGAGCTGGCGGATCGTGTGTTGGCCATCGCCAATCACAAACGGTGGATCACGTCGGGCAGCCGCCACCAATTCGTTACCGACTACCAGCAGACGGTAGTCATGTCCCGGCAGGAAACGCTCGACGATGACGTCATCACTGATCTTGAAGGCAACTTCAAAGGCCGCCGTGATTTGCTCGACGGTCTGCAGATTGACGGCAACGCCTTTGCCCTGATTACCATCTCGTGGCTTGACCACGACCGGACCCTTGATCCATTCGGCGGCAGCCAGCGCATCGGCGAGATTGCTAACAACACGGCCTTGCGGCACGGGAACGCCGGCCGAGTAGAGGAGGGTTTTGGTGAGATCTTTATCCTGAGCGATGGATTCGGCAATCGCACTGGTATGGCTGGTTTCTGCTGCCTGAATCCGCTTCTGTTTGCTGCCCCAGCCCAGTTGCACCATGCTGCCTTCGGTCATGCGGCGATAAGGGATACCACGGGCTACGGCAGCATTGACGATGCTGCCGGTGCTTGGGCCGAGGCGGAGATCTTCGTCAAGCTCATTGAGCTCGTGCAGCGAGGCATCGAGATCAAACATCCGGTCTTCCAGCGCAGCCTGACAGAGTGTCATGGCGTGGTCGAAGGCAAGTTTGCCGACGGCCTCTTCGCTGTACTCAACCACGGTGATGAAGGTGCCTTTTTCTGGGGTCTGGATCGTCCGGCTGAACGTCACCGGGCAACCTGCCGCAGCCTGCAACCCCAGCGCCGCAACTTCCAGTGCATGAGCCAGCGTCAGCGGTTCATTGTGACCGCTGGCGATGAGCGGCCCCATTTGCGGAAAGCGTGACCGCAGACGTGTTTCAAAGCCGGCCAGATTGGTGATCTGGCATTCGTCGTCGGTGCAGTTGATCAGCGCTTCGATCATGGTATGGCGACCCCAGAGGTTGGGGCCACGTAGCGCGCGCAGGCGAACAATTTCCATGGATTACTGGTGTGTAAAAGTTTGGATACCGGTGCTCATGATTTCTCGCGAGAGATTCATGGCAACGCCGACGCCAACGGCGGCTAGAATGCTTTCTAGGGCATCGCCGCGCAGTTGCAGTAAAGGAATGCTGTTGATCGCCATGAGTGGCGTGATGTTATGTCCCTGTGCCAGGACAATTTGGCCATCGCGACTGAAAACGGCGCGACCGCCTTTACCCAGGTGTTCCTGCAGCGGGGCTGCGTCACCATATCGGCTGAAGAAAATCACTTCGCCTTGGCACAGGCGCGCCATGTCGGTGACTTCGGTATCGTCCGCATTCAGTACGGCAGCACCGCTCGGCAGCACCACATCGACCTGGGTACGCATCACCTTCCAGATGGCGACCTCATCTTCAATCGAGCATTCGGGCACGGTATCGGTCGGATCCAGATTGGTGACGACGCCAACCGTACAGCAGCGATAGGGCAGACCATGGTTGAGGATAACGCGGTTGTCGTTTTCAATAATGGCAACTTTGACCTGACGATTCAGCATCAGGCGGTGGCCGCTTTCATAGTTGGCGCAATCCCGCGCATCAATCTGACGCTGGTTAAAGTACATGCCTTTACTGCAAGCCAGACCGACGCCTTCATGGCTCAAGTGCAGAATGCTGGCAACCAGTTCCGCCACGATCGATTTGCCCCGCGAACCAGCGATGCCAACGATCGGCAGATTAAAGTCCTGCGCTGGCGGGAACAGATAATCAACGATGGCTTCACCCACTGGGCGCGGTGTGCCGGCCGAAGGGCGCAAGTGCATCAGCAAACCGGGGCCGGCATTCACCTCAACAATGGCGCCGCGCTGACCCGCCAGCGGTTTGGTAATGTCTTCACATACCAGATCAATACCGGCAATATCCAGGCCCACCACACGGGCGGCCAGCGCCACTGTTTCGGCCACATCCGGATGTACCAGATCAGTGATGTCGATAGATACGTTGCCGTTGCGCTGAATCAGGACGTCGCGTCCTTTTTCGGGGACGGATTGCGCGGTGAGTCCCTGGCGCTCCAGTTCCAGTCGCACAGCCGAATCCACCCGCACAAAGTTCAGGGTGTTTTCTTCGGCGGGTCCGCGGCTGGGGCTGCTGTTGATCTGTGATTCGATGAGGGCTTCAATGCTCGACTGACCATCGCCGGTGACAAAGGCGAAGTCGCCGCGGGCTGCGGCAACCATTTTGCCCCCCACCACCAGTAGGCGGTGTTCGTTACCCTGGATGAAGCGTTCGACGATGACGCTGCTGCCTTCTTCGTCAGCCACGGCGAACGCGGTACGCACTTCCTGCTCGGTCATCATGTTGGTAAAGACGCCACGGCCATGATTACCGTCGGATGGTTTGACCACGACGGGTAGGCCGATATCCTGTGCGGCTTCCCAGGCATCGTCAGCGCTTTCCACCACGACACCTTCGGGAACGGGAACGCCGCAGGCCTTGAGCAGGCTCTTGGTGAGATCCTTGTCACGCGAGATTGTCTCGGCAATCGCGCTGGTCTGGTCGGTTTCTGCTGTCCAGATGCGGCGCTGTTTGGCGCCGTAACCCAGCTGCACCAGATTGTTATCGGCCAGACGAATGGTCGGGATGTTGCGGGCCTGGGCGGCGGCCACAATGCTGCCGGTGCTGGGGCCAAGTAGTCGATCTTCGGCCAGATCCTTGAGGTCTTCGACGGTTTGCGCCACATCGAACGGCCGGTTTTCGATGGCGGCCATGATCAGATCTCGCGCGGCAAACAACGCCTGTTTGGTCACTTCGTCGTTCAGATTGTGCACGATCAGTTTGTACAGACTTCGGCGGTTGGCTTCGCGGGCGCGGCCAAAGCCACTCTGTACGCCGGCCATGCTCAACAGCTCCAGCGTCACATGCTCCATGATGTGCACCGGCCAGGTGCCTTCATGCAGCCGGCGGACAAAGCCGCCATATTCTTCGTAGCTGCAGCGATGCTCCATCAGTCCCGGTAACCAGGCCACTAGCCGTTCGGGAAGACCGGGGATTTTGTCGGAGGGGAAATCCTCCAGATCGCCGATGTCGACCCATGCCTCGATAATCGGTATATAGAAGTCCGTCCACATGTTCGGACCGTATATATACTTTATGTCTATGATTTCAATCGATTTGTGGCTCATTTGGCTGTGGTAGTCTCGATATTCTGAACGGTCTTGCCTGTTCCGGACAGAAAGGGTGATGTTCGAATCGTTATCATGTCATTGTAAACAGAAACCGTACGCCATAACGCACCAGATTGGGAACGGATGACGGGATAATGTTCTTTCATCAGAAAAGCCGGCGTTTTGTCAGCCAAAGGCGGGCGCTGTGCGTTTAAACTGGCAGAATTAAAAAGCACCGGATTACCGGCACATTATTGACTGTCAGACCATCACAATTGAACGTACAAGCTCACACCATGCAGACCAAACCGGGCTTTTTGTCTGCTTCTGCTGACCAGACGCTCCATCTGGCCCCCGAACTCTGGCAACCGGCAGTCCGCGCCCATTTGTTGGCGGGTGAAATACTGTTAGCCACGATTGAAACCGATCTGGATGAGCAGCTGCAGTTCGCGCATGGCCTGATTTGCCTGACGAATCAACGGCTGTGTGCGCTGTCACCAGCGGGTGCCTGGTCGGAGTGGCCGCTTTCAGCAGATCAGACGCTCAAGCTAACAGACCATGCTGGTATCGCCACACTAGATCTGTTGACCCCGAGTGCGCGCCTGAATCGCTGGCGTTTTACCCTGGCGCAAAACCCGGCGGCGCTCCGACTGGTGCGTCAACTCGACAGCCTGAGACAGAACGAAAAAGATCGGCAACGCACTGAGGCTGGTGAGGCGGTTCCGGCGCAGGGTACTGGGGACGAACCGGCTCTGTGCCCCAACTGCTGGGTACCGTTACCGCCGGATCAGGATGAATGCCCGGCCTGTTATAGCGAGAATCTGACCTCACCATCCACCTGGACGTTGCTGCGCCTCTGGCGTTTTGCCAAGCCTTACAAAAAAGAACTGTTGATTGGCTTTGTCCTGACGCTGCTCGGTACGGCTGCCACGCTGGTGCCGCCCTACCTGACGATGCCGCTGATGGATAAGGTGCTGATCCCCTTCCAGAATGGCAAAAACATTCCGGTTGATCTGACCCTCATGCTGCTGGGCGGTCTGTTGGTCAGTGCCCTGGTCGCCTGGGGATTGGGTTGGGCACGTACCTATATTCTGGCGCTGGTGAGTGAGCGTATCGGCGCCGACCTGCGCACAGCCACGTACGACCACCTGCTCAAACTCTCGCTGGAGTATTTTGGCGGCAAGCGTACGGGCGATCTGATGGCGCGCATCGGTACGGAGTCCGATCGGATCTGTGTCTTCCTGTCGCTCTATGCCCTAGATTTTGCGACCGATGTCATCATGATTCTGATGACGGCCGCTATTCTGGTATCGATTGATCCCTGGCTGGCATTGGTCACGCTGGCGCCGTTGCCCATGATCATGTGGCTCATCCACATCGTGCGCGACAAGTTGCGTTTCGGTTTCGAGAAGATCGACCGCATGTGGGCTGAAGTCACCAGTGTGCTGGCCGATACCATCCCGGGTATCCGCGTGGTCAAAGCCTTTGCCCAGGAACAGCGTGAATCAGTGCGCTTCCGTACCGCTAATGCCCATAACCTGGCCATCAATGACCGTGTCAACAAGGTCTGGAGTATGTTCACGCCGACCGTGACCCTGCTTACTGAGATCGGTCTGCTTATCCTCTGGGCCTTCGGTATCTGGCAGGTGGCGCAGCATCACATTACCGTCGGTGTGCTGACCGCGTTCCTTGCCTACATTGGGCGCTTTTATACCCGCCTGGATTCGATGAGCCGTATCGTTTCGCATACCCAGAAAGCCGCCACAGGCGCCAAGCGCATCTTCGATATTCTGGATCACGTTTCCAGCGTTCCCGAACCGATCAACCCGGTGCATCTGGAAAAGGTCACCGGACGGATCGAGCTTAACCGGGTTGGTTTCCGCTATGGTAACCGTGCCGTACTGCGCGATGTAAGCCTGAATATCCAGCCCGGTGAAATGATTGGTCTGGTTGGCCACAGCGGCTCGGGTAAGAGCACGTTGGTGAACCTGATCTGCCGTTTCTACGATGCCAGCGAAGGCAGCATCAAAATCGATGGCACCGATATCCGCTCGATTCCCGTGTCGGAATACCGCCAGCATATCGGCCTGGTATTGCAGGAACCCTTCCTCTTCTTCGGCACCATCGCCGAGAACATTGCTTACGGCAAACCGAATGCCACGCGCGAAGAGATTGTGGCCGCGGCCCGTGCTGCCCATGCGCACGACTTTATTCTGCGCCTGCCGCATGGCTATGATTCCATCGTCGGCGAACGGGGTCAGGCGCTCTCCGGCGGTGAACGTCAGCGTATCTCGATTGCCCGTGCTTTGTTGATCAACCCGCAGATTCTCATTCTGGACGAAGCGACATCGTCGGTCGATAGCACCACCGAGAAAGAAATCCAGAAAGCGCTGGATAACCTGGTGCAGGGTCGAACCACCATTGCCATCGCCCATCGTCTATCGACACTACGTAAAGCCAACCGCCTCATCGTGCTGGATCGCGGTCAGATCATCGAAGAAGGCTCACATGATGATCTGATGGTGCGTGATGGCACCTACCGCCGCATGGTGGAAACGCAGGCCCGTCAGGAAGCCGAAGACAAGGCATCGGCCATGACGCCGCTGGGAGCAACGCTATGACGCAGGAAACCAGTAACGATCTGCTGAACTTTCATCGGTCCTACCAGCTACGACAGGATGCCTTTGGTCACCTTGATCTGGTCTGGTCTGATGGTGAGATCGTGGAACGCGTTACGCCCGTTCGTGCCTTTCCATTCTCGGACCCGGAACGCGGGTTGTCGCTCGTTGATACTGAAGGCCATGAAGTGCTGTGGCTGGAATCAATTAACGACCTGACCGCTGCAGATAGGGCACTGGTGGATGATGTCTTGGGTGGGCGCGAGTTCATGCCGGAGATTACGGTGATTGACAGTGTCTCATCCTTCAATACACCGAGTACCTGGCAGATACAGACAGCGCAGGGCAAGACCCAACTGGTGCTCAAGGGTGAAGAACATATCCGCCGGATCAACGGCATGGGGGGCAACATGCTGCTGATCTCGGATAACCACGGCATCCAGTTTCTGATCCGCGATCTCGCGGCACTGGATAAGCATAGCCGTCGTCTGCTGGATCGTTTCCTGTAACCGAACAGACACGCTGTGAGTGCATCCTCACCCTGTATGAGCTGCGGCGCTTGCTGCGCCATGTACCGCGTGTCGTTTTATTGGGGTGAGGCCGATGATGCGCCCGGTGGCTGGATTCCGGTAGCAACCACAGAGCAACTCACGCCCACGCTACGTTGTATGCGTGGCACCAGCAGCAAAACCCCACATTGCGAACAACTCAAAGGCCAGATCCCCGGTGCGCTCTGCGGCATCTATGAAAACCGCCCCTCGGTTTGCCGGGAGCTCGAGCCTTACGATGCCGATGGTAAACCTACTGATCAGTGCACGCGGGCGAGGGCGGCGTATGGCTTGACACCGCTGCAAGGTGTATAAGTCTTGAAACATCCTTAAGAACCCTTGCGGGAGCTCTGATGAAAAAAACACTGATCGCTTTGCTTGGCGCTTTAGGGCTGGCTTTATCCCAATGTCCCCCTGCGCTGGCACAGGAAGGTTCCGCCGGCGTGC
>JACCDV010188600.1_pt1 | contig 11125 bp, 8 predicted proteins | sample 7446131 | NCBI WGS metagenome assembly JACCDV01 (sample SAMN15323448, study PRJNA562643) | freshwater metagenome | isolation source: river surface water | place: USA:Blue River Watershed | collected 2017-08-17
AGCATAAACAAATACAACAGGATTCAGCTACTTCAAAGCAAACTGATAGAAGGAATTCTATACTCAATCTTATTAAGGACAAGCATAAAGTTACTGTAAAGGACGTACAGGAAATCGTTGCGGACGTTAGTTCAAAGACATTGCAAAGGGAACTAATTGCCATGGTTTCGGAGGGTGTCCTTAAGAGAGAAGGTGAGAGACGATGGAGTGTCTATATGCTGCGGACTAATGGCAATGGAAACGGTACGGGAGGTGTCACGGCTTCCATATAGAGTAGCAGGATGCATGTGGAAATGACACAGCCCTCTTGTCCGTTCCTGTAACCAGGTGGGTGATCACAATCGTTGCACTCTCATGCGTTGACAGATGTGGCTTACTGTAGCGAGGGTGTTTGTGTTTTTCGTGTATTTTTGCAGGGGCAGTATTTGAACATAATTTTGGCTAGAAATTGCGTCACATTTTGAGTGGTAGCGCGTTAGAAAAGAGGGTGATCGAATTGTCAAAAATGTGTTGCATTTCTTTGACTTTTCGACTTTTTGCGACTATAGTTTCTTGGTGTGGAGAAAACTCTCTGCGCTCGCCAAATTTCAACGAATCGTGGTGGGCGAGAGAGTGTTTGTTATCCACATAAAGTGGCATTTTTACTCACTATTTCTGTGAGGTGCCAGCTATAATGCGTGAAGGTCTCTGTCCAGATTCTTTTTCGGTTGAACACGAAAGTACTGGTATTACCGGATAGAGACACTCCTGATCTTTGACAATTTCATACTCGGATAACGCATATGAATCTCCTAGGTTTCTAGGGGCCACTTACCGTTGTGGACATAACGGATACAGATATTCCTTTTACGGTTACGGATGCTCGACAGAGAGACCTATTACACTTTTGCAAACTACTCCCTCCATCCTTCGACATTTCTGTGAAGATAGGAGAAGGGGATAGTTTTGACAGCTTCTACGGAGCAATCCGGAGAAGATGGCATTACCAGGAAATTTATTCGGTAAGGTTCAGTATTCTATTGCAATAGAACGTTCTTATGACTCTTACAAAAAAACTGATCTCAACGAAAGTTGCAGCAGTTGCTGTAGGTCTTGCGATGGTTTTCAGTTTGATTGCAGCCGTTCCAGCGAACGCGCAGTCAACTGATCTCCAGGCACAGATCGCAGCATTGCTCGCACAGGTTGCAGCTCTTCAGGCACAACTTGGTCAGACTTCGGGGACTACAGGTGCCGCTATGGCAGCTTGTACGTTTACTCGCGATCTCACCTTGGGTGCTTCTGGAGCAGACGTAACTTGTCTTCAGGACTACCTCAAGACGAAAGGGCACTTTACTCATCCTAAGTCTACTGGCTATTTCGGCTCAGTAACTCAGGCGGCAGTTAAGGCATGGCAGGCAGCTAATGGCGTTATGCCAGCAGCTGGTTACTTTGGCGCTAAGTCTCGCGCAGCTTTCTCAGCTATGGGCGGTTCTGGCTCAACCTCAGGCTCTGGAACAACTCCAGTAGTCTCAGGCACAGCACTTAATGTGATGAGGGCAGCAACGTCTCCAGCGAACACTACGGTGATTGCTGGTCAGGCTGTGGCAGACCTCGCACACTTCACGTTTACAAATCCAACTGCGACAGAGGCTAAGGTGACAAACCTTGTTCTTGATCGCACTGGTGTGTCGAACGATTCGACATTCTCGAACATCTTCCTTTACAACGGTGCTATGCGAATCACTGATTCGGCATCAGTTTCGTCTGGAAAGATTACGTTCAACGATGCTTCAGGCATCTTCATGGTTCCAGCAGGAGGTACAGTAACGCTCTCAGTGCGCGCTGATATTGCTGGTTCTACAGCTGGTCAGGTTGTGGGTGTTGCGCTTGCATCAGTTGCAAGTAACGTAGCTCTCGCTTCTACGGTTGTCTTCCCGATAGCGGGGAACAATTTGACGATTGCTACAGCGGATATGGCAGATGTTGCTTTTGCGATTAGCACCACTCCTACAGGTAGTCCAACTATCGACCCACAGGATGGAGTTAATCTTTGGGGCAATCAGGTGTCTATTGGAACTCGAGCTGTAGACCTTCATTCAATTGCATTTCGACAAATTGGATCAATCAATCAATCAGATATCAAGAACTTCAAGCTCTTGATTGACGGCGTGCAGGTTGGTTCTACTGTAGAAATGCTCGATAGTCGTGGCTACGTGACCTTTGATCTCTCAAAGGCACCGATTCGACTCAATACTGGCTCTCGCACAATTAAGCTTCTTGGTGATGTAATTGGAGGTTCAAATAGAAACTTCAGTTTCTCACTCCGACAGGTTGGAGACGCTATGTTTATTGATTCTGAGCTCAAGCAAGCTGTACTTTCGACAGGTAATGACAGCTCGACATCGGGCACATTTGCCGCTCGAACATCGGGTACACAGTCAATAAATCTCGGCACTTTGACAGTAACTAAGAAGACAACTTCACCTTCAGGAAACATCGTAAAGGATGCTTCTAACGCTACTCTTGGTGTCTTCGAAATGAAGGCAGCTGGTGAGAAGCTCAAGGTTGAAAATCTTCGTGTAGCAGTTGTAGAGGGAAATAGTGAAAACGCATACACCCTCCGCAATGGAGCACTCTTTGCTAACGGCGTACAGGTTGGTTCTACTGCAGCAATTGCAGCTACAACTGATTCAACGCAGGGATACACAGAGTTCTCACTCGGATCATCTCTCATTCTTGATCCAGGTGTAGTCGTTACTCTCGAAGTAAAGGCAGACATTTACGACAATGACGGAGCAAACGCAGTCACCGCTGGTGATACCGTTAAGGCTCGCATCGTTGTTGGTTCAACAAACGTACAGCGCCTCGTTGCTCTTACGTACTTGAATGGTCCTACAGCAGCAGTCGACGGTAACACTCTTTCAGTTGCAACAGGTGCACTCACTGGTTCGAAGTACTCAGCGTACGCAAACCAGACTGTAGTTGCTCCTAAGACTGCAATGAAGCTCGGTGAATTCCGCGTTGTTGCTGATTCAACAGAAGGCGTCAATCTCGACACCATCACTGTTGACTTCAGTTCTTCATCTTCGACATCTCAGGTGTCTTCATACCTTACTGACGTATACGTTAAGTACGGTACACAGACTTCACCTGTTAAGTCGACGATTGCTTCATCTGGAGGTGATAACACTTGGAACATCAACTACGCACTTCCAGCTAATGGTGAGCTCGCAGTAGAAGTGTACGGTACCCTTGGCTCAAGCTTTGGCGCTACTGACACTATTGTCCCTGATTTCGAAGTATCTGGTATCACTGCAAACTCTGCAGCATCAGTTACGACTGGAGAAATTGCTGGTCAGACGATCACAGTTAACACTGGATCTGTTGCATCAGAAAACATCAGTGACTCAGCCCTCTCTTCACGACTCCTCGTTGGTAACACTTCAGGATCGGCAAGTCCAAAGGTTGCGTCATTCCGCTTCCTCGCAACAAATGATTCCTTCACACTCTCTGATATCGCCCTCAAGGTGGGATCAGCAGCAGCTGCTGCAGGTATCAACTCGTTCACTCTCAAGAGTACGGGTATGACTGACAAGACCTTCTCATTGAATGGCACTATCGGTACATCTACTGGTATGTCACTCAATGTTCCTGCTAACGATACAAACGGACGAATTGTTGATGTGTACGCTAACCTCAACTCGGTTGGCAACTCAGCAGCAACATCTTCGAACAGTATCCAAGTAACTCTCGAAGGATTCGTTGCTCTTGCAACTGGTTCTGGAGAGGAGACAGAGAGTGCAACGGATCGTGCAGCTAATACAAACTACGTATTTGCATCTATCCCTACGCTCACTGCTGGCACATTGCCACAGACTGCAATCCAGGCACAAAGTAACTTTGTGATTGGCCGTGTTAAGGTAACAGCTGACTCTGCTGGACAGATTAACTGGAAGAAGATTGTCTTCACGTTGTCTAAGTCTAGTGGTGTATTGGTTGGTGCTACCTCATCAATGCAGCTCTGGCAGGTTGGAGGTTCTCAGATCGCTGGTAGCTTCGCTACTACGACTGGCGACTTTACCGCAAACACCCAGGCGTTCTTGACTACAGACACTTCGGGAACTCTTGCATTCGTAGCAACAGACGAGCAGCAGATTACGGGCGGCACAACTGCAGAATATGAAGTTCGTGCTACTCTATCTGAAGGCTCAACATGGTCTGGTTACGAGTTCGTATCATTGTCGATTGCAAATCCTTCGACAACACGAACCGCACCTAGCAGCTACTCAGAGATTGGCGGTGCAGCTGGCGCTTCATCACCTTCGTTTGCTTGGTCAGATCGTTCGTCACTCTCACATGGTTTGACGACAGCAGACTGGCACAACGACTTCCTCGTCAAGAATCTTCCATTGAGTCTTGGCACGGTAGGATCTACGTTCTAGTTTGAATTCTCTTAATCACTTCGGTGGTTGAGGAATAGCAAAAAGCCCCCTCTTCTTAATTGAAGGGTGGGGCTTTTTGTGTGTCTGTATTTATGTGTTGGATGGTATACTGTTTCCATGTCGCAGTGGTTTAATGCATCATCCGCGAAATTCATTCTCGGCTTTTTAGGCATTATTACTGCATCTTTTATTCTTGCTATCGTTATTTCTAATATTAAGGAGGGAGAGCTTCAGGGATCTGGAGTAGGTGAGGAGGAGGCTGTTGTGGAGTAGGGTGCTGCTCAAGGTGTGGAGGTGGTGTCCTTCTTGCAATTATTAGCCATGACTTGTATAGTCCCTGCATACGGACTGGAGAAAGCAGGGTCTTGAGCAATCGAGATTAAACACACACCCTGCCGAGGTCGTCGCATGTGTACTATATATGGTACAGATGAACTCCATCCGGTCTCCCCTAGGGGAGACCATTTCCGTATATGCAGAGTATAGAGAGTGCGTCTCAGGCATTGGTCAGAACGCGCTCACAGTACGCGCTTATTAGATTCAAGAGCATTTGCTCGCCAAGAACATCTACATGGCAATTACAAAAGCAAAGAAGAGTGAGCTCATTGAGAAGTTTGATCGCATTTTGGGAGACGCTGCTACCACTGTCTTTGTGAAATTCAAGGGCATTACCGTTGCTGACACAACACGTATGCGCAGCGCGCTTCGTGAGCTTGGCATTGGGTATACGGTAGTTAAGAAGACCTTGCTCGAGCGTGCGCTCGTGGCACGAGGGTACAAGGGTGATCTTCCGGCGTTGCCTGGCGAAGTCGCTATGGTGTACGGCAAGGACGCTGTCGCGCCAGCACGAGAGATCGCTGTGTATGCTAAAAAGCACGGTGAAAATCTTTCACTGCTTGGAGGTATTTTCGAGGGAACGTATCGCGACAAGGCAGGTATTACCACTATTGCATCCATCCCATCCTTGCAGATTCTCTATGGTCAGTTTGCCAACGTTATCAATTCTCCTATTCAGGGATTGGCAGTGGCACTCAATGAAGTTGCAAAGAAGAGATCAAATTAATCACTAGTATTACGTATATGGACGAAACAACATTTGAAGTACCAGAGAAGTTTAAGAAGCTTATCTCTGAAATTGAGACTATGTCAGTATTGGATCTTCATGAGCTCGTGAAGACACTTGAGAAGAAGTTTGGTGTATCAGCAGCAGCAGTCGCTGTAGCAGGTCCAGCAGCAGCAGGTGAGGCAGCAGAAGAGAAGGATTCTTTCACTGTTGAGCTCTCAGATGCAGGAGGTCAGAAGATTGCTGTTATTAAGGTTGTGAAGGAGATGCTTAACCTTGGTCTCAAGGAAGCAAAGGATCTCGTTGACGGAGCACCATCGGTTGTTAAGGAGGGTGTGAAGAAGGCAGATGCTGAGGATATGAAGAAGAAGTTGGAAGCTGCGGGAGCGAAGGTTACGCTTAAGTAACCGAAGCGAACCCGGAGCGACCGAGCGATGAGCGAGGGAGTACTAAAGGCCAACAGGTCGCAGTGCGAAGGTTACGCTTAAGTAACTCTTGATACCACAAATTAAAAAGCCCCATATGGGGCTTTTTAATTTGTGGGTGATCCGATACAATGAGAAGCATATTCGACGGTTGAGGTAGTGGTGAGGCACTTTACAAGGTTCAAATGGGAAGGCAGCACTACTGCCTCCTTTTTGTTGTAGTTATTATAAAGGGCGAATACATGACTGAGATTGATACATTGTTGGGGGGTGAGGTGCGCGCAAAGCTGCTGCGGTTGTTTTTATTTAACCCCAATGTATCACTCGACGCGGACATGGTGGAAAGTCGGACTCAGGCATCGAAGCGACAGGTGAAGGTGGAGCTTGCTGCACTACAACGCATGCGTTTTTTGAAGCGACGCATGGGACACGTGGTGTCACCAAAGACAGGTAAGAAAAGAAAGGTGCACCAGTGGTTTTTGAATCCGCAGTTTCCTCACCTTGCATCACTCCATACCTTTTTTACGTCAGTGACAGAACTCAGTGATTCCTTTTTGATTGATAAAATTACGAAAGCAGGGAAGGTGAAGCTAATTGTAATTGGCGGCGCGTTCTTGAAAGACTGGGACGCTCGCGTAGACCTTCTCATTGTGGGGGATGACCTCAAGAAAGGGTCACTCAACCATTCTCTAAAGGCTATTGAGGCGGAAATGGGTCGTGAGCTCCGCTATGCACATCTCACTACCAGTGATTTCAAGTATCGCTTAAGTGTCTACGACAAGCTTCTTCGTGACTTGCTTGAGTATACGCACAAGGTGCTTCTGGATAAGGTGGGACTGCCAGAGAGCATTCGACCACAATTCTTATCCACATCCATAGGGGTCTCCTTCTAGGGAAGTGCTATCATTTAGGGGTAGTTATTAATAACAAGGGCCATCGACGGGTGGCTATCGCTAATAGCGGATACTTATACGAATTTTATGCAAGGAGAACCATTGATCAGTATTTGGAAGGCAGGTCTACAAAACGCTTGGGATCAAGTCTTTTTTGGAGTTTTGAACACTGTGCCGAATGTGTTGGTAGCTATTATCATCTTTCTCGTAGGTTGGCTTTTGGGTTCACTTCTTGCAAAGGCAGTGGCTCACGCAATAAAGGCAGCTAAAATTGATAACGCACTCAAGCAGGCAGGTCTTGAGGATTTGGTGCATCGTGCAGGATTTTCGCTCGACTCAGGTCGCTTTATTGGAACGCTCGTGCAGTGGTTTATCATCGCGGTATTCCTACTTGCATCGATGGACGTGCTCGGGCTTAGTGCAGCAAGTGACTTCTTGATTGGAGTTGTTGCGTACATTCCTAGCCTTATTGTTGCAGTACTTATCATCCTCATTGCAGCTGTCCTCGCACAGGTTGCTGAAGGAGTGGTGATTGGATCTGCACGAGCAGCAGGTGTGAAGGGTGCATCATTTAGTGGCACCTTGGTGAAGTGGGCGATTTGGATCACTGCAATTCTCGCCGCGATGGATCACCTTGGTGTTGCGGCTGGATATGCACAGACACTCTTTACCGGTATCGTGGTAGCACTTTCGATCGCTGTAGGTCTTGCGTTTGGCCTCGGTGGCCAGCAGGCAGCGTCAGATTTGATCGACAAAGTACGTAAGGATATTCGAGAGAAATAGAGTTGAAGGGTAGAAACCCACAAAAAAGACCCCTGAAGGGGTCTTTTTTGTGGGGGTGCTGGGCGGATGGTGGTCGGGCGTTCTATGTCCGCTGACCTAGATTTTGAGCGATATATTTGGTTTTCCCCACAAATGTGGCTTATTTCACCGCCCTGTGTTGACAGCATTTTTATAGTCTGTATACTCTCCCTTACGGATGACTACTTTTTCTAGGAACGAAAGGATGCGGATCGGATAACGCGCCTCTTTGGGGCCGTACCCGAACCGCGACTCTCGCGGTTTTTTTAATCCTAGAAGTACTCACGCCAGACCCTTGAAAATTGCATACCGTCCCACGCACCTGATCGAAGGGGTCTTTATTGTGCATGGAGGCGGAAGGTAAATTCGACTCTGTATACGCAAGTATATAGAGTCGCGAGCACTCACAATCCCAGCGTGGATTGTGAGACAAATCCCTGTGTTAGACACACAGGGTAAGCAATACAATAATGTGGTTAACAGAACTCCTTACAGGAGATTCTAAGAGTGTAGGGCGGATGCCTAGACTTTATGTGGCGATGAAGGACGCAGAATGTCGGCGAAACGCTTCGGGGAGGTGACATTCAACCTTTGATCCGGAGATTTCCGAATGAGGAAACTCATCTGCTTTAAGCAGATACGTATACGTATGTATACGAGCATACCCAGGGAAGTGAAACATCTCAGTACCTGGAGGAAAAGAGACCAACATAAATAGCTTTTAGCTTTCAGCTTCTTCTGTGCGCAAGTGCAGACGAGTTGGAAGCTCCAAGCTATTTCGGTATTCCCTTAATAGCGGCGAGCGAACAGGGAGAAGCCCAAACCATTGTCGCAAGACAGTGGGGTTGTAGGACAGTACAGTGCATCTTTGATGCAGAAAAGTTACAAAAAGGAATTATAGAAGAAGCTGCTGGGAAGCAGCACCCTAGAGGGTAATAGTCCCGTACTTGAAATAATTTCTTCTTTTTTTGTACTGCTCCTGAGTAACCCGAGACACTAATAGCTTGGGTGAATCTACCAGAACTAACTGGTAAGGCTACATACACATAAAGATCGATAGTGAACTAGTACCGTGAGGGAAAGGTGAAAAGAACCCCGGAGAGGGGAGTGAAATAGACCTGAAACCCTACATTTACAAGGAGTCGAAGAGGGCGCAAGTCCTCGACGGCGTGCCTATTGAAGAATGAGCCGGCGAGTTTATGCATGCTGCGCGGTTAAGTCCCTTTAAAGGATGGAGCCATAGGGAAACCAAGTGTGAATAGCGCGTTTGTAGTATGCATAAGACCCGAAGCCAGGTGAGCTTACCATGAGCAGGGTGAAGTTTGTCGAAAGACAGATGGAGGCCCGAACCGATATGTCGTTCAATGCGTCCGGATGACTTGTGGCAAGGAGTGAAAAGCTAATCGAACCTGGTAATAGCTGGTTCTCTCCGAAACAGCTTTTGGGCTGGCGTCGAGATTTACCTCTTAGGGGTAGAGCACTGGAAGAGTCAAACAGGGAGAAATCTCGTTGACTCTATCAAACTCCGAATACTAAGAGTCATTACTCGGCAGTTAGACTATGGGGGCTAAGCTCCATCAGTCAAAAGGAAAAACAGTCCTGATCTCAAGTTAAGGTCCCAAAATTAACGCTAAGTACAAGCAAGGAAGTTGAGGTTCTATGACAGTGAGGATGTTGGCTTAGAAGCAGCCACCATTTAAAGAAAGCGTAACAGCTCACTCATCGAGAATCTCTGCGCCGAAGATAATCGGGGTTAAGCGTTATACCGAAACTGAGGGCTTGTGTATTTCATTGAGGATGTCCTCAATGTTCATTGAATAAAAAGTGTTGTGTGCAGTGTACCCTTGTAGCTCAGTCAGGTAGAGCACTCTGTAAACAAAAGCAGGGAGGGCGACAGTTCAAATCTGTCCAAGGGTACCAACACACTATATGCGAATCTATGATTCGCATCCTCAATGAAATACATAAGCGGTAGGAGAGTGTTCTCATCCGCGATGAAGGCAAAGGGGCGACCCATGCTGGAGTGATGAGAAGTAAGAATGCCGGCACAAGTAACCACATTCCCAGTGAGAACCTGGGACGCCGAAAGACTAAGGTTTCCTTTCCGATGACAATCAGGAAAGGGTTAGTCGGGCCTAAGGAAATGGCGAAAGCCGCATCCGATGGATACACGGTTAATATTCCGTGACTCGTATAAAGAGCTATGGAGGGACGAAGGGTTGTACATCACGCATCTTATTGGATTGATGTTTGGGTAGCGAGGAGGATCTGTAGGCAAATCCGCAGGTCATTACTCCGAGTTACACAGAAATTTTTGCCCACGGGCAGAGAGATGTGATGGAGCACGCTTCCAAGAAAATCTTCTACGCATATTTTTATACAACCGTACCGAAAACCGACACAGGTGGTCTCGTCGAGTAGACGAAGGCGAACGAGTGATTGCTTCCCAAGGAACTCGGCAAAAAAGCGGCCGTAAGTTAGCGATAAGGCCTGCCCCGCGCAAGCGGGGCCGCAGCGAAAGATTCCCTGGCAACTGTTTATCAAAAACACAGCTCCCTGCGAACTCGTAAGAGGATGTATAGGGGGTGACGCCTGACCAATGCCAGAAGGTCAAATATGGAGGGTGGTATGTCGCAAGATGTACTGCTGGACTATATAAGCCCTGGTCAATGTCGGCAATAACTATAATTGTCCTAAGGTTCTGTATTCAATTGTATTGAGTACAGAAGGACTGGGACAATCTATAGGATGAACAGAATTAAACGCCAGCTACCTTGTATGTAGAAATGCATACATAGTCCAAACGTGATTAACGAGAGACCAACGTCATGGCCCTCACTACGCAAGTAGAAGGGATAAGATAGAGTCCAGGTGAGAGGGATACCTGAGCGTAATTCCTTGTCCGGTAAGTTCGGACGTGCACGAATGGCGTAATGACTGGGGAACTGTCTCGGGAAGCAGCTCGGTGAAAATACAATACCAGTGAAGATGCTGGTTACCTGCAGATAGACGAAAAGACCCCAGAAGCTTTACTGTAACTTCGTACTGAAAGTATTGTGTGTTTGCGTAGCATAGGTGGGAGAGGTTGAAGCGTTCCTTTCGGGGAGCGTGGACTCGTCCGTGAAATACCACTCTGACTAATGGTACTTTCTAACCGCAGCGGAAAAAACGTTGCGAGACACTGCGTGGTGGGCAGTTTTGGTGGGGCGCTATCCTCGATATGAGCGCCCGTTCGACCATGTATCCATAAACTGATAAATATAAATAAGGGGGACTGCATAGAGCGATCTATGCAAGCAATTAGGCTATATGCTGGAACATCTGCGCATATTGGAGTACCGCAAGGTAACAATCTCCAATCGATGCAGACAATCAGCAGGGAAGATCTGGAAGCAATTTCAGAAACCCTCAGAGACTACATGCCTGACTCTCAATCTTGATTGAGATGAAGATATAGTCCGAACTTCATGGCGACATGAAGAAGTGTCCATTCACTATGAAAAACTCATGGACACTCACGCG
>JACCDV011004280.1_pt1 | contig 11121 bp, 11 predicted proteins | sample 7446131 | NCBI WGS metagenome assembly JACCDV01 (sample SAMN15323448, study PRJNA562643) | freshwater metagenome | isolation source: river surface water | place: USA:Blue River Watershed | collected 2017-08-17
CGTATGAGACGTTTGAGGCATATACAGAGGCATATGCACATGATATTGAAAGCGCTTTGAGCACACGATGAAGCTAAGTGGGGAAAAATTGACCAATTTATTTTCCTGTGGTACCGTGCGAGTAGAAGAGAAACGTAGAGGAGGTTAAAAGATGCAGGAAACGGTAACGGACTTTTCTCAGCAAGAGCTTGAGAAATTACTCATGCTTCAGGCGTGGATTCAGAATGACTATCTCACGCCCAGGGATAAAAAGTGTGCCATGGTGTATGTGTTTGCACAGACCGACGACAATCGCATGGGTGTGCTCGAGCGTGTATCTGAAATGGCGAAGCAAGGCAAGACTCACACCATCGGACTCTGTGATGGCGAGACCGCTCACGGGTATTCTGGTTTTGAAGCGTGGGCCGATGTCCTCAGAAGCTATGGCGTGGGTTCGGTCCCGATCATTCGCATCAAAGCGAAAGGAAACGTCAATACGCGCACCGAAGCGTCAGCGCTCGTGAATTATTGCGCAGGAGTACGAGGTGATCTCTGTGTTGTTGCACCCGCTTTCCACCTTCTGCGCGCGTTCATAACCACCATCACCGAGCTTCAAAAGTCCGAAGAATGCATGCGTATTTTTGCAGCTTCGGGCACTGAGGCTTCATGGGTCGAGCGAGTGCGACATTCGCAGGGAGTGGTTGTCGGTACCCGATACGAGCTTCTGATATCTGAACTTGGGCGAATTGCCAAGTATCGAGCTCCGGAGTTCGGCGGCATGGCGACGGCTGAGGAAGTCATTGCCTATCTGCACTATCGCGATTCGAAATAAAGAGGGGAGCAGAATGAGCGTGTAGGTATTGTATTAAAAAACGATCATTTCGTGTGTAGAACTAATTATGGGTCGCAGGCTATGTGCCTGCGACCCGATTTTCTTAAAAAATAGGCCACTTTTAGGTTGGTTGCACAGCGGCAATTGATGCGGCATACTGACCCTTCATGTCTGATTCAAAACCACTCGTGGGCTACGTAGGGCAGGGATTCGTCGGAAAGACGTCTGCGGACAATTTTGAAGACCGCGGCTACACCGTCATTCGCTATGCGCTCGAGGAGCCCTATCGTGCGAATAAGGAAAAAATAAAGGAAGCGGACGTCGTCTTTATCGCGGTTCCCACTCCCACGACCCCGAAAGGATTCCTTTTAAGTATTGTGGAAGAGGCGATCAAACTCGCCCGCCCGGGTGCCATTGTTGTCATTAAATCGACGGTACTTCCCGGAATCACAAAACGTCTTCAGAAAAAGAATCCCAAGATAACGCTTTTGTGCAATCCAGAATTTTTAAGTGAAAAGACCGCACGCGAAGATACGGACAATCCCTTCATCAACGTCGTGGGTATGCCGATTGACGATGTGGCGCACCGAAAGGCAGCAGAAGTAGTCCATGGCATCATTCCACGTGCCCCGAAAAAGGTAACCTGCTCAAGTGATGAAGCCGAAATATATAAATACTCGCACAATATTTCAGGCTATACACAGATTCTTACCTTCAACCTCATGTACGACATGGCGAAGAAGCTCGGCGCTTCCTGGGCACCTATCCAAGAGTCAATCGAGGCGGATCCTATGGTCTGTAATCGCTATGCAAATCCCATTCACAAAAGCGGTCGCGGTGCAGGGGGCGCATGTTTCATCAAGGACTTTGCAGCGTTTGCTCGTCACCATGAGGCACTCATTAAAAACGTGAATGCAACAGCGTTCATGAAATCGGCGGAGAAGTTAAACATTGGACTTCTTCTCAACACGAAGAAAGACCTCAACCTCTTGAAAGGAGTCTACGGAGAAAAAGTGGTTGCGAAGAAAAAAGCTGCAAAGAAAGGAAAAAAACGGTAGCATTGTCCCATGCGTCTCTTGATTTGCACACAAACAGTCGATTCAAACGACCCCGTTTTGGGTTTTTTTCATAGATGGATTGCGGAGTTTGCGCAGCATGCTGATCACGTGATCGTCATTTGTCTCAGAAAGGGAGTGCACGCGCTTCCCGCTAATGTTGAAGTCATTTCGCTGGGGGAGCGCGGGCGCAGTATTCGTGCACTCGAATTGTGTACGATCGCTTTTGGCAGACGTCGAGAATACGACACAGTGTTTGTGCACATGAATCCAGAATATCTTGCAGCGGCAGGTTGGCTCTGGAAGTTGCTACGCAAGAAAATAGCGCTCTGGTATACCCATAAATCCGTTGATTTGAAATTGCGTTTCGCTATTAAATTTGTAAATGTCATTTTTACGGCTTCAGAAGAGAGCTTTCGTCTCTCTGATCCGCGTGTCGTAGTCGTCGGGCACGGTATAGATACTGAATTCTTTACGCCTACTCTCGAGATTCATCGTGGGACGCATATTCTCTCGGCGGGGAGGCTCGCTGAGAGTAAGCATCACGATCTCATTATTCGTGCAGCGAAAATAGCGAAGCGACCACTCAGAATTGCAGGTGAGGGACCAAAGCGCGATGCGCTCGAGCAATTAGCGCGAAATGAAGGCGTGGATGTGGTGTTTCTGGGCGGGGTCACGCAAGAGGTATTACGCGATGAATATCGCACAGCATCACACTTCGTGCACGCAAGCACGACAGGAAGTATGGATAAAGTGATTCTTGAAGCCATTGCGTGTGACTGCAGTGTAATCACAACCACACAAGACATATACAAATCCGTGCCCGTCCACAGTGTCGAGGCGACTCCAGAGGCTATTGCAGATGCGATACTGCATACGGCACGTGATTCGCACGATCGCGTATCTATTATTCGTCGAGAGTTTTCGCTCGCAAAGTGTATTGAAAAAATTATATGGAATCTCCGCAAGTAGACAAAAGCGCATATGATTTTGCACGCTACGGTGATATCGAGCGCTTTTCGAGCTATCAAATTCAGCTTGCCGAGATTCTACGCACAAAACCTGCAAGTGTGCTTGAGGTGGGTGTGGGTGATAAGGTAGTCGCAAATTACCTTACGACGAACACATCGATTGCCTATACGAGCGTCGATATTGCAGAAGACGTGGGAGCTGATGTGATCGGAAGTGTCACCGATTTACCGTTTGATGATCACACTTTTGATGTGGTCTGTGCCTTTGAAGTTCTCGAGCATTTACCATTTGAAAAGCTCGATCAGGCACTCACTGAAATGCGACGAGTCGCAAAAAAGCACGTTCTCGTCAGTATTCCGCACTTCGGGCCGCCGGTTAAATTCCTTTTGAAAATCCCGTTTCTCCCCGAGATCCGGTTCGCCTTTAAAATTCCATTTGCGCGCACGCACGCGTTTAATGGTCAGCATTACTGGGAAGTAGGAAAGCGCGGCTATTCACGCGCGCTGGTGCGCAGTCATTTTGAGAAATATTTTACGATCGAGCGTGAATTTGTACCCTTTGAAAATCAGTACCACCACTTTTATATCCTCACCCCTCGACCGTTATGATACATCCAATTCAACACTTTGGGCTCGCGCATAAATTGAATGGGCTATGGAAGGGGCAATCAATTGCACGGGTACTCATGAACGAGGCTCTAGCGCACGAATGCGTAGAGGGAAGAGTACTTGATGTTGGTGGAGGACGACGTCCTGATTATTTCAACTATCTTCAAGGCGGCTTACAGGTAACGGTTGAAATTGTAGATGGCTCGGTTAATGCTATTGATTTTGAAACAGACGCATTACCGTTTGCAGATAATTCTTTCAACACAATTCTTGCCTGTAATGTGTTAGAGCACATATACAACCACCAGTTTCTTCTCAGAGAAATGCATCGCATCCTCAAACCAGGGGGGCAACTCATCGGCTTTGTCCCGTTCTGGGTTGGATACCACCCCGATCCGCGTGACTATTTCAGGTACACGGACGAGGCTTTGATGCGAATGCTTATCGATGTCGGGTACGCTACTCCTGCAATAAAAAAAGTTGGTGGAGGTCCTTGTATAGCAAATTTCAACACTGTGGTGCTCTCGTTTCCGCGCGTCGTACGACCATTGATGTATCTCTGGTACGCATCAGTCGATGCTTTATTTCTCTACCTGCGACCGTCAAGCGCTAACCGAAATCCACTTGGATATATATTTACTGCGGTTAAACAAGATCCGGCGCACCTATAAGTATGGATCCATTGTTGCGACCTCTACGTTTCTTTGTCGATCCATCATGGCGGCGTAGGGATGGTAGTCACATACCGCTTCTCTATCCATTCTGGGGAAATGCATTTTCTAGAGGAACCCCATTAATTAGAGCGATTTTTGACACGTATTCATTCGATACGTCACTCTATAGCATCACTGACTCGATACACGATGCGGATGCGATTCTCTTGCCGTATGCATATGGCGTCGTCGTTCAAAAGTTTCCTGAAATACTCGCGCAGGCGGTGCAAGTTTCCAAAGAGCACAAAGCTAAGTTGATTATCGACACTCTCGGAGACATTGATTATCAAATTGAGATTCCTCAAATCATCGTTCTGCGATATGGTGGTTATCGATTTCTTAAAAAGGATAATGACATAATTATCCCTCCGTATGCTGATGATTTATTAGAACGCTTTTATGGAGGGAAGTTGCAGTTAAGGGAAAAAAGAGCTATTCCGATAGTCGGATTTATGGGATGGGCAGCTTTGTCGAAATGGCAAATTGCACGAACACTGGTACGAGAACTACCAGATCGCGTATTCGGGCTTTACGATAATCGGTATTGGGCATTCAAAAAGGGCATTTTCTTTCGCAAACAGGCGCTTCGCGTTCTCAATAAATCTAAACTCATCGAGAAACATTTTGTAACGCGACCGACCTATTCAGTTCATACCCGTACCGCGAGTGACGATCCTGCAGTTTTACGAACTCAATTTGTGGAGCACGCACTAGCTTCAGACTTGGGACTTGATGTACGAGGCGACGCCAATGCGTCGACTCGTCTCTTTGAACTCCTCTCTTTAGGACGCGTACCTTTAATTGTGGATACGGAACGAAATTTCCCCTTTTCAAACGAACTTGATTACAGTGCTTTCAGCATTAAAGTGGATTTCCGAGATCTGAATAACATCGCCGAGATCGCACGAGCTCGCTACGACGCACTCTCAGAAACAGAATGGCGAAAGATGCAAGAAAAGGCGCGAGATGCATATCGAGAATGGTTCCGTGTGGATGCACTCACTAAGCATCTGATGGCTAGTATACGTGAGCGATTAAAGTGATGAGGGATATACTGGTTTCGAATCAATCGATATTTCGTCGAGTATGTTCAGTGTGTCGAATATATATACATTAATTGCTCGCATAAATAGTTTAATCATCTGGCTTTTAGCGTCATGGTACGATTTCCTTATTAGATAATATATATATGCATTCATTGAATTCACGAAAAATTCTTTTTTCTGCAATAGTGGGAGGAATCATTCTCTGTGCCGCGTTTTTCGTCGTCGCAGATATTATTTCTCGATCCTCTACGACGAGCTCATCTACACAGGTGACGCTAACGAAGTTGGTACTTGCAAAACCGGTTGTGACTGAGGGGGATCTATTGTTGGCAAGTGTCGCAATTAACGGCGGCAGCGCTGCGGTTATACATGCGCCGACGGGATGGAGTCAGATTTTGCGCACCGATAATGATATCAGCGTGAGTCTGGTCTCATATTGGAAAATAGCAGGCGCATCTGAGCCAAGTACCTATACGTGGACTATTGATGGCCAAACTACTGCAGAGGGTAGCATAACGCCCTATAGCGGAATAGATTTTTCGAATCCAATCGATTCATTTGCAGGAAATTACGGATTCGGCACCATTGCCACAACGGCGAGCGCGATTGCAAGTTCCGATAATAGTATGGTGGTAGCACTCTTTGCAGCTGATATCGGTAAAAGCACGAACGCTGGCACTTATTTTTCGCCGGTGAGCGGGATGACTGAGAAACACGACGTGAGCAATGTACCGTTCGGCCCCTCAATTGCGGCTGATGAGGCACTGTTAGCGATCGCAGGTTTTGTAAATTCTAAATCAACAACGATCAGTGGAAACAAGGCGCGGAACTGGGCTTCGCAGCAGATAGTGCTCAATCCAATTCCGTTAAATACCGCCGACAACTTCAACGCTTATGGCGACGAAAATCTTTCCGGCCTCAATGGCGGAACGGGATGGACGAGTGCATGGAGCGGCAGTGTAGATTTTGACATTCAAGGCTTAGTTACAGCAGAGGGTAGTAAGGCGGTCGTTATTAATGTGCCTGGTGGGCAAGAGCGATCAATCGAGCGAAGTTTCACTCCAAAGACTACAGGAACTCTTCATTGGGAACAACGTAAAGATGCGCCGGATCACGGATCGACCATGACCCTCCATTCTGGAGGAACCCGTGTTGCATATGTCTCACTTGGTTCAGGTGGAAATGGATGGGTGATGCAAGATGGTGTTAATGCGTATATTTTCGGACCATACACCGAAAGTCAGTTTGACTCTATTGATTTACAATTCGATACAAATACCGATATGTATCGCGTGTCGCTCAATAACGGAGCATATACTGATTGGAAGGCGTTCGGGAATGCTGTCGATAGTATAGATAAAATTCGGTTAGAGATCGGAGCTTCAGGAAATAATGTCGGAAATAATTACTGGGACGACATTCGATTCGATAATTAGGATTACAACGCAAATTTTCAATTTAAAAATCGGAAATCTGCCCTGGATTCGTTTTCTCGGGCAGATTTTAATTTTCTGGGTGAGGTGTGATACCATCTTCGCGATGAGAAAGGCCACCAAAAAAGCTCCGGCGAAAGTGCGCTGGGTAGCAGTTTCAGGGGGATTTGACCCTCTGCATATTGGGCATGTCCGTATGTTCGATGAGGCGCGCAAATTGGGCGATAAGCTCGTCGTCATCATGAATAATGACAACTGGCTGCGCTATAAGAAAGGATTCTCGTTCATGCCTGAAAAAGAGCGAAAGGAAATAATTGAATCATTTCCGAGTGTGGATAGGGTCGTTATCACGGGACACAAGCCCAATACCGATGATATTTCCATTTGTAAGGAACTCGCTGAAATTAAACCTGATATATTCGCAAACGGAGGAGATCGAAAGCCGGATGGTGATCCTATCCCTGAAGTCACGCTCTGCAAAGAGCTCGGTATCGAGATGGTTTACAACGTTGGGAACGGTGGAAAGATCCAATCGTCGTCGTGGATGATCCGTGCGGCATCGCGTGCATTTGTCCGCTCAATTCGTCCATGGGGCGAATTTTATGGTTGGGACAAAGGGGATGACTGGTACTTAAAGACGATGTATATCGCCCCCAAAAAGCGTTTAAGTTTGCAGTATCACGCAAAGCGCAGTGAATTGTGGGTTCTCGTTTCCGGTGACGCCACTGCTCATATCGGAAAGACCGAACGCTCAATCAAAAAGATTCCCTTAAAAAAGGGCGAACTTTTTTCTGTACCGAAGGGTGCAATACATCGCCTCGAATCAAAAAAAGGAGGTACGGTCGTTGAAATCGCACAGGGACATTTTGATGAAAACGATATTGTGCGCATAGCCGATGATCATGGGAGGGCTCCTAAAAAGTGATTTCCGATTTCGCTCTACGTGCGTATGATTACTCCTATGCAGCGCACACTCATCTATATCACCCACGCACGCGTTCCGTCGGATAAAACGCCGTCGCCGTTTATTTTAAAAACGTGCGAGGGGTTTGTGAAAGAAGGGTATGCGGTGGAGTTGTGGGTTGCGAATCGGCGCGGTGTACTCAATGTCGATCCGTTTGAGTATCACGGCATCAAAACCCGCTTTCCGATCGTGCACATTTCCTGCATTGACCTTATAGGGTTTACCGGAAAGCTCGGCTTTCCCCTCATGGTGCTTACGTACAATGTGAGTCTATGGTGGAAGCTCCTTCGTCGAAAAGAAGCGATCGTATATGCGCACGATACGCGCGACGTCATACTCGCGGCATTTCTCAAGCACCCGCTTTTTATCGAGGCGCATGATTTTTATGACAGCTCCTTCGGATTCATTAATCGCATCGTTGTTCCGCGTGTGAAAGGCTGGATCGTCACGAATCGCATCAAGGTACAAAAGATGCATGAGAAGCAGGGAGTCCCACTGACACACATGCTCTACCAATCAAACACCGTTGATTTTGAGGCTTTCGCCATTCCCGTTTCAAAAGAAGAGGCGCGTGAGAAGCTTTCACTTCCAAAGGAGCAAAAAATAGTCATGTACACGGGACATCTCTATCCGTGGAAAGGTGTCTATACGCTCGTCGAAGCGGCACACTACTTGCCCGAAGATACCGCGGTGTATCTTGTGGGAGGCACTGATCACGATCGCGTCGCACTCAAAGAATACGTCGCACAAAAGTCGCTGCCGCGCATTCACTTCTTTCCGCACCAGCCACATACCCTGATGCCGCTGTATCAAAAAGCGGCAGATGTATTAGTGCTTCCGAATACGGCGAAAGAAGACGTATCCAAATACGAGACATCGCCGGTGAAGCTGTTTGAGTACCTCGCATCGGGGCGCCCTATTGTCGCCTCCGATATACCTTCGATACGCGATATTGTCTCCGAAAAGGAAGTATTGTTTGCAAAAGCGGATGATGCACAAGACCTCGCGCGTGCAATACAGGAATCGTTGCAGAGTGATGCTGCAGCGCAGGCACGCATAGACGCCGCGAAAGACATTGCGCGTGCGCATACGTGGGATTCTCGTGCGCGCAATATCCATACCTTCATTTCAAACCACTTGTAATATATATCGCTTCTAGCACGGCCGTGCTAGAAGCGATATACTCTTATATACACGACGTAAAGAAGTCATAAGCATGTATGGCAAAAAAGAAAAATCGACTCGGTGCTATCGAGCGAGAAGTACTCGAGCAATTGACTGCTGGGGATCTCTTTATCGGTTTTCTTTGTTCAGCGAGATCGACACGCCAGATGTATAAAATTGCACGAGAACGCGCGATGCATCGCTACCGCACGAAGTGCGCAATTGAGCGGTTAGTCGAGGAAGGCTATATTGTGCAAAAAGGGGACTTGCTTGCACTTTCACGCACCGGCAAGCACTTGCTCGACACGACGATCGCAAGCGTCCGAGACACTCTTGAGCATCGCGCATGGGATGGTAAGTGGCGTATTGTCGCGTTTGATATTCCTGAATCACTGAGTGTGCTCCGTCATCGTGTGCGCTCGATATTGAAACGAGCTGGCTTTATACGGCTTCAAAATAGTGTGTGGGTATTTCCTCATGAGTGCGCGCAGCTCTCCGCACTTATTAAAGAGGATCCGCGACTCCGCGAGCACGTGCTCTATGGAGTACTGGAAAGCATCGAAGAAGAATCTCGCCTTAAAAAGATATTTTCACTTCGCAACTGATACATATATCCCTCTTAGCACGACCGTGCTAAGAGGGATATATCATGGGGGATGTTTTTCACGTATACTCAATTCATGCAATGCGCACTTTGTCTCAAAGAGACGTCGGTATCATTTTTAGATTTAGGACAGCAACCGCTCGCGAACAAGTATCCGCGCGAGGAAGACTTCGCGAAAGAGGACTTCTTTCCGATGGAAGTTTTTTTCTGCACGAACTGCAAAAACGTCCAGCTTGGCACCATTATTTCGCGTGAGCGGATGTTTGAAGATTATTACTACCTCTCATCGGTCAATCAAGGTCTCGTGCGCCATTTCGATGCACTCGCTCAGAAGCTTGCGAGTGCAAAGTTTGTCGTGGATGTTGGTTCAAACGACGGTATCCTTCTCAAGCCCCTCAAGGAGCTTGGCGTAAAAGCAATCGGTATCGAACCTTCAATCAATGTCTCAAAAATCGCCAATGACGCAGGTCTTACCACAATTACCGCATTCTTCGATTCAGCGAGTGCCGCAGAAACGAAAGCTACCTATGGTGAGCCCGATGTGATTGTCGCGAGCAGTGTCTTTACACACCTTGAGAATCCGCACGCATGTATCGAAGCGGTGAAGGAGCTCATGACCGAGGATGGCCGCTTCATCATTGAAGTCGAATACATCGGCAATATTCTGCGAGATATCCAATTCGAACGGTTCTATCTCGATCGCATTTTCTATTACTCGCTTACCTCACTCCAGCATCTCTTTAATTCACACGGCATGTACGTGAGTGATGTGGAGCATATCGAACCGCACGGCGGATCGCTCCAGGTGACGGCGCAAAAAATCGGAAAGGGTAATCCCGTTTCGGCACGAGTCGAAGAACAGCTCAAAAAAGAGGAAGAACAACTCACGCTTGCAAAATTGCAAGAGTTCAAAAAGATTGTGGATGAAAGTATTACGGCATTCAAGGCGAAACTTCAGGAATTCAAAGATACAGGAGTGACGGTCGCCGGCTATGGAGCACCAGCGCGCGTATCCACCATTTGTAATTACGGAAAAATCGGTCCCGAGCTCATTCCGTTTACCGTCGATGATAGCCCTCTCAAGCAGGATAAGTACACACCAGGCACCCACATTCCGATTGTGCCGAAAACCTATCTGGACGCGCACAAGCCACAGCTCCTCGTCGTCTTCGCGTACGAATACATGACCGACATTCGTGCCAAAACAGAGAATGCCTACCGCTACCTTATTCCGATTCCTCCGCGCGAGGTCGCCTAGGCACCTTGGTTGCAAACTTGAGGTAGCCCTATATAATCCCTCTGCTATCAGACTGCAGGTCTCATTTCATCCTATGGCTACAAAAAAGAAGAAAATCGTAAAAAAGGCGAAGAAACTCGTCAAAAAGCCGGTTAAAAAAGCGGCTAAAAAACTGGTGCGTAAAGCTATTAAGCCTGCCCTACGAGCGGCACGCTCGAGTGCTCCTACACCTCAAACGAGCGCTCGAGCGCACGACGATACCGATGAGATCATCACCATGCTCGGAGGCGATGTACATCGCTTTGCGGGTAAGACCGTCCTTCTCTCTGGTGGCGCGGGATTTCTCGGACGCCATATTACCGCGCTTATCAAACGTCTCAATGCAGAGGTTCTTTCGGAGCCCTGCACGCTTATTTCCGTCGACAACTTTATTACCGGAGACCAGGGCGCGCACCAAGTTGCAGGCGGCGGTGATTCGCACATTCGAAGTGTCTGGGCCGATGTGACGTATCCA
>JACCDV010186158.1_pt1 | contig 11114 bp, 12 predicted proteins | sample 7446131 | NCBI WGS metagenome assembly JACCDV01 (sample SAMN15323448, study PRJNA562643) | freshwater metagenome | isolation source: river surface water | place: USA:Blue River Watershed | collected 2017-08-17
GTCCAAAAAAAATCTCAGTTATGCAAGGAGGAACAAGAAGTGGCAAGACATACAATATCTTGACATGGTTTATCGTAAAACTGTTACAAGAAAAGGGAAAGACTTTGACTATCTGCCGTTCCTCGCTTCCGTCTATAAAGGGTTCTGTAATGAGAGACTTCATAGAGATACTTTCAAAGTATGGGCTTTACTCAGAGGACAAACACAACAAATCCGAAAGTTTATATTTTCTAGGTGGAAACACCGTAGAGTTCGTGTCTACTGACCAGCCGCAAAAAATCAGAGGTCGTAAACGTAACTATCTTTTCATCAACGAGGCGAATGAGGTGAACTACGAATCTTGGATGCAGTTAGCCCTTCGTACAACCGAGAAGATTGTAATTGACTATAACCCCTCAGATTACTACTCTTGGATATATGACAAGGTAATTCCTCGTGAGGATGCTGACTTTACCATCACTACCTACAGGGATAACCCATTTTTAGAAAAATCTATCGTTGAGGAGATTGAAAGGCTTAAAGATGCCGACCATGAATACTGGAGAGTGTATGGTTTAGGAGAGAGAGCCATCTCGGAAGCGACTATTTATACTCATTGGAAACGCAGAAGAACTTTCCCAGAAGGAGGGGATATATTTTATGGTTTGGACTTTGGCTTCAACAATCAGACAGCACTCGTTCGTGTCAAATTCTACGATAACGAAATGTATGTGGACCAGCTCATTTACGACACTAAAATGTCAACAGCCCTTTTAATCGATAGGATGAGGGCATTGGGCTTAGATAGGAACTCAGAAATCTTTGCCGATCCTGCAGAACCAAAAACCATTGCTGAGGTAAACAAAGCAGGGTTTAATTTAAAGAGTGCAGTAAAAGATGTCTTTGCAGGAATCAATAAGGTTAAATCCTTTCCACTAGTAATCAAAAGTGATTCTTTGGATTTGCTAGATGAAGTAAAGAATTACAAATGGAAAACTGATCCTGACGGCAACACATTAGACGAACCTGTTAAATATCGAGACCACTTAATGGATGCAATGAGGTATGCTATATACACAAAATTTGCTAAACCGAAAAGAGGATGGGTTGTATAGGTTAAAAATTGTTTACTTTTGTAAAAACATCTTATAGCGTGAAATTTACTGAATTTGTAGGTAACTTAAATCCTTTCAAGAAAAAGGGTGTAGCCAATATCGGTTTCCCAAGTAATCCATTAGCTGACTTTGCAGGTTTAATCAAGGGAAGAGTTCTATACCCTGATATTAACGATAAGAAGTTCGTTAACGACTACTGTAACAATAGTGAAGTATATGCTGTTGTAAAAAGAATAGCTAAAACAGTATCAACTGTACCTTTCTATGTTTACAGCATTAAAAACAAAAAAGCGTTCAATCAATATAAATCTTTGATAGCTAACGCTTCCTCTACTGCTGACTTAGCAAAAGCAGAACTTGTTAGAGTTAAGGCAATAGAAGAGGTAGCTGATTCTCCGTTGAATGATTTGTTACAACAACCAAATGAATACCAATCTTTCTCTGAGTTAATCGAGAATATGATTGGTTACAAACTAATCACAGGTAACACTTACGTTTGGGCAAATAGATTGTCTAATGGTAAGGTACAAGAGTTAGTAGTACTCCCATCCCAATATATGGCTATCATCTCTGATGGCACAATTAATGGGGTTGAAGGTTATACTTTTACTTTGGTAGGATGGGATAATCTAGCAGCAAAGGATGTAATCCATTTAAAGTACTTCAACCCTTACTTTGATACAAACGGACAACAGCTATATGGTTTGTCACCTTTACAAGCAGCATTTAGAACAGTACAACGTTCTAACGACTCTAAGGACACTTCAATCGGTATGTTACAGAATCAAGGTCCTAAAGGTATCTTATATGCTAAAGAAGGTAACAATGATTTCGGACCAGAGGCTGCAGGTAAACTAAAAGAAGATTTCTACAATCAATACGGAACTAAAACTCAAGGCGGTATCGTACAGAACGCTGGAAGAATATTAATAGCTGGTGCAGAGTTAGGCTGGTTGAACATGGGCTTGTCTCCTGTTGACTTACAGTTGTTAGAATCAGAGAAGATTACACTTAGAGAACTTTGTAACGTATATGGAGTTAACTCTGCGTTGTTTAATGATCCTGATAATAAGACCTATAACAACATGAAGGAAGCTAAGAAGGAAATGTTAACGCAAGTTGTACTTCCTGAGTTAGTAGCTATTCGTGATGCAATGAATAGATTTTTCGCAAATGAAATGGGTAGAGATACTTACATTGACTTTGACTTAACTGTGTTCCCTGAATTACAAGAGGACATGAAAGAGTTAAGCTCAATCCTTTCTCAGTCTTGGTGGATTACTCCTAACGAGAAGCGTGTGGCTATGCGTTATGAGACTATACCTGATGAGGTGATGAACGAAATCTTTATCCCTGCAGGTTATTTGCCTATAGACGAACTAACTATGTTGCAAGATCCTAGAGATGCTCAACAACAAAGCGATTATAACAGACCACCTGTAAAATAGCAATGGCTAAAATACTTTATCCTTCACAACAATTTGCTTTGCAACAAAAAATTGCAAGGAAATCAATTAGAGAATACCAGCCTAAAATAAAGGCAGTATTACAGAAGGATTTTGATAAAGCTGCTGATTTGGTAGCAGAAATGGGAGCACAACAAACGGTAAATAACGTACAAGCATTATTCGACTCACAATCGATTAATAATATTTTACGAAATTTGTATGAGAACGTAGGCGGTTATACCGCAATGCGTTACGAAAAGATATTTGACAACTTTAAAAAAGAAGAGTCTATAGACTTTGATCCGCTAGATATTGCTGACGAATGGTTAGCGTTTATGTTGTCTTATTGGACGGCTATTAGTGGAACTAAAATGTATGGCATTGAGAATACAACCGAAACAGAAATTGCTAGGTTGATTAATAACGCAATACGTTATGGTCAAGAGAATAATCTTACTGAAAGACAAATCAATGAGTTGGCTATTAAGTCACTTAAAGATGGTAGGATTAACAACTCAAGAAGTCTATTGATTGCTCGTACTGAATCGCATCAGGCTTTAAGCACAGGTGCATTTGGTGCAACTAAATACTCAGTAGTTCCTTTGCTAAAACAATGGGTACACTCAGAGTATATGTCAGCTCCTCGTTTGTGGCACTTAGATTTGGATAGACAAACTAACCCTGACACACAAGGAACGAGAATATTGGTGAATCAGCCATTTATGGTAAATACACCAAACGTAGGGATGATACAAATGCAATACGCACATGACGCAACAGGCGGTGCTATAAATAACTGTAACTGTAGATGCTGTACGGTGTATATTGCGTAAACAAATAAATATGAGTAATTTTTATAACAGAAAAGGAGTAAGCGGTGCACCGATTGATATGTCGGATGACTCAAGAACAGTAGTTGTTTACTACTCCGCATTTGGTAACGTAGATAGTGATGGTGATGTAATCACTCCTGGTGCGTTTACTAAATCATTGAAAGAAAATGGTCCAAAAGCTAAGAATAGAATCTGGCATTTGTTCAACCATTCTACAGACAAGCCTATTGCTAAACCATTCGACATGGAAGAAGATGGTTTTGGTTTAAAGGCTTACGTTAAAATGCCAAATACAACTTTAGGTAGAGATACTTATGAGTTGTATAGAGATGGGCATATAACTGAACATAGCATTGGCTTCCAAACTGTGAAGTCTCAAGCTAAGTCTGGTTATAACGAAATATCAGAAATTAAATTGTTTGAAGGTTCTTCAGTTTTATGGGGGGCTAATTCTAATACACCAACAGTAATGGTTAAGTCTGAAATCAAGGCTACAGTTATTGATGAGATAGCTAAGACTATCAAATCTTTAAGAAATGGCTTTTATACAGATGAGACATTCGGTTTGTTGGAATTAAAACTTAAGCAATTACAGCAATACCTTGCAGAAATGGAAGATGAAGAATCAGTTCCTTCAGAAGAACAACCGCCTGTAGAAGAACCATCTGAATTGCAACCAGAAGGTGAATCAGAAGAAGAGGCATTGGAAGAAGAAGAAAACCCGATGATTTCCATAGAAATTGAGGTTAGCAAATATTTACAATCATTTAAAATTTTCAACTAATGGTAGAAGAAATTAAAAGTGCTTTTGAAGGTATCAAGTCTGAATTAAACGGACAATTTGATGCTGCAAAAGCTGAAAACGTAGCTGCAGTAGATGCGGTAAAATCTGAATTAGAAGAATTAAAATCTCAAGTTGCTGTAGTTAAAGATGCTGCAGACAAATTAGAGGCAAAATCCAATCGTGTAAAAATGAATCAAAACGAAGTAAAAGGTTTCAATGGTGCTTTAGCTGAAGCAATTGAAAAGAATGCCGATTTATTAGGCAAATTAGGTGCTGGTGAAATCAAGAACACAGCATTTGTAATGGATACTAAAGCTGTAGGTAATATGACAGAAGCAGTTAACTTAACTGGTGATATTCCTCGTGCTTATGCTAACCAAGTTTATGGCTTACCTTCTCGTAAGGTGCACGTTAGAAGTTTGTTACCAGTAGGTACAATCTCTCAAGGTTTGTTTACTTTCCCTCTTGAAACAGGTGGTGAAGGTGCTCCTGCTGCACAAGTACAAGGTAGTGCAAAAGCTCAAGTTGATTTCGACATCACAATGACTAATGCTCCTGCACAAGTTATTGCTGGTTATGTTAGAATCTCTCGTCAAATGTTAGATGACGTTCCTGCTATGACTTCTTTCTTACAACAAAGATTGTTAGAGAAGTATTTAGTTGCTGAAGATGCTCAGTTATTAAGTGGTAACGGTACTGCTCCAAACTTACAAGGTTTAACTGGTGTTGCTTCTGCTTTTGCAGGTGCTGCAACTGTAGACGTTGAGCAATTAGTTCAATCTATTGCACAAGTTGAAGCTAGTAACTACACAGCTACTGGTATCTTGATTAACCCAACTGATTGGGCTAACATCATCAACACTAAGAACACTAATAGTGCTTACTCTTTACCAGGTTCTACAATCGTAACAACTAATGGTCAATTGTCAATCGCTGGTATTCCTATCTTCACTTCTACAGCAATCGCTGCTGATAAGTTCTTAGTAGGTGACTGGTCTATGGGTGCTCAAATCATGCAAAGAGATGGTATTTCTGTACGTTTCTCTGAATTTGATGGTAACAACTTCACAGAGAACATGATTACTGTTCGTGTTGAAGCTCGTATCGCATTCCCAATCTACTACTCTGGTGCATTCGTGTACGGAGATTTCGGTAACGTAGCTTAGTCTTAGACTAATCTAAAATATAAGGGGTAGCCAAAAACTACCCCTTTTTTAATGCGTTAAATTTTGACTATTTTTGTAAAAAACATACAGGATGCAAATTGTAAGAGATATAGCGGTTTTGTCTGATACTGTTTCAGAAGCAATAACTTTAGCAGAGGCTAAAAACTACCTAAGAGTAGATTATAACGAAGATGATGCTTTGATTGAGGCTTTAATTACTTCTGCAAGAGTAAGATTAGAGCAATATGCTGGTGTAGCTATGACACAAAGAAACTTACAAGTGGTTGCGTTTATGAGTGAGTTTATTGAGCTTCCATATGTGCCAATTGGTGTTTTGATGTCAGTTGAGTATTGGAATAATACAGAGTGGATTCAGTTAGAAGAAGGTGACTACAATGTAATTGGAACTAACACAATGAAGGTTTATGCTGTAGCTTATGGAGAGGGAGAATATAGATTTACATATACTTGTGGGTATTGTGAGCCAACTCCTACTATGAGAACAGCTTGTTTTAAAATGTTGGCTGATCTATACGAGTACAGAGAATCAAGCGTAGAGTCAAGCAGACCAAGTGCCAACTTAACAACTGCTTATGAGCTTATGAAGCCATATAAGCGTATTAACTACATATTATAATGATAGGTAAATTACACGAAAGAATAACTTTTAAAAGTAAGACAGGTGTATCTGATGGAGCTGGTGGATATGTTAATACCCTTGCTGATTATTATACTTGTTGGGCTCAGATCGTAAGAGACTCTGAAGCTAAAACAGACATAGTAAGCAAGGACTCTTTAAATCGTGATATTAGCTTTAGAATTAGATATACTACATCTAAGACATTTGATAACAAGTTGATTATCAGCTATAAAAACGATTTATATTTGATAAACTCAGTTATAAACGAAGGTGACTTAAATAAGTATTTTATCATAGGATGCTCAACTATTAAGAATGGCTAGTTTTACGATGGATGTAAAAGGGCTGAATACCCTACATAAAAAGTATGCGGCAGTTGCAGATAAGTTTAAAAACTATGCAGTTATTGAATTAGATAAGGCTGTAAAGAAAATGGAACTTGAGGCTACTAAAAAATCAAGTAAACAAAAGCTACCAAAATTAAATCCTAACTCAACATACGAAAGAACAGGTAATTTGTCAAGAAGTATCTTTTCAAGACCATATACGGCAGGTTATGCCGTTATAGGGATGGGGCAAGGTATAAACTATGCTCCATATGTAGAATTTGGAACAGGTAGAGGTTATGGTTATCCTTATGCTGCCTCTAAGCAATATATTGGCAAAGTTCAAGATATAGCTAGAACATTTAAAGGATCTAATATTAGAAATAATAATATGAAGGCTAGGTCATTCTTCTTTAGCACTATAAATAACAATATGAATGCCCTTTATAGAAAGCTCAATAAAGGCTTACCAATATAAATATATTTCGCTAAATTTGTGTAAATGAAAGACTGCGGATTAGCTATAAGAAAAGGGTATTTTGACAAACTAACTAGCGAATCGTATTCGTTAGGGGTTTATGATACAATAGCTCCAGATAGTGCAAATCCACCATTCTTAATCATTAGTAGTCAAACACAAGCTGAAAATAGTGACAAACAAAGCTATAGCCAAAATGTTACAATTCAGTTTGATATTGTCTACAGAACTTTTAAAGCTGGGGAAGTTGGTCAAAAATCAGTAGATGATTGGGCTAACGAGTTACTAGAAATTATAGGAGTATATCCTGCAGATTATCCAAGTGCTGCTCCAAACTTTAAAATAGTTACTAGAAGAGTTGCTTCAAACATAGCTACATTTGATTATGTAGATGAAGCTTATATCTTTAGAAGGGTAATAACAATGGAACATTTTGTGAATCAAATATTATAAAAAAGTAAAATAAAATAAAATGGCAACAACAGGTGTATTTAACGGAACCTCATTGGTTGTATTAATTGGATCAGAAGTAGTGGCACACGCTACATCTTGTTCTTTAAGTTTTTCAGTAGACTTACCAGATTCTACAACAAAGCAAAGTAATGGATGGGTAGACCATATTGGTGGTGCTAAGTCTTGGACTTTGACTACAGATGGTTTAGCTACAGTTGATCCTGCTGCAACAGCTTCTTACTACACTACAGGTGAGTTAATGACTGCAATTGCAAACAGAACTGCTGTTCAAGTTAAATTTACTACAGTTAGTGGAACAACTCCAGTAAATGGTGATTTAATTTGGTACGGAAATGCTTTCATCGAAAGTATGGACATTACTGCTGATATGGAGTCTCCAGTAACTTATTCAGTATCTTTCACAGGTTCTGGTCAGTTACAACAAGCTACCAACCCAGTAGTATAAATTAATAACCAAAAACAACAACATATATGAGAGGACATTACGAACTAACACTTTCGGATGGTACTAAGGTGCCTTTAAGATTCTGCACATGGTCTTTAAAAAGATTTTGTCAGTTACAAGGTATCGGACCTTCTGAAATTGGAGAAGCTTTAGGTGGTAATCAAACATTGGATGCAATAATCAATTTATTGCGTTCTGCTGCAGAATATCCATTGTATAAAGAAGGAATAACTCCTGAATTTACAGATATTGAAGTATGCGATTGGGTTGATGATTTAGGTGGACTTGGAAGCCCCAAATTTCAGCAAATTATGGCAGCATTAGCAGAAAGCATGAATAGTGGATTAGAAGATCAAACTAAGGCTAAAAAAGGTAATGGAGTAAAAAAAAATTAGAGTGGATTGATATTGAAAGATATACAATGGGGGAGTGCCAAGTGCTTCCCCATTTGTTTTGGGATATGACGATGGCTGAGTTAGATTTTGTGTGGTATGGGTACAAGCATAAAGAAGAACAAGAATGGGTTAGGTTAAGATGGCAAACAACCTTGCTAATTAATATACAATTACCAAAAGGTAAGAAGGTTAAACCTAAAGAGCTTTTAGAACTTGACTGCGATAATCGTAACTTTGTGAAGCAAAAAGTAATGAGCCAAGAAGAATTAAATGAGGTTCTTAATAAGTATAATAATGTAAAACCAACTGGTAATGGCAAATCTTGACAATCAAGTAGAATTAAAACTCGGTTTAGATATATCAGGAGTGCAACAAGCACTTTATGATATGATACAAAATTTTCAGGGTACAGATAAAGAACTCTCAAAGGCTATAAATCAAATAGAGAAAAATTTTAAGACTCTTGAAGCTGCTATTAAAAGATTTGGACCTACATCTGAAGAAGCTAAAAGAGCAGCAAGTTCATATCAAAACAGTCTTACTCAATTAGTTGCAAATGGAATTGACCCTGCTTCTGCTAGTTTTACTAAACTTGAGGGAGCTGTTAAAACTACTAGCAATGTTATAGAAGGCTCTCAACAATCTTTAAAGAAAAATAATATGGCTTGGACTAACCTTGCGTTAGTTATACAAGATTTACCATATGGATTTAGAGGTATTCAGAACAACTTACCTGCCTTACTTGGTAGTTTCGCTGCTGTTACTGGTCCTATATATTTAGCATTTTCAGCCATCATTGCTGCTATTACTATTTGGGATGATAGTTTAAAGAAGACAAACCAAACTGCATTAGATTCTTATAAAAAATTCCATGATGTAAAAACAGAAATGGAAGGATTAAGTTCTATATTTCATTCTGTTAGAACAGGTACATTAAGTGCTAGAGATGCTACTAGAATGTATAATGAGAAACTTGGTGAATTATTTGGAACAGCTAAAAACGTTTACGAAGCTGAATCTTTCTATATAGCTAAAACTGATGCATATGTAAAAGCTCAGTACCTAAGAGCAAAAGCTGATATTCAACTAGAAAAGGCAAAACAAGCATTAGCAGCTAAAGATACTGCAGCAGCAGAGGATCAATTAGGAATACTTGATAGATTAGGCTCGTTTACTGTAGCTTACTTAAAAACAGGTTTACTTCCTGGAATACAAGGATTTTGGACTGCAGGTTTAAGTTATGCTCAAGATGTTTTAGCTAGACAAACAGAACTTGTTGGATATGAAATAGATAAGCAAGATGCTATATATGGCTCTGCAATGGCTAAAAGAGAGGCTTTGCTTAGTGAAGCATTTGGACTAGAGAAGAAATTTGGTATTAAGTCTACTACATATCAAGATGAATTAGACAAACAAAGAGAAAGGGCAAGAAGAAAGGCTCAAAAACAAGCAGAAAAAGATGCTAAAGATTATGAAAAAAATCAAAAGAAGATACAAATCTTCATAGCTAAACAAGCTGCTAAATTTGGTGAGTTAGAAGCTGCTCCTAGAGAATTAAATGCAAAGGAGCAAGAAGATGCGTACTATAAGCAATTGCAAAATGATTTTAATAATAAAGTAGAGTTTGATAAAAAGGCATCTAACAATACAATAGATAATTTAAAAAATCAATTTAGAACTGAATTTGCTTTAACAGGAAACGATTATAAGGCTAAGATAGAGTTACAAAATGCTTATTTAGAACAGCTTAGACAAGGCTACATGGATGGTACCATTGGCTTAACTGAATTTAATAAAGCAAGAACTGATTTAATTTTAGAGCAAAATAAAACTATTACTGATGCTGCAAAGCAGAATATGCAAGACATTGTAGCTATAGGAACAAGTATAATGTCAGCTATGGGTCCAGCATTAGATGCTTTATTAGAAAAAGGGGCATCATTAGGAGAAGTTTTATCACAAGCTTTAACTGATATATTAAAGAAATTAGTTAAGGTAGCTATAGCCGCAGCTTTAACTGTATTGTTGTTATCTACTTTAGGAATAGTAAATTTTTCTGAATTTGGTAAAAACTTCACAACTTTGTTTAAAAGCGGTATGGGATTTGGTAGCTTAGACTTTGCTGGAGCAAAATCAACTGCTGAAGTTGCTAATAATACAGCACAAGGTGTTTCAAATAATCTAAGCCCAGCTATTGCATCAAATTCATCAGGAGGCAAGTTTACATTAAGAGGTCAAGACTTACTTTTGTCAATGAATAGAAGTGAAAAATCATTAAATCTTAGAAGAGGATAATGGCATACGGACAAAAATACTCAGTAACATTTGCTACAAGAGCAGATAAAGATGTTGAACTAAAGATATGGCAAGATGGCTATTCTGGAGCTATTATAGACCTTCAAGGTGCAGGATTGAACCTTGAGTACATTCCAAATTCAGACGATCCGTATGAGCCTATATTTGCTTCACAATTAGGTATATCTATAGACTTTACAGACGAATTATCTGATATTATCAATTTTACTAATATAGATGATAGATACAATTATGTAGAAATGTACGTTAATAACGTAATTGAGTGGGTTGGATTTATCATTAATGACAATGTTCAAGTATCATATTCTACAGGTAGAAAGATAGCAACCTTTAATGCTACTGATGGCTTAGGTATGTTAAAAGATATACCATTTGAACCACCAGCAGGAAATAATGGTGTTAATGATATTAATTCATTGCTTACTATATTAAGAACTTGTTTTAATGCTATAGGTTTTAAGAACAATAGAAATACAGTTACAATGTGTTCTTATTTTGCTAATGGGATGTCTGATAGAAGCGTAAACTCTTGGCAAGATCCATTTGTGCAAACCTATATGGCTTACAGAAACTTTTTAAAAGATGAATATACATATACTAATTGTTTAGAAATCATAACCAATATAGCTAAATCTTTTGGATGTAGAGTATTTCAAGCTAATGCTAAATGGTGGATAGTATCAGTAAATGAATTTGCTGAAACAAATGCTTACTA
>JACCDV010273734.1_pt1 | contig 11114 bp, 11 predicted proteins | sample 7446131 | NCBI WGS metagenome assembly JACCDV01 (sample SAMN15323448, study PRJNA562643) | freshwater metagenome | isolation source: river surface water | place: USA:Blue River Watershed | collected 2017-08-17
ATGATCCTCGTATTCGAAATTATAAGGTCAAGGAACATGCATTCATGCTCGAATTACAAAAGCTTCATCCAGAAATGATACTCGATCAAACAGTCTCTGGCGGATGTTCGAAGCGTCGCCCAGATGGCTTGCTCGATTGTCTGACCCATTCGATTATAGTAGAGATCGATGAGGATCAGCATGTAGGATACGAGTCTATGTGCGATAATCGTCGTACGATGGAGTTGTTCTCTGATTTGGGTCGCCGTCCAATCATATTCATTCGATTGAATCCGGATAAGTACTCACTCGATGGCAAGACTATCAAGAGTTGCTTCCAGCAGAGTAAGAATGGCGATCTGCAGTTAAGGAAGGCCGAGTTTGCTCGCCGATTCGATGCATTACAGACTGCTATAGATCAGTGTATGAACAATGTGCCTTCGCGCGAGTTGTCATATGTGAAACTATTCTACTCTGACTAATCGATTGTATTTTTTTAAGTCAAAAAATGCAATTTTGCGCAAATCATGGCTCGTATATGTTTGGATTCGCGGACAAGTAATCCAAGTAGCTATCGTCACAATATGCTATAGCAATTGGTTTCTCAAGCAGATCCAGAAGCATCGGTTCGGACATAAATGGCGATGCAAGCAAATGCATAATCAAATTGCAAGATGCAATCTTATCTACATGCATAAGAAGATACTGAATACCCGCTTCGAATCCAAACAGAATACATATCTCCTCATCGGACATTTTTGATAGATCATGCATATTAGTCATAGATATCAACTCATCCAATGTGAGTATTGAATCTGATCGAGTAAGAAATGTCTCAACTACATTCAGATCTTCATCATCGACGTTTTCAAAGCAATACCGAAATGATTCACGTACGACTTTGCTTTTAATTCGCATTGGCAATACCATTGATCTATATACTTAAGCATCGATCACAATTTTGCATGAGTATCGGATCAAAATCAACTCGTACAAGCCAGTAGCTGTCGAATGTAGCGAATGCGATTCAACTCAATCGGACTTATAGGATTGTATCGCTGATATACCTTAGATAACTTGATCTCGCATTGTAGCATCATGGGCCAATGATGACTATTATTCAATGAACTATGTATATACTTGGCACTGCGAATCTTCTTATACTGCGCATAGGTTAAATACTTGTACCAGTTCTGCCGACTAAATTGTTCATAGGACATATGCACAAACTGAGATTCATAATCCCAATAAAAGCATTTCCCAGTATGATAACACTCATAGCATGGAATTTCATTCGACTGAGTGCAGACCAAACGCCAACCCTTATCCAAGCAGGGAAGTACATCTTGATCGAATCTATTCTTCCAGTAAGGCACTGTATGAAACGATTCGATCAAGGCAATTATCTCAGGCGGGAATAGCGAGTACATCTAACTATATTTGATCAAAAAAAGATTCAATCTAACTTGATTAGTCATCATTAGTCGTATTAAACTGATTCGCGCGTTCGAGCGTTTCCGCGAGAATCTCAATATTTTTATGTATTTTATTGGACAAAAAAGAAGCATGCTTATTGCTTAAGCGCGCTTGTGTCCGAGTTTCTCGAAAGCAGTGATCAATTGATCTACTTCAAGGCTGTCCGCTTCGCCATCACACATTCTATCAAGGCAATTAATGATAGTTTGTTTCTTATTCATATAATAAGATTCTTCTGGGCAGATGATTTCTTCTCCAAAGCATTTAGTGAATACTTCAGCGACTTTATCCGGTGAGGAACCCTCATGATTGCAACGAATATCTTCTTGATCCATAAGTTCAGGTAGCGAATATGGGCTCACGCAGAATGTTTGCAACATATCTCCAAGACTCAATTCCGATGGTTCTGGAATATCATTCTCCAACACCACAGGGTTCAATACCATTTGAAATGGAAAACCATTATCCTTCATCAATTCCATAAATGTAAGACGATCCTTGTCCATCTTAATGGCATCGAAAATAGTCCAGAATTGTTCTCCAGTAATAGCATTCATGATGATTGTATATATTAATGGGTGTCTTTGTCAATTTTGCGCAATCAGCATAGTATAATCTGCTATAAGATTAATTTGCAGACCATTATATGCAATCAAATGTATATTCTTATCATTGAGGCATATAGTCTTTTATTCTTATATGATCTACTGAGGCGCTGATACTCATCTAACTTATGAATTTCATGATTATCCAGATCGATTAGAATAATGCTTTACAGTGTGCAACACTATCGAGAGAACTTTTTTAGTTTCGCGCGAAATCTCTCATATGATCGAAATTAATTATCTACATGCTTATAGCCTTTGAAAAAATATATTTAAGACTCCTCAATGGAGTCGCGCACTGTCAAGAATAAAAAATCCTTGATGGTATATCACATACTACTTATAGTACGTGACACTATCGAGGAATCCAAAATATATTATGAATATTTTGCGTACATTATTAACGACTTGATATCTGCAGATTGGCTGTCAATCTTTTGGTTCATCTGCTGGATTATATTATTCGCATGTTGCAACGCAAGTTCTCTCTGCCAGATAATGTAATCCGACTGATACTTTTTGTACATACCATTCAGCTCTATTTGATTGGAAAAGTATCTTACATATTTCTTGTCCTTGCACATGCTCATCAATATAATTCGCGCGGCTTCTTTTGTAATCATATACCTAATTTGTTGATGGAATTGCTTATTTTTTTCTATTTGGACATACACCACTCGACAATAGTTATTTGATATACTTTCCTCTTCGATAATCTCGGCTTTCAGAAGAACGCGCTTTACATGAGATATATTAGTTTTAGCGCTATGTAATCCAAATCGTTTCATCAGAATATCAGCATCAATTGGATACTCGCCTTCCATACAATCCAGTGCATCAAGGTTATCTTTATCATCCGCGGATATACCAAGACTTTCAATCATAGGTGCATTAAGGATTTTGACCTCTTCAAATGAACAAAGTTCTCCATTCATTTTAGATCTATTGATCAAAATGGTGCGAATATCATCCATTGATTTGATATCAAACATAGTATTCCGAGGCGCAATAGATATATTAATTGTATTGGATGCAATTTTGCTTATTTTTGTATTAATTTATCTCATGCACAAAATAAAAAAAGTAGCTTTGATCACTCCAACTGAACAGGCGAATGTTCGATAGTGTCGCGCACTGTCAATATCAAAATATGCATACTACTTTTTTTGCATAATGATCATTTCTATCTTATCCAGACGCTGATTGATATCACCTTTAAGCTGATTGACATCATCCTTAACATTATTGATATCACCTTTAAGCTGATTGACATCATCCTTAACATTATTGATATCGCCTTTAAGCTGACTGACATCATCCTTAACATTATTGATATCGCCTTTAAGCTGACTGATATCATCCTTGAGCTGATCATATCCCCATACAAGTCCAAAACTTATAAGTGTCATAAATGTCCCCAAAGTAGTAAATCCCACTTTGATGAATCTCATGTTCGAACGGGCTTGAGATTCAAGCATCTTAGCTCCTAATTGCATTTGATTATTTATTGATTGCATTTGATTGTTCATGAAATTAATATTTGATCGAACCATGTTAGTATTTGATTCAATCTGCTTATCCAGCAGATATTTGATATCTGTCTTTATATCAGATTTAAATTCTGCAAATGATTCTTGATGATGGCTTACACGTTTAACATCTTCATACACGCGTTTGGCAGTTTGAGCACTGAATAGTCTTTTACCAAACATCTTTGGTATATTTATCCTGATAAATATCAATTTTACAGTATGCAATACTATCGAAACTATACTTGCCAAACTCGCATAGGAGAGAGAGATCATGCGATTTCCAGCGGTTGGTAGATATGAGAATACCGACATTCCCATCTCTGGAGCATCCGATTGAATTCGCATGGCACCAATGCTTATTTGCGAACTAATGAAGCTCAAGAATAAAAAAAAGTACTTTCAACTACTCAAAACTATATTTGCTGAGTTCATGTAATGAAATCAAGTCATATGAATATTTGATAGTATCGCATATTATTAAAACCAAGTTTTCTTTGGCGTGGATATCTGAGACAGAATCAAATCTAATTTAGCATTAAGCTCACTCACCTTGGAATTAATCTCATTGCGATTGTTATCGATTTTATCATTAAGTTCTTTCTTGTCAAATTCCGTTTTTTGGTATAGCATTACTAATCCACCACCCAATCCACCAAATCCTGCAATGGTAATACCCACAACGATATTAGTCATCTGAATATGTTTATCAAGTATATTATTTACATTCACTTTGAAATCCCGAATTGTTGCATACACATCTGATTTGCACTCACGAACTACTGTATGCACATCTGATTTGAACTCGACAAATGGATTATACTGGCGCAAATGGCGCTGAGCCATAGATGATAGCTTTCTGACAAACATATCACTTAGATAGTGTATATATTATTACGTATAAATCAATTTTGGTATCTTACTTGGACAGTACGCGACTCCATCGAACTAAGCGCGCGAATGTTCGAATGATCAAGAGTACTTTTTTTATTTTCACGCGCCATATATTACGTTTCTATTATCCCCTATCAAGGTAAATAGAAATGTATTTACAGCTCATGCATGGTTTTTTGATGCTTGCCCATAAAAAATAAATTGCATAAATAGCGTAAATCTACTTCGACATTGCTTTGAATGCAGAACGCATTGCAACAATAACAGCACACTCGAGACGTCTCTTGAGCAACCAATCCGCAGTACGCTCATTCAATTTATCATTAACCGGCTGATAAAATGACCAGTATAAATCCGCATAAGTCAAACGCTTGGGAAATCCATTTGATTGCTTCAGCCAATTATCAGATGACTTATTGGTCAATCCAAATAGGGACTTGCGCATAGCTTTGAGCTTATCCATACTGTAGGTTCGACCGCCATCTTCTATTGCTTGATTCAATGTGAGATACTTTTTTACAAATCCCAATGGATTAGAGCCCGCGCGATTTCCAGCTGCTGGTAGATAAGAGAATACAGGTATTCCCATCTCTGGAGCATCTGATTGAAATCGCACATTGTCTTTTGAACGATTCTTTATGCTACATAAAGGACATTTGCGATCAGACAAGGCCAAATTGTCTCGAGATCGAGTATAGACTAACATGGTCTTCAAGCAGAGTACCATCTGCTTATTAGCACAACTTCCATGGATTGAAATAATACGACTACAAGGTAAATGATCTTGAATACGAGCATTCATCTCATTCAAAGTTGCTTCACATCCAATACCACGCGGATCTAATGTTTTGATCAGATCTATCATTTGAGGAGTATCCAGTACTATTCCATCGCTATTGATTGGAACGGTCTCTTCATTAAGAATACCATCTACATACATCTGATCGATAGTTGATCGAATGTAGTTAATTACATAAGATTCTTCGCCTAATAAAGTGATGACACCACTATCAGACTTAGAGAATAGCGTACCATTTAAAGATATATCGAGCCAAATGAATCCGGCATATGGCTCTCCTGATTTAGATACACGCAGAAGTGTCTTGTTTATGAGATTATTATTCTCTGCATATTCAACTACACAACGAATTTCTTCCACTATGATCATGTTGTTTGGATCCACTTTGATCATAGGATTCGCAGAACCACCTCGGCGAGTATTCTCTTGCAAAGATACAACTGCTAAGTTGCTTGGATGATTATTCAAAGTATTACCATCGATATGATCAATCATTTGATCTTTATTGTCAATATCAAAACCATCAAGGTGAATTGCTGCCATCACGCGATTGATGCGTAGCTTTCTGGGGGTGTTATTGATATGCAATACAACATGATGATATTTATCACTACCAACAGTAATTTGAATTCTACGCATTTCTTTTGTAGTACTATGAGCAATGACATCAGATCCATCATACTTGAAATAATAAGTATTCCATTTTTTATATTCAGACAAATCTACATTTGTAGCAAATTTACAAATATTGTCAGGATCAACCAATGTGCGAATTGCATCCAGACGAATCTTATCTTGCTCTTGTTTAGTTCCCCAGAAATAGTTATTCACATGTAGCTTCTCAATGTATAAGTTTAAAGTATCTTCTTCTTTACTACAATTATACTTTTTGATCGCGCGCATCCCAGTAGGATCGATCTTTTCAATAAAGTAGTATGCCATTATTGTATGTGGGGTGCATCTACCTTGATTATCATAGAATCCTTCAATAACTGGCATTTTAGTAATGGTACCATCAGGCAATAGTTGTTTAGCATCGCCCCAAGCCCATTGTCGCTGCTTACTAATATTGATCTTAGTAATCTTTCCAGTAGTAGCATGCACATTGAATAGCTGACCATCTGGAGTAATGTAGCGATTCAAATCGTACATGAGAGGACCGATACATTGAACTGCATTATCAGGAATGGAAACAACTTGGGTTCGAAACATGGTAGTTTGGAAGGATTAGCACTCTTGGTCTAATATATTTAATGATGATTCTGTCAATTTTGGGTATCTAAATTAACAAAAACCTTATCAAAAAAATATAATTCGACAATTGCAAAACTATATACCTTCAGCAAGCAATAAAAAGTTAGTAGCCAATTGTCATTTCGTTCTAATACAATAGAAATATTTAATCATCTATATTAGGTTGAAAGGAAAGGGTAGTCGCGCGTAATCGCTGCATTATGGCACAGTTAAGACGGCGAGTAAGCAACCAATCAGCAACACTTTCATTTAATTTGCCATTAACCGGCTGATGAAACGACCAATACACATTATTATAAGTCATGCGTTTTGGAAACCCATTTGAATATTTAATCCAATAATTGGACCATTTATTAGTTAAACCAAATAGAGATTTTCTCATATTTGGCAGATTGTCTGCCAAATTTAGTTTGCTACAGTTCTCAAGTGCATTATTACAAGTAATATACATCTTTATAAATCCCAATGGATTTTTATTAGCACGAGATCCAGCAGCTGGATAATATGTAAATACCGGTAATCCCATTTCTGGAGCATCTGAATGGAAAATCGTATTATCACAGGTAGATGCCACACACATAGGACAAGTTCGTTTGCTTATACCCAAATTATCACGAGAACGTGCAAATACTATCATAGTCTTGAGACAAATAACCAATTGTTTATTTGAACAGCCCCCATGTATAGATATGACATAACAACATGGTAGGTGTCCGCAAATTCGGTCATTGACAATTGCAATGGCCGATTCATTACCCAATCCGCGCAGATCCAATTCATTGAGTAGATTATTTAACTCAATGGTTCGTACTGGATTACCATTTTCAATTGGTACCATTGATTCAGTCAATATATTATTTATATAAGCCTGATTAATTACATCTTGAGCATGGCGTAATACCATATTTATATTACGAATAAATATGATCCCAGTACTGTCTTGAGTATAAAGCGAACCTTCTAAAGAGGTATCAAGCCAATAATAATCAGCGTACAAATCGCCAGATTTAACCACGCGACGTAGTGTTTTGAGTACCAAATTATGATCGGATGCATACTTGATTAGATTTTTAATCTCTTCAACCATAGTCATAGTATTGGGATCTACTTTGATAAAGGTACTTGCAGTATAGATTTTTTTTTTTACAATAAATTTCTTTTTACCGCCTTCCACATTATGCGAAATTGTAATGCTTCTTCGTCTCTGCTCATATTTAGAAACCCAAAATATATTGTCAGCATGAAGTGATTTGGCATATCGATCCAGATCATTTAATTCCATATCTTCCTCACTAAAGTCATATGAAATAAGCGCGCGCATACCAATTGGATTTATTTTTTCGACAAAATAATAAGCCATGATAGCATGAGGAGTAGATGTTCCAGTTTTGGAGTAAAATCCATTGATTGACGGCATATTTGTAATAGATCCATCAGCTAATAATTGTTTGGCAGAACTCCAAGCCCATGTGCATAATTTACCAATTTTGATCTGAGTAATTGTTCCAGTAGTTGCATGCACATTAAACATACGACCATCCCGCGTTATATAACGATTCAAATCATACATAAGAGGACCTGAACATTGTACAGCGCCTTCTGGGAGTGATTCGATTTTGGCGCGGAACATAGCTATATACTATATATATGGTTTATCAATTTTACTGAGATATGAAGGACCCATTAATAAATTTTTGATATCGGAGCAAGAGTATTTGAATTTGCCGATAAAAAAATAAATCGGATAAACAATGAACACTGTTGCGTCCATATATATAGATCCTTCCAATTTAGGTAGAATAACGAACTGAAGCCGATCCTTCGGCCACGAACAGGAAATTGAGGGCGTCAGCCACAATGACGAAGTTAGCGGGCGCGCTCGAGTTGATCGAAGTCGAAACGTACTCCAAATACAGCTCACGGGCACGAGAGCAGTTGAAATGGCCGCTGGGCTGAAACTGACCCGGGTGGAGTGCGAAAGAGTAGGCGTAAAGACCTGGATCAGAAGGAGCGACCATCTTGGATCCACCGTATTGGTAAGGGATGTACTTGTTGAAGAAGTCGGCAGGGAACTTGCTGAAGAGATCGACGCCGTGAGCTTGCAACTGCAAGGTGGAGATATGGCCGGTTTCGTACTTGACGTTGAGCTTGGCAGGCGCACCGACAATGGATGCAGCAGCAACCGTGGTATCGGTGACCGCACCATAACGATGCCAGTTTTCCATGTTAGCATTGATGACCGAGGCTTGACTGGCAAGCGTATCGTTGGTCGAAGGCGCGGTGATGTTGGCAACCAATTGGAAACCGAACTTGATAGTTTCGACAGGCCACTTGAGTTGAACCAAGTGAATGCGGTCGGAGCTCTTGTTGCAGTTTTGCGTTTGGCGGCGATGGACGCGGATAAGCGTGAAGGCAACACGGTCAATGAAGATGTCATGGACTTCAGGCAACAAGAACAAGTTGTTGATGTACAAGTCGAACGTGCTGATTGCCACTGGGGAGAGCGTAGGTGAATGCAACGAGGTCGAGGCGCCAGGATTGATAATGGCCCAGTACAAGTTCGAGGCTTGCGTGAGCTTGAACGTGATGAAACGTTGGCCGTAAGGGACGGCCACGGAAGGGAAGGCCAAACGAGCATCCTTGTTGAACCAGAATTGAGTAGGGATCCACATGTTCAAGTCAGCATGCGAGGTCTTGTACGTCTGGTAGCCATCATAGACCGTCGAGCGGACATGGCTGGTGACTGGCGCAGTAGAGACCGACGTATCAGGGACAGCCGTGGTAGCGGTATGGCCAGTTTCTTGACACATAGCAGCATCCCAAGCAGCGCGCTTGTCTTTGGGGACATGGAATTGACGGTGTTGGACCATCGTTTCACTTCCATACGAGTCGAGCAAGTTGGAATTGACTTCGAATCGGACCTCATCGAACAAACGCTCACCAGGGTATTCGCAGTGGCGGAACAATACAACATCCGAAGAGGTCGAGGCCGTACCCGTGTAAGAGGTGGTAGGCGCAGTGATGACGACATTGACAACCATGTCCATGAAGAAATCGCCATATTGAGGGATCGAGATTTGCACTTCGCTGCCCAACGAGACGTTGTTCGCAGAGACCTTGAAGTATTGCAACGAGATGGCGACGTAAGGCTTGAAGTGAGCATTCACAAACAACACGTGCGAGCGTTCCAAATCAGACAAAGAGGGATTCACGTCGGTTTCACCCGAAGCAGCGCGACGGGCTTTCACCGCCGCGATGTTGTCGCGAAGGGTTTCATTACCCAAAAGCATCTGGTCCATTCGACCATCGTTAGAAACGAGAATAAACACACCACCAGTAGACATAATGAGGGATTGATGGACGAAAGACTAAGGAGTTTAGTTTGTCGGATTAGCGAACTGGGACAAGTTCGCGATTGAATATATACTAAGCAGGATATGCTTTTTTTGGATAAAAATAAAATAATACAGAATGCATAAATTCACTTATACGGTATCAAATCGCAACTTGACTACTTTAATCGAATCTGATTCATCTTTAGATTCAATTGGAGGATTATTAATAGCTTGATGAACCGCTGCGACTAACTCAGATATGGCTTGATCATAACGAGATTGATCCATAATTTCAAGCGAACCTGTAGAAGTCTTTGAGAACAACCGGTTATTCAACTTATTGAATCGGTCTGGGTTGAATCGAATAACCGTAAGTGGCTTCTTGCCAAGAGCTTCAAATATCTCATTCACCCGAATCTGTTCATCAAGATATCCAGCTCTCTTATGCTGATGTTCATCAATTTCGATTACAACATTGTAATCAGATAGATTGATCAAACAATCAGGTCGTCGTTTGCATAATCCACCTACTATTTGATTTTTTTTCATCTTATATTCAGACAAGATATCAGAAATACTATTCAAGATCTTACGCTCCTTAATCATATGATTGTGAATGATTGGTTCTTCAGGGTAATTCTCGCGAAAGCAGTAGAAGCAATATCCTTTGTATTTGCGAATATTAGCTTGAACACAACAGTTAGGCATCAAACACCATGCCGATCGAACATTAATCATACCATCAGATTTATGTGTATGACACCATTCAGCTTTATCTCCTTCCAATGCAAATGAGGCTTGAGTCGAACAACCCAAATGATTACATTCGGTAGCTCGTACATTGATCATATCATCATTTTTGTGTTCGAAGCAATATTTGACCATTAGTCCTTCGAAATTAAATGATGCTTGAATGCGACAACCATCTTCTTCGCATCGTTTTGATACCACATCAATCATAGTGTCGTCATCCTTATGTTCAACACAATACAATGGATAACCAAATTCAGTTCCAAATGATGGTCGCTTGAAACAAGTAGCATCGCGGCATTTGGTATGAACTACATCTTCCATATCATCAGTTTTGTGAGTAATACAGTATTCTGGAGCATTGACTTCTGCCAATTAGTTTGCTATATAACCAATAGTACATCATACTTACAAGGCTATATATTTTTTTTGAAAAGATTTACTTGATCATTTTGAGATAACTATACCCAAAGTATATTAAGAGGTAATACAT
>JACCDV010251733.1_pt1 | contig 11110 bp, 11 predicted proteins | sample 7446131 | NCBI WGS metagenome assembly JACCDV01 (sample SAMN15323448, study PRJNA562643) | freshwater metagenome | isolation source: river surface water | place: USA:Blue River Watershed | collected 2017-08-17
GGCTTGCGCAAATTCGCGCACGGCATCACGCAAGGCGTCAATGTCTTCACCGAGTTGAAAGTTAAGTCCGGGCATGTTGTGCATGGTGTGTCTCCTGAGGGTTGTCTGAGTAAGTCTTGCGTTAATACGTTTTATTCACGGTGGCGAGGGTTTGCTGCATCAAGGCGCAAGGTGATTCGCCGCCATCGTCGTTGAGGTGCACCACCTCGGCAGTGGTGATGATGAGGCGCTTGCCTGCACGCACCACATGGCCGCGTGCGCGCAATTCGCCACCTGAGAAAGCGGCTAAAAAGTTAATCTTGTATTCCACGGTTGTCACCTCTTGGCCTTCGGCGGCCATCGTGAGGCCCGCGTAGCCAGCGGCAATGTCAGCCAAAGCGCCCATGGCGCCACCGTGGTAACCGCCTTGTTGTTGGGTCACGCGCTCGGAATAGGGCAAGGCAATTTCCACCTCGCCTGGGGCCACGGACACGATGCGTGCACCGAGGTGCTGCATCATGCCTTGGCGCACGAAGCTGGCTTCGATGCGGGCATGCAAATCGGGATGTGCAACTTCGGTCATGCTTTGGCTGCCTTGCTTGGTTTGGTGGCTTTGGCTGATTTTTCACCTTGCTTGGCCAGCAGCGCACGGGCTTCTTTTTCGTGGGCTTTCACCTCGTCGAGGTTGGCTTGAATTTCAGACATTTGCGCTTCAAGTTCGCGTTTGTGTGCATCCAACACCACCAAAAACTTTTGCAACTGTGGGCCCGTGTCACGCGGGCTGTCATACATGTCGATCAGGTCTTTGGCCTCGGTCAACGACAAACCCAAACGCTTGGCGCGCAAGGTGAGCTTCAAGCGCGTGCGGTCGCGATGGCTGTATACGCGGTTGCGCCCACCTGGGCCAGAGCGCTCAGGCTGCAACAGGCCCATGTCTTCGTAAAAACGAATGGCGCGCGTGGTGAGGTCAAACTCACGCGCTAGGTCGCTGATGGAATAGGTGGTCGCCATGATTTCCTTGTTTACGTTTACGTAAACGTCAATTATGGCGATTTTTTTTCAAATTCCAAGTCAAGACCACGGAGGTAAGGGTTCATCCTTAAGAACACGCCTGCGCTGGGCGTAGTCGGGCATGACGCTTTGCACGGTTTCCCAAAAGCGAGGGCTGTGGTCCATCACCCGCAAATGGCTGAGTTCATGGGCAACCACGTAGTCAATCACATCACGCTTGTGATGCACCAGCCGCCAATTGAGACGAATGGCCCCATTGGCACTGGCACTGCCCCAACGCGTGGCCGCACTGCTGAGTGAAACCTTATGCCACTGCACCCCCAGTTGCGGCGCGTAGTGGTTGAGCCGCTCGACAAACAAGGCTTTGGCTTGGCGCATGAGCCACGCTTGTACGGCATCGCGGATTTGTTGGGGCTCGGCGTTGAGAGGGAGGCCGAGGCGCAAGGTGTGCAGCGCTTGCGGTGCAGCTTGCAGCGCAGGCTCAAACTGCGCGCTGTTTTTCTTGAGTGTGCTGGACGAGTCGAGCACCACTTGCAACTGGCCACCCAAATACGGCAACACCACGCCATCGGCCCACACGATGCGCGCTGCCCCCAGTTGCTGCTGACGCTCTTGCATCTCTACGAGTTTGCGAGCAATCCAATCGGCTTTTTCGCGTAGTGCGGATTCCACCTCCCCCACCGTCACCCAGCGCGGCGCACTGACTTCTAGGCCATCGGGCCCAACGGCCATGCCTATGGTGCGGCGCTTGCCGCGACGAAAGGCATAAGCAACATCGGTAGTGCCCAGCTGAATGCGACGCGTAGCGCGGGGGTGCACGTAATGCGCTTTGGGCAGCACTTGGCCCAGCGGCTCTGGCGGCATATACGGACCATGCAATACGGGCAATCCACCCATCAAGCTTTGCGGCTTGAGACGTTTGGGTTGGCGAGGCTGGCGTTTTCTGGGGCTGGGCCGTTTGTCTGCACCGAGACCTTGCAGGGCCTTGGTTGTGGCCCCATCGAACATGTCGAGCACGAGTTGCAAAAAGCGGCTCATGCGTGAAGGCTCAGTGTTGTGCGCTGCAGGCTTCAGGATCGAGGCGTTGCATTTCGGCTTCGATCCAGTTTTCGACTTCGCGCATCAGCTCGTCGGCGTCACGGCCGACACTGGGAATGGGTTTGCCAATTGACACATTCACCACACCAGGGGTTTTGACGAAGGCTCTGCGCGGCCAGCATTTGGCAGAGGTCACCGCAATGGGAATGACCGGTGCGCCCGTAGCAATGGCCAAGCGTGTGCCGCCCGTCTTGTAGCTACCGCGCTCGCCGCGTGGAATGCGCGTTCCCTCTGGGAACATGATGACCCACACACCTCTGTCAAGCAAAGCCTGCCCCTGCTCCACCACTTTGGCAAAGGCTTTGGCCCGTTGGCTGCGGTCGATGTGGATCATGTCCAAACTGCCAATGGACCACCCAAAGAACGGCACATACAGCAGTTCTTTCTTGAACACATAGGCCAAGGGGTGCGGCATGATGGCCGGCATCAAAAACGTTTCGTACGTGGATTGATGCTTGACCAACAAAATGGCGGGACTGGTTTCGCCCACGGGCAGGTTTTCATGGCCTTGCACCTCGTAGCGAATGCCCATGATGCGACGCGCTGCATCGATGCTGAGTGTGAGCCATTTTTGTGCAATCGCGTAGCGCATGTCACCTTTGGCGCCTAACAAACGGGCCACCAAGATGGCCAAGGTGTACGGAATGATCGTGACAAACATGAACGCCATGTGCAGCGTTGAGCGGAGCATGGCCATCATGTGGGCGTTCCTGCTTTGTTGGTTTTAAACACGGGCTCGGGCTGCGCCAGCAACCAGTCGGCAAACGCGCCAAGGTCTCCATGGGCCACTGTGTTGGGCGGAAAATCGGAGGGCAAAGGCTGGCCATTGAGCTTTTCACCTTTACCGGTATGCACCAAGTGCGTGGCGCAACCGACAGCAGCACCGGCTTGTAAGTCGCGCAGCGAGTCGCCCACGGTGTGCACACCTTTGAGGTCCATGCCATATCGCTCGCCAATTTGCTCGTACAAACCCGGCAGAGGCTTGCGACAGTTGCACGTTTCTTCAGGGCTGTGTGGGCAATAAAAAACGGCATCAATGCGTCCGCCGGCTGCCGCCAAAAGCTTGTGCATTTTGGTGTGCATAGCGTTGAGTGCCGCGACATCAAACAAGCCGCGCCCCAAACCCGATTGGTTAGACGCCACCACCACGCGCCAGCCTGCGTGGTTCAAACGCGCAATCGCTTCGAGGGCGCCGGGCAAAGGAATCCACTCGTCGGCAGACTTGACGTAGTCGTCGCTGTCGCAGTTGATGGTGCCGTCGCGGTCGAGAATGACGAGTTTGGTTTGCATAACTGGCTTTGGCTTTAAGACGCGAGGGCTGACAAATCGGCCACGCGGTTCATGGCTTCATGCAGCTTCTTGAGCATGCCTTGGCGGTTTAAGCGCAAATCCATCTCGTCGGCGTTGACCATGACGTCGTCAAAGAAGGCATCCACAGGTGAACGCAAGGCAGCCAAAGTTTGCAGCGATGCGGTGTAGTCACCGGCATTGAACTGCGACTCAGATTCAGGCAGCAGCTTTTGCATGATGGTGTACAGCGCTTGCTCGGCATCTTCTTTGAACAAGGCAGTGTTGACGTGCGCATCCACTTCGCCTGCTTTTTTGAGCACGTTGCCGATACGCTTGTTGGCCGCAGCCAAGGCTGGGCTTTCTGGCAATGCAGCGAAGGCACGAACAGCAGTGAGACGCTTGGCCACATCGTGCAAACGTTGTGGGCGCAAGGCCAACACAGCTTCGACCTCTTGGGCTGAATAGCCTTGCTCGCGCAAACCGCCGGAGAGGCGGTCGTAGATGAAAGAGGCGAGTGCTGTAGCAGGATCTGTGACTTTGTCGCCAAACGCAGGGACAGCTTGTGCAATCAATGCATCCAAGCCAACATCCACATTGGCTTCACTCAACATGCGAACCACACCCAAGGCGTGACGGCGCAATGCAAATGGGTCTTTGTCGCCCGTCGGCAAATTGCCAATGCCAAACATGCCCACCAACGTTTCGAGCTTGTCGGCCAAGGCCACCACCACACCCATGGTGTTGCGAGGCAATTCGTCACCGGCAAAGCGCGGTTTGTAGTGGTCTTCAATGGCTTGTGCCACGTCCTCGCCTAAGCCATCGTGACGCGCGTAGTAGCCACCCATGATGCCTTGCAACTCAGGGAACTCGCCCACCATGTCGGTCAGCAAATCGGTCTTGGCCAACTGTGCAGCGGCATCAACAGCTTGCACGAAGGTGGCATCTTTGCCTTGAGGCAAAAGCGCGGCAACACCTTTGGCAATGGCGCGCACGCGCTCGGTGCGCTCGCCTTGTGTGCCGAGTTTGTTGTGATAGACGACCTTGGCCAAGCCTTCCACGCGCGAGACGAGGGTCTTTTTACGGTCTTGGTCAAAGAAAAATTTAGCATCGGCCAAACGAGGGCGAACCACGCGCTCGTTGCCGCCAATCACAGCAGATGCATCATCGGGTGTGATGTTGCTGACTACCAAGAACTGGTTGGTGAGTTTGCCCGCTGCATCGAGCAATGGGAAATATTTTTGGTTGGCCTTCATCGTGAGGATGAGGCACTCTTGTGGTACGTCGAGGAATTGTTTTTCGAACTCGCACACCAACACGTTGGGGCGTTCGACCAAGGCGGTCACTTCATCTAGCAACGCTGCGTCGTCAATGGCTTTCACACCACCTCCCACCTTGGCGGCGGCGGCTTCGAGTTGTCGTGCAATTTCCGCGCGACGCGCTGTAAAGCTCGCAATGACAGCGCCGTCTTTGGCGAGCGTGTCCGGATACACATCGGCGTTTGCCAACACAACGGGCGAGACCTTCGCTTCAAAACGATGGCCCTGTGTGTGGTTGCCTGCGGTCAAGCCCAAAGCTTTGACAGGCACGACGATGTTGCCATGCAAAGCGACCAAGCTGTGTGCAGGACGCACAAAGTTCACACTGCTCCAACCAGGCAATTCGCAGTCGGTTTCGAGCTGGTAGCTCATCACTTTAGGAATCGGTAATTTGGCAATGGCTTCGTTCAAGGCTTTTTGCAAACCATCGGCCAAGCTCGCGCCTTTGACAATACTGTCATAGAACAAAGCTTCAGCTTTGCCATCGGGTGCGCGTTTGAGCTGAGCCACAGCCTCGGGCCCTGCGCCTAAGGCTTGGAGTTTTTTCAGCAAGGCAGGCGTTGCGTTGCCATTGGCATCCATACCCACCGTGACGGGCATGAGCTTTTGTTGCACGGGCTTGTCAGCGGCCAGCGAAGAAACAGCCGTGATGTGCGCAGCCAAACGACGGGGCGAGGCGTAATCCGTCACGACTGAATTGGCCGCAGTCAAGCCTTGGGCTTTGAGTTGTTCAAACAGCACGTCAGAAAAAGCACGCCCAAGTTTTTGCAACGCTTTGGGTGGCAGCTCTTCCACGAAGAGTTCGATGAGTAGGTTGTGTGTGGTCATGTTCTTATCGTCCTACGCTCAAGCAGTCTTCTTCGGAATTTGGTCAACCCATTCGCGCGGAGCCATGGGGAAGCCCAAACGTTCGCGGCTCTCGTAATAGCTTTGCGCCACGGCACGGGCCAAGTTACGAATGCGGCCGATGTAGGCGGCACGCTCGGTCACGCTGATGGCACCACGCGCATCGAGCAAGTTAAATGTGTGTGCAGCTTTGAGCACTTGTTCGTACGCGGGCAATGCGAGTTGTGCACCCATCAAATGCTGCGCTTGCCTTTCGTGCGCACCGAAGGCGGTGAACAAGAACTCGGCATCTGAGTGTTCGAAGTTATAGGTAGATTGCTCCACTTCGTTTTGCTTGTACACGTCGCCGTAGGTCAGTCCATCGGTCCATTGCAAGTTGTAGACGTTGTCAACGCCTTGCAAGTACATGGCCAAACGCTCGAGACCGTAGGTGATTTCGCCCGTGATGGGTTTGCAATCAATGCCGCCGACTTGCTGGAAGTAGGTGAACTGCGTGACTTCCATGCCGTTCAGCCACACTTCCCAGCCTAAGCCCCATGCGCCCAAGGTTGGGTTTTCCCAATCGTCTTCCACGAAGCGGATGTCATTTTTTTTGAGGTCAAAGCCGAGCGCTTCTAGCGAGCCTAAATACAACTCCAAGATGTTGCTGGGCGCAGGTTTCAACACGACTTGGTATTGGTAGTAGTGCTGCAAGCGGTTGGGATTTTCGCCATATCGGCCATCTTTGGGGCGACGGCTTGGTTGCACATAGGCGGCCTTCCATGGCTCTGGACCTAGAGCGCGCAAAAACGTGGCGGTGTGCGAGGTGCCCGCACCGACTTCCATGTCGATCGGTTGCAACAAGGCACAACCTTGTTCGGCCCAATAGGACTGGAGCTTGAGAATGATTTGTTGAAAGGTCAGCATGCAATGTGACCAGCAAATGCTGGCGAATTAGGCTGCAGGTCAATACGCCCGCAAACCTCTGATTTTACGGGCCGAAACGCCTCTGGCCGTGCCTAGATGCATAGGCCATCACGGCCACGACGCTAAGGGTGAGCAATGCCAACAACACCAATGGCCAAAGCCCCCAGACAGACACCCAGCTGGCATAGGGCGTGACCGCACCATGAACGCCATAGACCTCCGCAGTAAGCGCCCCTTGAACAGCGCTGGGCAAGCGGTGTGTGACTTGACCTTGAGCATTGATGATGGCTGTGGCACCTGTGTTGGTGGCGCGCAGCATGGGACGCCCCATCTCAAGAGCTCGCATACGTGAGATGTTGAGATGCTGATCAATGGCGACGGTATCGCCAAACCAAGCAATGTTGCTGAGGTTGACCATGATGGTGGGGGCCTTGTCTGGATTTGCAAAGCTGCGAGCCAGCTCTTCACCAAACAAATCTTCGTAACAAATATTGGGGGCAATGCGCTCGCCCTTGAACGCCAAACTCGGTTGCGCTGAATCCCCTCGGGTAAATTCACCCAAGGGGATGTTCATCATGCGAACAAACCACTGAAAGAGTGGCGGTACAAATTCACCAAACGGCACCAAGTGGTGCTTGTCGTATTGATAACTCGCCGTGGATGCTGGCGTGGCTTGCGGCATCAGGGCGATGGCTGAGTTGCTGTATTGCAACTGACCTTGCTCGCTGCGAGTGGCAAGTGGCAAGCCGATCAACGCAGCTTGTGTGCCTTTACTAAAATGACTTGCAAGTTGCGTCCAATAACGGTCTGGCATTTGCTGCTGAATCAACGGGATTGCAGTTTCGGGTGTGACCGTCAGATCGCTACCGCTAGCCAGCAGGGCCTCTCTGTAGTTGCGCAGTGCGAGGTTGACCCCTTCACCAAACTTCAAATCTTGAGGGATGTTGCCTTGCAGCAAAGTCACACGGAGTGGACTTGGTGACTGCACGCCTTTGTCGGCACTCTGACTCGGTGATATCAGCCATGTGTAGCCCAGCACGATCGCGATGACAGCGATAGACAGCTGCGTTTGGCGAGCCACGGGGCGGTTATCTTTTCTTTCTGCAGCAAGGGCCATGGCAAAGAAAGCTGACAAAGCGCACAAACCATAAACGCCACCCCAGGGTGCCCAATGCTGCAATATGCTGTTGATATGCGCGTAGCCCACAGCGCCCCATGGAAAGCCCGTCCAAAGCGTGCCTCTGACTATTTCAGCCAGCCCCCAAACAGCCGCAAAGGCACTGGCGCGTGGCAACACCCCTACGCCTGTTTTACAGACTGCGTGATACACAAAGGCGGCTGCCGCATAGAACAAGGCTAAGCCTGCTGCCATTAATCCAATGGCCAGGCCTGCGATTGGCGCTGGCAAGCCGCCATAACGGTGCATTGAAATGAACAACCACCAGATGCTGCAGGCAAGCCATGCTGCAGCAAAAATCCAAGCTTTAACGAATGCTTGCTTTCCTGACTGACTGCGGTCGAGCTGGTATGCAAGTAGGCTCAAACTCACGCATTGCAACCAACCTTGCGCCTCTCCCTTCAGTGCCCCCTCAAATGGCCATGCCAACGACAAGGCTTGTGCGATGCCGGCGACAAACAGCAATAAGGCTGTAATAGGCGTGATAGACGCTTGGTTGAAGTCCTGCGCGCGATCTTGCATGCCTTATTGCTGCGCCTTGTCTTCAGGCGCTGGGTACACCTTGAACCACTTCACTGCACCACCACGTGTGTGCAAGACTTCGAAGCGCAATTGATTGATTTCAAAATGCTCGCCGCGTCGTGGCACATGCCCCATGGCGTGTGCAATAAAGCCGCCAATGGTGTCAAAGTGTGTGTCATCTGACTCTTCCGCAGCCGTGACTTCGAGCTGTGTTCCAAACGCTTCACCTACACGGTCTAGCGACGCATCGCCACTGACGCGATAGGTGCGATCTGCCAGCGCAAAGATGTCTCCGACATCTTCTTGACTGTCAAACTCATCCTCAATGTCACCCACAATTTGCTCGAGTACATCTTCAATGGTGATGAGGCCTGCAATGCGGCCAAACTCATCAACCACCAAAGCCATGTGGTTGCGCGTGTTTCGGAACTCACGCAATAAGTCGTTAAGACCCTTACTTTCTGGCACAAAAACAGGAGGACGAAGCAGGGTGCGAATATTGAGAGAAGGCGCCCGCTGTAGCTTGAGTAAATCTTTGGCGAGCAGAATACCCACTAAGTTATCTCGCTCGCCCTCATACACCGGAAACCTTGAGTGCCCTGTATCAATGACCTGATGCAAGCTCTCCTCAATGGGGGCTTCCAAATTAATCAGATCCATTCGCGGAGCGGCCACCATGACCTGCCCTGCCGTGAGGTCAGCCAAGCGAAGTACGCCTTCGAGCATGACTCGGCTTTCTGCGCCTATGACTTGGTTATTTTCCGCATCAGACAAAGCATCCAGCAGTTCTTCTCTGGAGTCTGGACCTGGGTGTATGAAATCCAGCAAGCGTTGCCAATAGCTGCGCTTATCTTGCGTTTCTGTATCTCGAGATTGCGGGGGTATCACTGTAGTGCAGCGGCTTGCTGCTAGAGTCAGACAGGCCTTAAGCATAGCCCATCTGAATGGGCTTGCTTTTATTCCGCGGCTTGATGCCGTGATTCGCGCACGCCTTCACGAATTTCTTGCACTTTGGCTAAGAAATTCCAAAAGCGCTTGGCATCTTCTTTGATGCTGTAGTTTGTTTTAGCGTACTGGTCAGCCACAAACTCAGTGACTCGGCTGTCTAAATCGCGCATTGGAAGGCACAAATAAGCCTCTGTTTCTGAACCATCACGCTCGATTCTTGCACCGCTTTTACGTGCAATTCGGATCATCGGGGCGTTTTCACTGAGTGCATGGATGTACATCTGGTACACCTTTTCGTTGCGTGCATGTATGACGGCGCGGTCAAACAAACGAGCACCATAACCGCGTCCACGAGCATGTGCTGATACTGATACGCCGAATTCCGCACTGGATTCGGGGCTTTCTTTTTTCATCAGAGCAAGATGAGCCATGGCGATGACCTCCAGATCTGCATTGAAGATACCGTATATCTCATCGCGCTCAAAATTTAAGCTTTCTACGTAACGGATGATGTGCTCATCAGTTGCGGTGTAACCGAAGCGCAAGTAGCGATCGTATTCGGACAAGTCAAGCAAATGCTTCGAAATTGCTGGCACATGCTCTGGTGACATTGAGACGATAGGTATCAATACGCCTTCAGTTTTGCGCAGCTGTGCTTCGGATACACCAGTGAAACGAAGCATATGCAATCCCCCCTCTAGGGTATTTCTTGCGAGTGTTTGTACGAACGTCATGCAAGAATTCTACGGGTTTTCCCTCATTCTTTCTAATTTCTGACAGCCATTAGGCGGCAGACTCTAAATCTACAAAATTGACATCTGTAACAAGAGCTACTCGCCGCCAAGATATACGTGTTTGGTCGATGTCAGAATGAGCTACAACAGTCAAGATTTAGTCCATTCATATGCATTCACTTCCCAACGGCGTCGATTTTTTTCAGCGTGGCTGGCTTTCATCCAACAATGTACTGATTCATGATGCTGATTGCGCAGTTCTTGTCGATACAGGTTATTGGACACATGCGGAGCAAACACATGCTTTGGTGAAGTCTGTCATCGGTGATCGTCCACTGACTGCACTTTGGAACACCCATTTGCACAGTGATCATTGCGGTGCTAATGCGTATTTACAGTCATGCTATCCACAGCTGAAGACCCATGTTCCGCCGGGCCACGCCCCTTATGTGGACAGCTGGGATGCATTTACGCTGACGTACACGCCTACTGGTCAGCACTGTCCTCGTTTTATTCGCACAGGCTTATTGATCAATCGAGATACATTTATCATTGCCAATTCAACTTGGCAAGTGCACTCAGCACCAGGACACGATCCTCATTCTGTAGTTCTCTTCAATGCAGAGAATGGCATTTTGATCTCCGCCGATGCACTGTGGGAAAACGGCTTTGGTGTTGTGTTTCCTGAAATTGAAGGCACATCTGCATTCGATGAGGTTGAATCTACCATTCAAGTAATAGAAGATTTAGCGCCCAAAATCGTATTACCAGGGCACGGCTCACCATTCACAGATATTTCAGGCTCTATTGCGCGAGCAAGAAGCCGTTTAAGTCAATTCAGAAATTCACCAGATATTCATGCCAAGTACGCAGCCAAGGTGCTTTTAAAGTTCAAGCTGTTAGAGCTTCAAAAATACGAGTTGTCCCAATTTATTGACTGGGCTCGACAGGTTGACTATCTCTGCATGCTGCACAGCACCTATGCAAAGACTTCGACTTTTAAATCTTGGATTGAAGATTTGTGTACGAGTTTAGAGAAAAGCGGCGCATGTAGGCTCGATGCGCAGCACATCATCAATATCAATTAATCATTGGCACAAAAACAAAAACCCCCACTCATCTGAGCGGGGGTTTCTGAGGCTGTAATAGCCTGACGATGTCCTACTTTCACACGGGAATCCGCACTATCATCGGCGCTAAGTCGTTTCACGGTCCTGTTCGGGATGGGAAGGAGTGGTACCAACTTGCTATGGTCATCAGGCATAACTTGTTGTCATCTTGAC
>JACCDV010254203.1_pt1 | contig 11108 bp, 9 predicted proteins | sample 7446131 | NCBI WGS metagenome assembly JACCDV01 (sample SAMN15323448, study PRJNA562643) | freshwater metagenome | isolation source: river surface water | place: USA:Blue River Watershed | collected 2017-08-17
AGGACGGCGCTGAAGTGGCACGCAAAAGTCCATGACTACCACTTCAACGAAAAACCGTTTCACGACAATCCACCACCTCCTGCTTGGAAAGAGCCACGAGAAAGGCGATTGGAGGAGGGGGAGCTGGCGCGTTTGCTCAGCGCGTGCGACAAGATGTATGTCAATCAGCAACACCTCAAGGACATCATTGAATTTCAAATTTACTCATGCATGCGCGCAGGTGAGACGTTGCTGATGCGCTGGAAAGACATCCGATTAGACGAAAACAAACCGACAGGCTCATACATCTTCGTTCCCAAAGAGAATCAGAAGATCCGAAACAAGCGCGGTGCTGTTGACCGGGAGGTTCCAATGCGGCGAGAGTTATTCGCGTTGGTCAAAGACCGACTTTTGCCACGCAAGGGTGATCCCGAAGACAGAGTGTTTCCGTTTTGGGCTGACTCCAATGTGCTTGGGCATAGGTTCAAGGTCATCTGCAAGAACGCCAAGTCAACAGACCTGAAAATTCACGACCTGCGTCACGAGGGAATTTCGTGGATTTTTGAGAACACCAACCTCACTGACATTCACATCTCAAAGATGACGGGGCATCTTGAATTGGACACGCTCAAACGGTATGCCAAATTGCGCCCCAGCAGTATTGGCGAGAGGTTGTGGGCGCAGACCACTGCATAAAGAACCCTTCACTTCGGCTTGAACTTCTTACCTGGGGACGGCGCGCCATACTGCGACTGCTTCACCCCTTGAAGCACATTGAGCTGGTCCGAAATGGCTTTTGCCTCCAATGAGCCGATAGGGCAGTCGTTGAGTTCAATGCTCAGCGCCCTAATTTGCTCATCGATTTCTGCAGATGGGCTGAAAGTGGCAAGTGTTCGTCCCCCCCACCACTGCCTTCCTGTTCTTGCTCCACTTTCACGTGCGTCTTGACGAAGTTGGTCAACTTGTTGTGGTTGATTTGGAGCATCTCCAAGTCTTTTGCCATTTTTCGGATGACTCCAGCCATGTGAATCACGCCACTGTCCTCCACTCGTTTGAAGCAGGTTTCGCTCCAAGCGACCTGTGACATGAGGGTGTTGATGTGTCCCGTTAGGGTGTTGAGACGCTCCGTGTGGAGGAAGACCACCTCGTGCATGAGCCTTCTCTGGTCCGGCTGAGGACCTCCTGATGCTTGATTGTTTTCCATACACTTGCTCCTTTCTTTTTGTTGTGGGTGTATCTGTGATGTGCTGAGCCCTTTGGCACAGCAGTTCTGCCAAGCGGTCTTTGGCTTGGTCAATGTTGGGTTGTTCACTATCCGTTTTGCTCTGGCTGGTGATTTGTTTGTAGTCGGTGTTGTATTCGTATGCTGCGCCTTTGAGCCTGACGGCTTTGTGGGTGCCTGGGAACCTTACTGACACGGTTTTCTCACTGGCGCGTGTCACCGTCAAACCCAGTTCATCCTCCATGAAGGTCATCAGTTCCTGACGGTTGTGGACTTGCTCGCCTTTGATGGCTTTGAGCACCTCTGCGTGCAGAATTTCAATCTTGCGCTTTTGGTCTAGGTGGGAGGCTTTTCTCCACAGTGAGTCCATGCCCACACGCGTGGGCTTTTCTTGAACCAGCTGCCAGCCGTTTTCGTGGTTGGCGATTTGGGTAAACAGGCTCATCACCTCAATGGTCTGCTTGCCCGGTGGGTGTGGGTTCCATCTCTTGCCAGCCAATCGCTTGCCTTTGGCATTGACGCCGCCAAGCAAAGTCATTGGCAACAAAAAATGGACATGAAAACCTGACTGACCAGTCTTTGGGTCTGGTGTCTCGTGGTGCAACACAAACAGGGCATTGAACTGTTCTGGCTCAAGTCCAGGGGCAACCACTGCCTTGAACTTGTCCAGTATGTTGAGCAACTGTGCCTTGTTGGGTTTTTCATTTGGACGGAATGCCAGACAGCCACTCGCAAACTTGTGCTTGCGCCCAATGCTATTGATGACGGCCAGAGTCTCTTCAGGTGAACCTTCCAAAACCTCTGGCGCTTCGGGTCTGGTATTGCCTGCGTGGTCTGTGGCACGCATGAGGTAGCGCACGGCTGCTTCGCCATTGGATGTGCCCGTGTTGAAGAACCTGACAATCATTTTTGGCCACCCTTTTTGGCTTGGTCCAGCATGGCTTGGGCTGTCAGCCTGATTTGCTTCAAAGTGAGAGCGACTTCATCGTCAAGGCTTTCGCCTTGGTTCAGTCGTCTGGCAATCTGGTTGATGTTCACTCCAATCTTGTTGAGCTGGAATGTGGCGCCAAGCAAAGCCGTCAACTGCTTGCGCTCGTTTGCGGTTGGTGTGGGTTTGAGAGCTTGCGCCCTGAGGTACTGAGCCATGTTGTCAAAGCGATGTGTGACGCGATTGCGCTCCATCTGCAGCAGTTCATCTGGACTGACCCTGAGCACGACCTTCTCGCTTCGCAAAAATGGGTGGGTGTCCCAACTGCCTGTTTGTCCTGCTTTGATTTTTCTGCGCGTTCTCATAGACCTGTCCTTTCTTCTTTTTCTTCTTCGGGTCGCAGCGCACCAAGCGTCAGCAACCGGGGTCTGGGGGAACACCAGCAAGAAACCATCAGTCCGTTTCAGAACCCTGATGGGTTAACCTTGCTTTTAGGTTCCTCTTCTCATGCAAGCAGAAAAAAAATGGAAGTCAAGGTTTGGTTTGCCTCCGCTAAAGTTAAGGGTCAACTTGTGCGCGGTGAAGAGAGCAAAGCTGCTCACGTTACGCCAAACGCTCCACCCTAAACTCTTGATCAACTACGCGGCCCACCTATATACTGATTTCGGATAATACTTTGTAACTCAAGACTGATTGACCCAAAGAATATTAAAAATCACAACAAGAGGAACAATTGAATGGCAGAGACAGCGAACATTGCTGCGATTGCGGAGAAGCTCTCAGGAGAACTTTTCGCAGAGTTTTTTTGGAAGCGCACCGGTCCGATGAACGAGAACTGGGACTGTGAGAAGTCAGAACATCACAATGTTAAGACTCATCCATCTGATGTGGTTTTCTACTACGACGAGCCGTATGCGAAGCAACGGACTTACATCAACTGTGACCTTAAGAGCTACGCCACATCGTCAATAACGCCACATAAACTCAAGGGTGCTGTAGAAAGCCTTGCCAAACAAGTCGCCTGCGCTGAAATCAGCGCAGAGTGGCGCGCCAAATACATTCACAACGGCGTAACACCCGCTGTCAGTGGCCTGCTCTTCGTTTACAACCATGATGGGGAATACGACAAAGACTTTCGGCAGCACTTGAAAAGTGTTCAACAAACAGCAAAGCTTGACCTACCAAGAGGCTCCAAAATGGTTGTCCTAGGACCGGAAGATATCTTCTGGTTAGACAATGTGCGTTACGAAATTTGTCAGATGCGAGGTCGCCGCGTAGGCGGTTTACCTTTGCCTGACCCCGAGCACTGCAAGTACTTCTACCCACAGCTAGTTCGGCGGAAGAACCTGCAACTGGATCATGCCAAGGCTGCGACTTTGGAAATGCTTACGTCCAAACTCATCGTTTTGGAATACACCCGACCGAGTACACCTGACCACAAAGGTCTTGTGCTCTTCTACAGAGGCAAAGGCGCTGCTTCTGAGGAGTTTACTTATCTCTTGGACTATCTTCGCCATTTCCAGTTGCTTCAAGAAAATACTGATATCGAGATAAAACTTCTCGATGCCTCGCCGCTTGCACCCGCGATGTTTCAAAAGGCAATTCAGTCCTATGTTGACGGGCTGTCGGCAGGTGATGTGAATTCACCACTGGCCGAGCGGGTGGCGGCAATTCAGTACAAGCGAATAACGCAGGTTCTGACAAGATTCTCTGACCTTGAGCTTGGGATGGACTATGAGTGAGCATCTAAACCAGTTCTTTGCGACTGACAAAGATATATTCGACCTACTGGCATCCGCAAAGCAAAAACTGACCGAAGGCGTCCTTCGTGAAATTGCACGAGACCGGGGGATCTTTTTCTCGCCGAACGACACCAGGGATGACCTGGCGGATGCGCTTTCGCTGCTTCCCTTCACTCTGAACGAGCTGCTCGACTTGATGGACAGGCGAGAGAGCTCGCGTCGAAATGAGAAGACGACTACCATCACATTGGACGCGAAAATTGAGGCTGATGACATCAAGGCTGCAATTAAAGAGTACCAAGACGAAGTTGGTCCCACGGAAAAGGTTGATTCACATCTCAAGGGTGCTGATGAGGTAGTTCTCAACGTTGAATACGACGAAATGGACTACTCGAGGACGCGGCTTATTCAACGGCAACGGCATGACGCCACCATCAAGTTTGTGCAACAAAATGGCAAAACCATTGTCCGCCTTCCAGCCTCAGAGAAATCTCAGCGCATCGTAGAGAACCTGACAAGTCGGATCGAGAGCCGACGAAAAGCTGCGGTTCCCCGAGAGATCATTGCCTTGGACCCCGACTTTGATGCCGATGAGCGGACGACATTTTTCACGCGTCTGATGTCAGAGTTGCCAGGGTATGCGTTGAAAGGTGTCACGAATCTGCGAATTTCGCCGAGCAAGTCTTCAGCAAAGGATGCCGATGATGATTCTGAGGAGATCGACGATGACGAGCGAGAAGTCGCCAATCGAGAAATGCTTGTCATCGTCAAGAGCATGGCACTCACAGGCGAGAACTTGATTGCTTCCGAGGAGTATCAGTCCTTACGCAAGCGAGGTTTCTACATCACGTCTATTACTTGGCGTGCCGACCAGACTTCTATACCTTACGACTCTCCGCATTTGCATGCTGAATTCGCGGACGGTGAAGCAGGCACAGGATTCAAGTACGCTGTAAAGGGCATTCACCGCTTTCAAGAAGGGGAATATACCAAAACTGCTCGTCCACCCGATGATACGGAACGAGAAGCTCTCTACGTGTTGCTGGAAAACACTGCTCGCAAAGTACTGAAGGAACAGCGCCAAAAGCGTTCACAGATCACAGAGTCAACAAATAAGGCTGAGTCATGACAAGGCACCGCTGGCTTAGAGCCGAATGGCCAATGACCATCCGAGCCCTTGCTAAACGTGTTCGTCTGCAAGAGTTCACAGAAGAGCGTGGTAGCGGATTTATCCTTGACCGCGTGAGAGATGACGAGTTTGAAGCGCGCTTTGTGGAGCGCTACGAATACACAGAGACAATTTCTGACCCTTACGGCAGAGAGCTAACCTTTGATCGGCTTGAATTCAGGCAAACAGTCTTCCGAGCCACCACTGAATGGCCTGGACTGGAACTCCTTGATGCACCAAGGTCAACTCTGCGTTTGACTAATGGGCTTTTGGAGGCGTCCAACTTCGAACTTGCCGTCTCACCCATTGACGTCAACGTCTTGGCTTGGTCTGACGAATTACAGCGAGCACTTGGAGTTGAAGCAGTGATTGACTCTATCCAAGTAGCAGCGCTAGCAGTTGGCGATGGAATCAAGGCCAAGGTTATGATCAAAGGTGAAAAAGATGTTCGAAATGTTTGTAAAGAGATGACCCAAGGACGCAAACACGTCCTTGAAAAGCTCCAACTTCGAATAACCGTCGGAGGCATCCGAACTACCGTTGTACTCACTAACGGAGCAGGCGCAAAGGTTGACGGAATTGATATCCCTGTCGAGTTGATAAAGCAGCTTAGGACATCTCTTCCGAAAGCGCCACTCAGGTAGCACACCCGAGTCTTTTATTACCCTGCGCCGTCCACCGATAGCAGAAATTGCGAGGTTTGAACTGTCATCTAACTTCGCCCGCTATAGGCTTCAACGCCTGAACGCTTTGACTCGACGCCCTTGGTTCACGAATGTGATGTCTCCTCCAATGCTGGCATCGCGCGCAAATCCTTGGTAGTCAATGTAGTTCTGAGCGAATTCCGGCAACTGATTGACCATGCCTGTTTGCTCCCAGAAGTCCCTTGCCCAATCTTCTTCACTGTCGTGTTCACCATCAAAAGCTTCCAAAGCTGAATCAACGTCACTGCTCTGATCCACCTCATCCAAGTAAGCTGAAACGGTATTTCGCTCGTCTTCATCAAGCGACAGCCAATCCCATGTTCGTTCATCCAAACTGCATTCCGATATGAAGCTGGATGGAATGTCTTCCCAATCCTGAAACATGAGTTCTGGGTCATGCTCATCTGCGTGTAGCTTGTAGCAGGCGTCAATGAATTCTTGCTTGCTGTTGTAGTCTTCAAGGTCAAGCCATTCGCCCTTGATCGACCCTGCGTTGTATTTCCCATAGGTGCCGACGTATATCTTGCTCATCTGTGCACCTCAATTCCCGTAGCGTAAAAAAATCTCATAGCCCCTCCTTCTATATGTCTATGTGTGCTCTCCTTGTGTTGCGTAGCGGCGCCCCGAAGGCAGCTGCATTTCTGATTCCCACAGTCGGCATCTTGTATTCAGTAAAGCGTGGAAATCAGGAATGTCAACGTCTCATGTGATGGTGATCACAATTTAGGCTTGCGCGCCGTGGATTTTTTTCCCTTGGGAAGTTGTGCATCAAGGTCACGTCGCATTTTTTGTTTAACGCATTTCTTGGCAAATGGCACTTCTGCCACAGCATCATCGTCCGCGTCTTCCGCCATGCCGACCAAGTCCTCTTCAAGAGCCAGCGCATGAATTGCCAGTTCTGTTGCCACGTCAATCCGACCCATCCGAAACTGAGAAAGTGCAACATCACTGAAATAATTTTCTTTCTGATCGCCCGTGTACAGACGATGGTTCAAGATTTCACGCACTTCATCCACATGATGGTCTTCAAAGTGATGAAAGCGCTCCATCGGAATTCGTCCTTCACCACCGCGTAATTTCTTCATCATTTGGCTTACATCATCCGACTCCAAAATGCTGTAGCTGAGTCCGGTTTGTTCATCAGCTTTGTAGTAGAGGTCATCTTTCGGACGGTACAAGTCGGCAACACCATCAGGGTATTCATCCGAAATACTTGCATCAAAGCTATGCCATGGCACGCCAGTGATAGGTTTGACATGCTTAGTTGGCGAAGGGACGATCGTTTTGCTGGCAGGGTCAATGTCAATGTCCCAATGGCAATATTGGCCATTCAAATCAGAAATCAAGCTCACGACCCACGCGACGTGCCGTGCGATCAAGTGCTCATCAAGCTTAGAAACCTGGTGGTGGAACTCCACCAAAAACTGATCTGTTTTGTGAGCTTGTACGGAGTCAACCCAGTAGTCGTTCGCACTAAGCATTGACTGACAATTCAATGCTTCCTCCCAAGTCTTGAACATCGCTGAGTGATGGATGTCAATTGCCTCATCAAATTCGCCAAACAGTCGCTTCATGAGCTTGGTCTGGTTGATCGTGAAAATTTGAGCAGAGAGACAATTTTGGTACTTTTCAATCGCCTTGATTGGCATTTGAACGCCGTAAAGAACCAACATAGCTTCAGCTTGTGTGACCGTGTCAATATTGCTCATGCTGCCTCCTTCTGCTCAAATTCAGAATCGTTGGCACACTCGTTGCCCCAACCTTCCCAACCTTGGGCTGGTGTGCCTCGGCAGAAAAGCTCAATCTTGCGAAACTCTGGATACATCGCATCAATCACAGCACGAATGCGCTTTGGTTTTTCGCTTGGTGCCCCTGTCGGATCATCAAACACTGATGCCTCACGGGCGCTGTATGGAACCTCTGGCACTTCACCACGAGTGGCGATAAGCAAAAGCTCGTGTTGGATACGGAAATAAGCACCTTGCCCAGCCCGTTGCTTGTCCCAAATTGCATGCGTCTTGTAGTTGAAGCCCCAAGACTCAATCACTTTCAAAGCATCACCAATGAGAGAGGCTGAACACCACAAGAAAAGCACCGCATCTTCAGCTGCAATCGTGTTCACAGGCATATCCTGAATGGCTTGCAATGACATGGTGGGATAGCCAAGAGTCTCTTCGCTGATGTAGTCCCAAGCAGGATCAGCGTAGACGACACCAAATGTTCCTGGCGCAGCTTCAAGTGGCTTGTTGTTCGCACGCTTTTGCTCAATCGCATCAAGACGTTTTTTACGGCGATCAGACATTGCGGTCTTGCGAATCTGCTTTGCCATCTTGAGAATTTCCTTGTCGTCCATCTCAAGAACAATGGCTTGCTTGCTTTCATCCAGACGGGCAATTGAGCTCGCGTTCGTCACATCAAGCTTGCCGTTTTCAACTGCCTGAATCAGCTCTGGGATTCCTTCGGCTTCAACGATGCGAGCACGCTGAATTGAATCCACTGACACATTCAACATCTTTGATGCTTGTGCCTGTGTTACCGCATGAGCGGTATTCGCCTGCTTACCCTTGCCAAGTTTTGCAAGGCTGTTGGCGACCATTGCGCGTTGACTGTCATTCAGATGGCGGCGCTTCAAATTCATGCTGACGATGTATTCAGCAACGGTTTTCTCGGTGACATCCACGGTTTTGTATTGAGGTGGGATGCCCAACTCATTACAGGCACGAAGGCGCTCACGACCATCAATCACTTGGTTGCGATAAACCAAAATCGGCTGACGAAGACCATTTTTGGCAATGTCTGCCTTCAACTCTTGGTACTCGGCTTCCCCCATCGCAGGGAAAATGGATGTCGCTGCATGGGCAGGCAACTGAATGCTGTCAGTTTCCCAGTCGTCACAGACATCGTCATTGGCTGCGCATTCATCAGAGACGAGCTCTTCAATGAACCCGCAATCAATCACCTCATCACTGCTGTAGTCATAAACATCCAGCTCAAACACTTCATTCACTTTTTTCATACTGTTTCCTTTCATTAAGTTGTTCCCATTCACCGTTTCTGATGTTGGTGCGCTCAGTTTCGTTTTTTGGCCCCAAAAATTGAACGAGGAGGTGCTGATCCGACTCCTCCTTGACTTTTTTTGAGAGTCCTCGTAGACGAGGTACTTACCCAACTCACTTCTCTGAACTTCCAACAATCCTTCTCAATGTTTGGTGTGTGTAGTTTTGCGTTTTGCGCTGAAAACTTGAACGAAGAGGCTCTGCTTCTGCTCCTCCTTGACATTTGGAAAAATCACTCGTAAGGGTGATTCATCGGGTTCATCTGGCGCGAGAAGCACGCCCTCCTTCGTTGATTTTTCCCGGGGAGTTTTGCACTGGCAGTTGAAAAAGGGGCTGCAACAGAAGTCGATAAACTCCTCCTTGACACATCCAGGAAGAGCACGTACATGGCCATTCAACTGATAGACAAGATCCGCACCATCGTCTGGTACGAGAGCATCGCGTATGCGATTGATGCGAAGAACCCGCACGAATTTGCGACCCGCTTTGACCAGCTGAGACACGATGACTATGTGGCTAGGGGGATCAAGAATCCCCCGGACTTTGAAATGAAGTCGTTCAGGCCGTATGAGAAGGGCACCTCGGTGCCTACTAAGGCGACGCTACATATGGTGGAGAGCCTCATGCCCCGCACAGCCGAGATTTTCATGTCAGGTCCACGCACCAGTCGCTACTGCCAGGACGGTGATCAGCGTGTTTTGGTAACCTCCACAGCCCCGTTGTGGCTAGCACTTGGTGGATCAGTTCAAGCGGTCCGAAGTGTCTTGGTCTGGTATGACAAGGAACTGGGTCAGATGCAAGTCAACAAGGTAGACGTGCCATCACTCGCGAAGTTCGCCCTTAAAAAGCTTCCGATAGACGTGCTTGAAGAGCTAGCGAAATGTGATCCCACTGGCAACGCCATTGCATATGCTCATGAAGCAGGAGACATCACGTTCAATTTTGATGACTTGACTGCCATTGTTGCCCTCTGGCGCTTGAGCATGTTTACCCAAGAAGGCTTTGACATGATGAGTTACGTGATGAATGGCTTGTATCCCCAAGCGATCCCAAACCTCATGGCGCATTTCCGAAAAGACTTGGCGGTTGATTTAGTGAGCTATTGCCAGAAGATCGAGTCGCATCATCATGAGTTCATCAAGCGATTGACTGAAGGGAAACTGCCAGATGAATTCGTGCCATGGGCGAACCCGCTTTAATGGCGCACAAGCGGTATTTTGCGTTTCGCCAATTTTTTGTTTTTCCTTCGCCTTCTCCTGAATTTCCGATCACTTGAATCTTTGGATCGGCTGTTTGCCCCGTTGTTCTTGCTGGGCTTTGGTTGCTAGGTTCGTCCTAATTACCTGATGCACCCCGTTGTGGACTCGATCTGCTTGAGATGGATCGAGTCATTAGCTGGCAAGAATAAATGGCAGGTACTTTCTGACCGTTTTGATGTTCTGCCCAGTGTGAGCCGATAGCAGCTTCGCTGTCACTTTGTCACCATATATGGGCACAAGCTCTTGGTAGGCTTGTCGTAGCGTGTTCAGCGAATTGGTTCGCCTCACTTCGTTGGTATAGACGGCACCAGCCTTCATTCGCTCTGCTGGTGTTTCATCTGTGAAGGTCAAGACCTTTGGTCGAGAACTCAGATCGTTTCTGTGCTTCCAAACCCACTCGCTGATTGATTTGGCGGTGGATTTGACTTCGTTGCTTCCAAGAGGTTGTTGGAAGCAGGCATTGATGGCTTCGGCTTGTTGCCTGGCAGAGATGTGCCAAACCTCTTCCAGAGTGTGCTTCTTGACCTCGGCATAAGCCCAGTATCTGAGGGTGTGAAACAACTCATCGTTGCGCCCTCGTATTTCGCACTTATCTGCCTTTGACTTGAACCTGTCGTGTGCTGGGAGATCGAAATACTCGGTGAATTCGCTGAGATGGTATTTCGCTGGAAACGTTTCAACGATCCAGCGATCATGCAATGGGTTTTTGGTGAGCGTGTGCGTGAAAGCGAAGTCAGCATCCAGCTGGCGGGTCAGCTCAAGCTCGATGGCTTCAAAGAACTCTTGGGGTTTGGTTCTGGCGGTCTCGTGATAGGCAACCGGTGTCACGAGTTCATATAGATAGTGAGCATGCCCATTGCTTCGGTTGGTCGTGACAATCGTAGGCGGGGGAACTTTCAGCTCCTCAAACCTGCGACCTGCCTGCGGGTAGTCCAGATCGAAGCTGAGGTATTTTCTGTAGACGGGATTCAGACCGCAGTATGCGAACTGACTGACTTTTTCACGCTTGCGGAAAAGCGTTCCCTCCTGAAAGTCGTTGGTGGTGATGAC
>JACCDV010065195.1_pt1 | contig 11106 bp, 9 predicted proteins | sample 7446131 | NCBI WGS metagenome assembly JACCDV01 (sample SAMN15323448, study PRJNA562643) | freshwater metagenome | isolation source: river surface water | place: USA:Blue River Watershed | collected 2017-08-17
ATGAAGCGTTTGGAAGAAGAATCCAAAAAGCCCAACAGCGAGCGCCGCCCGCCTGAGTTTGGCAGCGATAAGGACTTCCAGCTGCAACAGGCATTGAACCGACTCAAAGGCCACCCCGTGTTGGCCAGCAAGACGCAAACCGAGCGCCCTGCTGCTGAGAAGAAAGACAAGTAATTCACTTGTAGCCCTGCGGTGAACGACGACCAACTGCTGCGCTATTCGCGCCACATCCTGCTCGACGATGTGGGCGTTGAAGGCCAGCAGCGGTTGGTCGACAGCCATGTGCTGGTCGTGGGTGCCGGCGGCTTGGGCTCTCCCGTTGCGTTGTACCTAGCCGCCAGCGGCGTAGGTCACATCACGATTGCCGATCATGACGTGGTCGACCTCACCAACCTGCAACGCCAAATTGCCCACACCACTGCGCGTGTGGGTCACCCCAAGGTGGAATCGGCCGCACAAGCCATGCTGGCTCTCAACCCCGAAGTGCGTGTGACGGCGCTGGCCCACAAACTAGACGCTGCTCAACTCGACGCCCTCGTGCCCACCGTGCAAGTGGTGGTGGACTGCTGCGACAACTTTGAAACCCGCCAAGTTGTGAACGCGGCGTGTGTGAAACACAAAGTGCCTCTCGTGTCAGGTGCAGCTATTCGCATGGATGGGCAGTTGTCTGTGTACGACGCACGTAATGACCAATCGCCTTGCTATGCCTGCATCTTCCCTCCCAACGATGCGCCAGAAGAAGTGCGCTGCTCCACGATGGGCGTACTCGCGCCTTTGGTAGGCGTGATTGGCACGATGCAGGCCATGGAAACCGTCAAGCTCATCACGGGCATCGGCTCACGCTTGGTGGGACGTCTACAAATGCTCGATGGCCGTGGCATGGCGTGGAACGAAGTGCGCTTGCAGCGCAATGCAGCCTGCCCCGTCTGCAGCGGCAAGCACTAAGAAACCATTCAGTGCGACGCATCGGGGGTGGGCAAGTGACAAGACCCAAACCTTTTCCTGAACCATCTCGGCTGCAACGCTCGCGCATCTGAAAACAAACCCAAGTGCTGCGTTTGCGCTTGCAACTGCAAAGCCTCATAAGGCCCCGCGTTGCGTTTGTAGCTGTACGACCACGCATAACCCTGCCCCACCATCCACGCGCCCACATCATTGCCTTGGCGCGTGAGCTGCGCCAGCAAACGGCCATAACTGTCACGCGTGCGCGCACGTACCTCCACCACTTGGCCTTGCAATGCAGCGTGTAACGCCGCGCGTGACTGTGGACCCCACGGTTGGCAAATCTCGGGGGCGTCAATGCCCAGCAGCCGAACCTTATGAGCCTCGCCACCATGCAGCGACTGCACCCACACGGTGTCGCCGTCACTCACGTGTGTCACCACGCCCGGCCATGCATAGGACGGCAGAGCGTACAGAAAAGTGAACCCAAAGAGAATCAACCGCATGACTCAATTCTGTTCGCACGCGCTCAGCATATGGCAAGTCACACTCGATCGGTATTGGCGTAGTTGATAAGAAAGTCTTTGAACTTTTGCAGAGAGTCGTCTTCTAACAACTGCGTGCGACACCAAAGATAAATATCTCGCGGTTGAGGAGCAGCTGGCAGCAGTAAATTGATCAAGCCGTATTGAGACGCCAACGTTTTGAGCGGGTATTTCGGCAAGACCGATAAATGTTCCCCCTTCGACAAAGTCGCAAGCAACATGTGCGAATCACCCATCACATTCATTTCGGTCTTGGCCTCTGAAAAGCCAGAATCCTGAAGCATTTGCTGAACATTTTTCTCGAAGGGTGAAGCAGTCCCCAAACTGATCCATCGTGTGGCCGCTGCAAAATCACCCGATGACACCACAGGGTGCGTGACGCTACAGAACACGCCGATCTCATCATGGACAAGTAAATGCCGCTCGCAACTAGGTGGCGCTTTGTCTAACCATGAGGGGGCAATCACAAAGTCATGCTTGCCATCGACCAGCTGATCTAAAAGCAAATGGGGGCGATCGCTTTGCACCGAAAGTGCATGTTGCAGACCCGCACGATTCATCGCTGCAGGCAAGCTCGGAATCAGTGCAGCACCAACAAGCGGCCCGACGCCCAACCGAATGGTTCGGCGATAGCCATTTTTATGCCTTGATGTGAGCTCTTGCGCATCTTGCAGCCTTCGCGCAATGGCACGCCCTTCTCGCGCCAGCATCTCGCCCAAAGACGTGCTCCGAACCCCGTGCCGACTGCGCTCGAACAACTGCCCACCCGCCTGACTTTCCAAGATTTGCATGTTGTGTGTCAGTGTCGGTTGCGTGAGGTGCAGCAACTGCGTGGCTTTGGTGATGGAACCCGATTCCAAAATGGTAGCCAGCTGGAGTAAATGCCTAGGATCCATAGATTTTCTTTTGTTTAATTTACTAAAAAACAATTTTACAAATCAAATAAGCCGCTCTAACGTTGAAGCCTCAAACATAAAAACAAGTGGCATGCATCAAGGCCCACAAGCACAAAAGCAATTACTTTGGAGACAACCCCATGACCCTCAAACAATTTCTAACGGTGGCTTTGACCGTATCGACGCTCATTGCAACGCCTCTGTCTCAAGCCGAGACCAAGCCCATCAAAATCGTGGTGGGCTTCGCACCAGGCGGCAGCGTCGATGGACTTGCACGACTGACAGGCGATGCACTGCGCCAAGAGATGAAGTCAAACGTGATCGTCGAAAACAAGCCCGGCGCAGCGGGGCGAGTTGCTGTTGACTCTGTGAAATCAGCGACACCTGACGGCAATACGCTTGTGTTGGTCCCACAAGGTCCCATCACGATGTTTCCGTTTGTCTTTCGCAAACTCAACTACGACCCCAACCGTGACTTCATTCCAGTCACACGCATTGCCACAGGTGACTTTGCATTGGCCGTTGGCCCCTTAGCGCCCGTCAAAGACTTGGCAGGTTTTCGTGAATGGCTCAAAACAGCGGGCGCTAAAGCCAGCTATGGCTCACCAGGATCTGGCACCGTGCCCCACTTTGTAGGGACTGCAATTGCTAAAGCGCTAGGCACGCCGATGACACATGTGCCTTATCGCGGCTCAGCACTATCCATCACTGATTTGGCTGGTGGCAACATTGCAGCCACAGTCTCACCCTTGACGGAGGCGATGGAGTTGCACAAAGCAGGTCGTATCCGAATCCTTGCCACCACGGGGTCAATGCGCACCCCATTTTTAACTGGCATCCCCACTTTCAAAGAAGCTGGAATGGATGTGGATGCGCCACTTTGGTTTGGGCTATATGCACCTGCCGCCACGCCTTCTCACGTGGTCGATGCGATGCGCGCGGCACTCCAAAAAACGCTCGTCACTCACGAGTTCAAAGACAAGTTCAGCAAGCTTGGACTGACACCTGCCCCCACAAGCTCCGCAGAACAACTGGTTCTGCAACGTCGAGAAACCGAAATGTGGGGCCCGATCATCAAAGCCTCCGGATTCACCCCAGAAGATTGACCTATGAAACCCAACATCATTTACATCGTTGCTGACGATCTCGGCTTTGCTGACCTTGGCTGCTACGGCGGACGTCAAGCAGATTTTGGCGATGTCTCACCAAACATTGATGCACTCGCCCGTGGTGGTTTGCGCTTGACCCAAGGCTATTCAAACTCGCCTGTTTGCTCGCCCACACGGTTTGCCATGATCACGATGCGATACCAATACCGATTACGCGGTGGCATGGAAGAGCCCATCAACAGCAAAAGCAAAGGCAATCCCAAATTAGGTTTGCCACCAGAAATTCCCACGCTGCCCTCTCTTTTGAAAAAGGAAGGCTATGACACAGCCCTGATTGGCAAATGGCATCTGGGCTACCCACCTGCATTTGGCCCGCTGAAGTCTGGCTATGACGAGTTCTACGGCATCATGGCTGGCGGTGTAGATTACTTCTCGCATTGCTCAGGCAAAGGCGACCATGACTTGTATGTGGGGCACGAAGAGCACCACGAAATAGGCTACCTCACCGATTTGCTATCCGCCAAAGCGGTGGATTACGTGAAGCGTCAAAGTGCAACCAGCCACCAACACCCATTTCTTCTGAGCCTGCATTACACAGCCCCTCACTGGCCTTGGGAAACGCGAGATGACGCACACCTTGCAGAACAAGTGAAAGGCAACTTGTTCCACCTTGATGGTGGCAATGTCGAAACGTATCGACGCATGATTCACCACATGGATGAAGGCATCGGCCAGTTGGTTGAAACACTCAAGGCCAACAACCTGCTCGACAACACACTCATCGTCTTCACCAGTGACAACGGCGGCGAACGCTTCAGTGACAACTGGCCACTGGTCGGTGGAAAGATGGATTTGACCGAAGGTGGTATTCGTGTGCCATGGATCGCACACTGGCCTGCACAGATTGCACCGGGCACGGTATCAGACCAACACTGCATGACGATGGATTGGTCGGCCACGATGCTAGACATCGGTGGTGGCCAAGCTGAGGCCGCCTACCCCATCGACGGTGTGTCTTTGCGAAGCGTGTTGTCGAATCCCAAACAAACATTTGATCGCCCCTTGTATTGGCGCATGAACCACCGGCATCAACGTGCGATGCGCCAAGGGCCATGGAAATATCTAAAGGTAGACGACCACGAGTACCTGTTCAACCTTGACAACGATGAACGTGAACGCGCCAATCTGGCCAAAGTTCATCCGGAACGTCTCACGGCCATGCGAGAGCAATGGATCAATTGGAGTCACACCGTGCCAGAGATTCCAGACGACGCATCGGTCAGCCTGGGTTATTCAACCCAAGACATGCCGCAGCGGTAATTCATAAAACTCAAAAGGAGACAACCATGAAATTAAAAGCAACACCCATAGCCTGCGCCGCACTGATTGGCGCTGTGATGTGCATCACTTCTGTGTCGGCATCGGCACAAAGCTGGCCGCAAAAGAGCATCAAACTGATCGCTCCATCGACGGCAGGCGGACCGCCTGACACCTATGCACGCGCCTTGGCTGAGCATCTCAGCAAAGAACTGGGACAACCCGTGGTGGTAGAAAACATGCCAGCCACGGGCGGCATGGTGGCGGCACAACAAATCATGAAATCCACGCCTGACGGATACACCCTGTTGGTGAACACCGCCGGCATGATGACGATTACCCCACAGGCCAATCCTTTAGCGAAATACACACCCAACGATTTCACCCAAATTTGCCAAGGCGTTGAAGCCGCTTTGGTGCTGAGCAGCAATTCAAGTCTCGGCCTGAAAGACATGACCCAGCTCACGAAGTGGATCAAATCACAAAAACCTGCGCCCACTTACTCGTCGTATTCACCCGGATCTCCTGCGCATTTTTTGGGCTACCAATTGGGCGAAGAGTTGAAGGTCGATATGACGCACGTGCCCTACAAAAGCAGCCCCCAGCAAATCTCCGACATGATTGGCAATATTTCGCCTTTGGGTTTTGTGCAAATTTCTACGGCTGTGCCGCACATCAAATCAGGCAAGCTCACGCCTTACGCCACCACGGGCGAAAAACGTTCGCCCCAATTGCCCGATGTACCCACAGTCAAAGAAGTGGGGCTTCCCAGCCTCACCACAACGGTCTGGTTCGGTTTGTCAGCCCCTAAAAACTTACCGGCTGACATCTTGCAAAAAATCACTGCCGCGCATCAGCGCATGATGAGCAGCGCGGAATTCAACAACCGCATGAACACCTCCAACCTCACACCCACTCCCGATGTGTGTGGCGAAACGTTTATGAAACGCATCCAAGCCGACACCACGCGTTGGGGGCGTATTGTCAAAGCAACGGGCTTTTCAGCAAACGAATAGGCGACTGACTGTAGGATTCAGGGATGCCGCGTAGCAAACGATTACTGCCATTCCTGAACTGGCCAACACCCAAGCACCAACTCCTCAAAAGCGAAGCCTTTGCGGGCCTGAGTGTGGGCCTGATGATCATTCCCCAAGGCGTGGCCTATGCGGCCTTAGCGGGTATGCCGCTCATCACAGGCATTTACGCCTCGCTATTGCCGGCGTTAGTGGCCGTGCTGTTTAGTGCATCGCAGCGTTTGTCAGTGGGCCCAACGGCCCTGACGGCCATTTTGGTGTCGGCTTCATTAGGCGGCATGGCCACACCAGGCAGTGCCGAATGGGTCAACCTCACGGTGTGGTTGTCGCTCATGACGGGCCTGCTGCAAGTGGTGTTGGGCTTTGCACGCTTTGGTTGGCTACTGAACTTGGTGAGCTCGCCCGTGCTAATGGCGTTCACACAAGGTGCGGGCGTGCTGATCATTTCGTCCCAAATTCCGGCAATGTTGGGATTCACCCAAGGCTGGTCGGGCCTGCTGACAGGCGCAAGTTTGGATTGGGCCAGCTTGGTGTTTGGCGTGGTCACGTTGGTCTTGTTGCTATTGGCACGTCGCTGGCGGCCCACCTTTCCCACCGTGCTGGTGGTGGTACTGGGTGCAGCGGGCGCTAGCTGGACGCTGGGGCTAGAGGCATCGGGCACAGCGGTGGTGGGTGCGTTACCGCAAGGCTTGCCTGCGCTGTTTGTGCCCAGCGTCATCGAGTGGGACATATTCAAACAGTTGGTGCTGCCCACCTTGGTCATCACGCTGGTAAGTTTTTTAGAAACCGCCTCGAGCGCCAAAGTGGACAACGACCGGCGAGGCCAGCGCTGGGACCAAGACCAAGACCTGATTGGCCAAGGCCTTGCCAAAGTGGCGTCGGGCTTGTGTGGGGCGTTTCCCACCAGCTCGTCGTTCAGCCGCTCGGCACTTAACTTGTATGCGGGTGCTCAGTCGGGCTGGGCCACCCTCGTGTCGGTGGTGGTGATTTTGGTCATCCTCTTGTTCTTTACCGCCGTGTTGCAGCCTGTGCCGCAGTCGGTGTTGGCGGCCATTGTGGTGGCGGCAGTCATGGGGCTCATCAAGCCGCGTGCGTTTGTGCAGCTCTACCGCATTGACCGTGTCGAAGCAGCCACTGCCGCGGTCACGTTTGTCATCACTCTGCTGTCTGCACCGCGTTTGTATTGGGGCGTGTTGGCCGGTGTGGTGATGGGCCTGAGCCACTTTTTGCACACGCGCTTGCACCCTCGCATCATCGAAGTTGGCCTGCATGCTGACGGCAGCCTACGCGACCGCCATCTATGGAAGCTCCCCCCCTTAGCGACAAACCTTTACGCCCTGCGCATGGATGCCGAGTTGGACTTTGCGGCGGCCAGCTCGCTCGAACGCGCCGTGATGGAGCACCTCACCCAACACCCCAACGTGCGCCATGTGTGCCTGTTTGCTCTGCCCATCAACCGTGTCGATGCCACGGGCGTGGAAGCCCTCGCCAAACTCGAAGCCCTGCTGCGCGATCGGGGTGTGACACTACACATCAGCGGCATGAAGCTCCCCGTCGAAACCGTGCTGCGCCGCGCCGGTTGCCTGCAAGACCATCCCTTGCTCAAGATGTACCGCACCGATGCGGAAGCCATTCAGCAACTCAGGCAGTTAGAGGCTTTGCCTGCGGATATGGGGTGGTGTATTTAAAAAAATACAACCGCTAAAATACTGTCTATAAATACAGTATTTTAGCAATACTCCGCTCTCTTTTCGTCGACTTCAACAGCTACTTCGCTTCGGTTGAACAGCAGCTCAATCCCGCACTGCGCGGGCGGCCGGTGGGCGTGGTGCCGGTGTTGGCCGAGACCTCGTGTTGCATTGCCGCGAGTTACGAGGCCAAGGCCTTGGGCATCAGCACCGGCACGGGGGTGGCCGAGGCGCGGCGGCTGTGCCCTGACATTGCCATCGTGCTGGCCGAGCACGCCAAGTATGTAGAGATGCACCACCGCGCAGTGGCGGTGGTGGACCGCATGGCGCCCGTGCGTCAAGTGCTGTCGATTGACGAGATGGAGTGCGAGCTCACAGGCCGCTGGCAACAGCCAGAGCGGGCGGTGGCACTGGCGCAGCGCATCAAGGCCGAGGTGTTGACCGAGCTAGGCGAGTGCATGCGCACCTCAGTGGGCATTGCGCCCAACACTTTGCTGGCCAAGCTGGCGTCGAACATGCAAAAGCCCGATGGGCTGACGTTGCTACAAGCACACGAGTTGCCGCAGCGCTTATACCCACTCGAGCTGTCGGCCATCAACGGCATTGGCCCGCGCATGCGGCGGCGGCTCAACGCCTGCGGCATTGAAACCATGGAGCAGCTCTACGCCGCACCGCGCGAACTGCTGCGCACCGCATGGGGCGGCGTGGCAGGGGCCGAGATGTACGACAAGCTGCGCGGCCAGTGGTACGGCCCGCGTGAGACGGTGGCGCGGTCGCTGGGCCACTCGCATGTGTTGCCGCCCGATTTGCGCAACCCCACAGGTGCGTTAGCCGTGCTGAACCGTTTGACACAAAAAGCGGCCATGCGCTTGCGCAAACAAAACGTGTACGCCAGCGCCATGAGCGTGCATGTGCGCAGCCGCCAAACCAGCGGCGGACATGTGGGGGACGAGCGTGCCGCACAGGTGGGCGAAACACAAGACACCGGGTTTTTGCTACACACCCTCGACACCTTGTGGCACAGCGGTTTGCACCGCTGGCCCAAGCCTGTGAGCGTGGGTGTGCAACTGCACGGCTTGGTGCCTGCGGTGCAACACACGCCCGATTTGTTTACGTCCACCACAGCCTCTGTGAAAGACCGCCGCAAACTGATGACGGCGATTGACGCATTGAACAGCAAGCATGGCAAAAACACGGTGTACTTTGCCAGCGCCCAAGCTGGGCTAGACCATGCGCCGATGCGCATTGCGTTTAATCGGATACCGGATTTGGAGTCGGAGCGCTAGCCATGACCCGTGCGATTTCAGTTGTCATGACTTCAATGGACACAGGTTTGGGCAAATACCCATCAGCCCCAGACTCTAAGAATTTTTCTTCATCACCTGTCATGGCGTGCGCAGTCACCATGATGACCAAGCTGTGCCCACCTTCACGTTTCTCAACCGATCTGAGCTCTTGAAGTGTTTGCGGACCATCCATGACAGGCATCATGACGTCAAGCAAGATCAGGTCGAATTGACGCTCTTGCAATCGGTCTAGGGCAACCCGTCCATTTTCAGCCAAGGTGACGCAGTGACCCATCCGCTGGAGCATGAGTGACATGACTTTTTGATTCACCACATGGTCCTCAACCAACAAGATGTCTAGTCCAGTTTCACGGCTAGATGTCACATGACTCTGGGTGAGAGCCATTGCCTGCGCCGAGCTGCTGGGAACGCGACAAGGCAATTCAACCAAAAACAAAGCGCCTTTGCCCAAAACGCTAGATGCTTGAATTTTCCCGCCCATGCATTGAATCAAACTACGAGAAATCGCCAATCCCAAACCCGTACCCTCATAAACCCTAATAGAAGAACTATCAGCTTGCACAAAAGGTGCAAACAAAGTTTCAGCTTGTTCGGGGGAAAAACCAATGCCTGTATCTTGAACGCGCACGCTCAGCATGACTTGGTTCGCTTGATCGGTGGTCTGTGCTTTGACATCAACGTCCACTCGACCTTGGTGAGTGAACTTGATCGCGTTGCCTATCAAATTCATCAAGACTTGCCGTACACGAACGGGGTCGATCAACAAGTGCGTGGGCACATTGGCGTCACACGTAATTTGGAGTGTGATGTTTTTGTTTGCCACAGCAGGTTGAAAAAGGCGCTCCATGCCATCAAGAATCTGACGCACATCAAATATGACTAAGTCCACATCCAATGCACCCGATTCAATTTTGGAAAAATCTAAGATGTTGCTGATGACGTTGAGCAAATGGTCCGACGAGTCTCGGGCTGTTGTTAACAAATCTCGTTGGTGTGCGTCTAATGGCGTACCTAGCAAGAGCTGGATCACACCCTCGACGCCATTGAGAGGCGTGCGAATTTCATGGCTCATATTGGCCAGAATTTCACCCTTGAGCCGATTGGCGACCTCCGCCTTGACCATCAAACTTCGTAGCTCTTGTTCTCGCACCAGGCTTTCTTGAATGATGCGAAATTGTTCATGCCCTTCTTTGCGAAGCCAAATAGACAAGTAGCCCATCATGGCAACAAAAGGTAAAAAATAGGCAACATGCAGGGGAAAGACGATCCAAAAATCGGTGGTGTCAAAAACGTACACCGCCAACCCCAAAGTTTGTGCATAGCCGACCACCATGTGCTGCAAATAAATGAACACGGTGGCCACAAAAATGGTGCGCCAATCACGGTAGTAAAGCAAAACCCCAATGAGTCCGAACGCAGAAAAATGCGCCTCAATATCCCCACCCGACTGATGAATGATCAAACTGGTGTAGGTCATGAAAGCACATGCCATAAACAAACGTGTGATCAGCGCCCCAGCGTGATAGCGCGTCAAGACATAAGACAACGCCAAGGTGGGTAGCCCAATCGACAAGGCCGAGCCCCAAGTGTCTCGGTAAGGTGAGATACCCAAACACACCAATGTCAAAAAGCAGTTCATGCCAACCATGATGCGGTCGGCATTGATACGAAAACTCTGCAAAGACTCTTCGTAGATTGACTCAACCTTGAACGCTGCAATCAAACTCATGGGCTCGTGCACAAAGATTGCAACCACGTTGCTTGTTCAAACGCTTGCCAACCCAGCGCCAACAAAACATAGACACCCCAGCACCAGACGGCTAATACGACAAAGTTGATTCGCTTGACACTCAAAGAAGACGGCATGTTTAACGCTTATAAGTACCGTTTCATTATCAAGCTGGACTTTTTCCTTGCCAGGGTTTGAATGTCAAAAACAGGAAGTCACTACCCATCCTTCTAGCGGATCACACACGGGCAACCCATAGTGCGTATCCCCTGCCTCGTGTTGAGCTTGCGCCCATGCCGCTTGCACCATGCACAGCACAGCGTCCAAGCTGTCGCCGCTGGCATCGTCGACCAAAGTGTCGTGCTGAGCATGGGTGAGTTTGAGGCGCAGGCCCAAACGAGTCTGCCCCATCTCAAGGGTTTGCAACAACTGCTTGCGCGCAATCAAGCGCTCGGGCGTTTGCTTGGCTTTGTCGTCGCTTTTGTAGCTGGTGTTACCAATCAGTTCACGCGCCAACAAACCTGGATAGGCTTCGAGCG
>JACCDV010219637.1_pt1 | contig 11104 bp, 7 predicted proteins | sample 7446131 | NCBI WGS metagenome assembly JACCDV01 (sample SAMN15323448, study PRJNA562643) | freshwater metagenome | isolation source: river surface water | place: USA:Blue River Watershed | collected 2017-08-17
TGCGCGCGGATCAGCAGCTGGGCAAACTGCCGTCCGCCGGTGCCGGTTTGTGACAACAACTCAGGAATGGCAATTTGTAAAATATCCGGCGAGAACAAAAAACCAGGTTCTAGCGGCATGCCGTGGATACCACCGCGACTGCCTTTGGCTGGCGTTAAATCCACCGTGGCGTCATCGCCATCAAGAAAATACGCCAAGTCTTTTTGAAACACTTCGGCGATCACTTCCAGCATATCTTGCGACGGCACCCGTTTGCCGCGTTCGATCATCGACAAATAGGACACCGACGGCGCCGCGTCTGCGTTGATGCGAATGCAGCGCGTCGACAAGTCTTCCATGGTTAAGTTATTGCGTTTCCTCAAGTTTCTGATTTTTGTCCCGAGGAAATGGCTTTGGCGTAACAGGCTTTTGTTCAGGTTCATTTTGTAAAATTCACATTGTGTAATTTTATTTGTCAAATTTTGCACAAAAACAACATAGACTGAATTTCATACAACAGCAACCGGGTTCAACCGCTTCCCGATAAAAAGCGCGAAAACTTGTGTGAGGAACGCCAAATGACCATCAGTGCCCAACAATTCCGGATTGACCCGATGATTCAGCAACAAATCGACGCCATCAGCGCGTTGACCAATGCCCATCTGCGCCAAGTGCTGGACTACTCCAAAGCGGTGCTGGACAAACTGGTGCCGCTAGAGCGTGGTTCGCATCAACAAGTCAGCTGTTATGTGGTGTATTACCAGCATGTGCTGGCGTTTTTCCCAGACGGTCAAAGCACCGGCTTGCAAAACCCAGCGCAATTCAAAGCGTTTTGCGGCCGACGTGATACACCGGATAGTTTGTTGTTCCAACAAGGCGACCGCTTGCTTGAGATTAGCTTATGCAAAAGCGGCGCACGCGGTCGGCGCGATTTAGCTGGCGTCGATGACGTCGAGCTACAAATGGACGGTCAAAACTGGTTTAGTGTGATTGATGGTGAGATGCGCAGCGGCGCCCGCGGCTGTCGTGGCCAGCTGTGTTACACCGCCAAAGACGGCAGCGATTTCCGGTTATAACTACAGGGCCGCGCCGACTGCGACCTCACTCTGGGGAGAATGTGGTCGCAGTTCGGCGCATATTCCACGCCAATACTCACCATCCGCTTGGCTTAGTCCAGCACAAGCCTTGATATGACACATGCATCAAAGCATTATGGTTGCAGCCGTCATATCACACGCGGTGCCCTTCATCAGGTTTCCCCTGATAAGCCCATCGGTTTTTCCTGATTGCCGTGGCTTAACGGCTTCGTTTTAGATATGCATCTTTTTTTAAACCATTTTTAAGCATCTTTGCAGTGAGAACACCCCCATGTCAGAACCACTGAATTGGCTTCAACGGAGCCTCAATACCATTGAACGGGTCGGCAATCGTCTGCCCGATCCCGCTGTGCTATTTGCATTATTTATGTTGGCTGTTTGGGGCATTTCGTGGGCGTTGTCCGGCGTGCAATTTAGTGAAATTGACCCACGTACCAACCAGCCCATCCAAATTGTCAATTTACTCGATGGCCAAGCGCTGACCGGCTTTCTGAGTAAAATGGTCGCCACCTTTGTCAACTTCCCGCCGTTGGGCGTGGTGTTGGTTGCCATGCTAGGGTTGGGTGTGGCCGAACATACAGGGTTTATCAACGCTGGCCTACGCTCAATTTTAAATGTCACACCAAAGATGCTGCTGACCCCGGTGCTGATCGCCGTGGGTATTTTAAGCCACGTCGCGGTTGATGCTGGGTATGTGTTGGTGATCCCACTGGGTGCGGTGATTTTTTATGCCGCAGGACGTCACCCTCTCGCTGGCATCGCAGCCGCCTTTGCCGGCGTGTCAGGCGGCTTCTCGGCCAGCCTGCTAGTGCCATCGAGCCTTGATCCGATGCTCGCAGGCCTGACGCAAGCCGCTGCGCGATTATCGTCGCATCCAAGTGCGGCAGAGATCGTGATTAACCCACTGAATAACTTCTTTTTCACCTCTGCCTCGGCCTTGGTGATCATCGGTATTGGTTGGTTTTTAACCGACAAAGTGATTGAGCCGCGGTTAAAGCACACCCAAGTGGACGGCGATCCTGCACAGTTACCGAGTTTACAGCCGTTATCCGCCGACGAACGTCGTGGTTTACGCGTGGCAACAATCGCAATGTTGCTGTCGATTGCGGCTTTAGTTGCGACCAGCATCGGCGCAGATTCGCCGTGGCGTGGTCAAGACGGCGCCTTAACCAGCGCCAGCGCGCCATTAATGCAATCCATTGTTGGGTTAATTTTTGTGTTCTTTTTAATCCCTGGCGTGGTGTACGGCTATGCCTCTGGCAGCGTTAAAACGCACAAAGATGTGATCCAAGGCATGAGCAAAGCGATGAGTGGCATGGGTTATTACATCGTGATGGCGTTTTTCTGTGCGCAATTTATTTATGCCTTTGGCCAATCCAACTTAGGTGCGTTATTGGCAATTAAAGGAGCGCTGAGCCTAAAAGAATTAGCCTTGCCACTGGGTGTCACCTTGGTTGGTATCGTGTTTTTAACCGCATTCGTCAACTTACTGGTTGGTTCGGCCTCGGCCAAATGGGCACTGATTGGTGCCATTATGGTACCTATGCTGATGGAACTCGGTGTGTCACCGGATTTAACCCAAGCGGCCTACCGTGTCGGTGACTCCTCCACCAACATCATCACGCCGTTGATGCCGTACTTCCCGTTGATCGTGGTGTTTTGCCAGAAGTATGTGAAATCAACCGGCATCGGCACCTTGATTGCCTTGATGCTGCCATTTTCTGTCAGTTTCTTAGTGCTGTGGACCTTGTTTTTACTGGGGTATTGGGCGCTCGGGTTACCGCTAGGCATCGGGGCTAGCTACTTGTTCCCGCAAGGGTAAAGAACTAGACAGGTGATTTAACGTTTTACTTCATAAAAAAACCACACTTTATAGTGTGGTTTTTATTTTTAGCCTTTAGCGCCGTCGATGCTATTACGCCATCGCAGCTAAGCCAATAAACCCGACAAATGCGAGGGCTGCCGCAAGCAAACAATAAGGTAGCTGTGTGACCGCATGTGAGATCAAATTACAACCAGAGCCTTGCGCTGCTAACACTGTTGAATCGCTATAGAAACAAGCTTGTGAACCAAAAGACGCTGCAGATAACAAGGCTCCAATGACCAGCGGAATATCCGCATTCACCGAGGTCGCCAGAGGCATCACGATAGGTATTGAGACAGCAAAAATACCCCAGCTTGAACCTGTGGCAAACGAAAGCACAGCCATCGACAAAAATACCAGCGCTGGCAGCATAGTCGCATTCATATATGGCGTTAGGTTTTCAATCACAAATTGTGGAAGAAGCATTTTGTCGCAGACATCTTTAAAAATAAACGCGGCGATCACAGTGCTGATGGCTGGCAACATGGTTTTAAACCCATTCATCATCACTTCCATCATTTCGCTGATGCTCATTAAGCGTTGCACGTAATAATAAGGAATGGTCAGTAGCAACGTTGCAATAACACCCTTGAGTACATCGATTTCAAAATAGATAGTGAAGAAGATCAATGCGAGCATTGGCACCATGAAGTTGTGCAATTTGCCTTGCTTATCCGACGACTCAAATTCTTCTTCAATGGCATTTACTGCAAAATCATCACTGGTGTGATGAGGATTTTGGTTATGCGCATGATGATGTCCATGAGCTACAGGTGTCACTTTTTGTGCATCCACCGCTAACTCACACTCAATCGGTTTGCCCTGCTGTGTGGCCAATTCAGCTTTTTTCATCGGCCCCAAATCTGGCACAAGTTTAAGCGCAACCAATAACACCATTAACACCGCTAACCACGGATAAAACATGTAAGGGATTGCCTCGATATACACTTCGATGCCTTTCCCCTTTTCAGCAATTCCATTATCGACTAACAAACCACCGAAAAACACCGCCCATGTCGAAATCGGAATGATCACACAAATTGGTGCAGCAGTTGAATCCACGATGTAAGCAAGCTTCTGGCGCGACACTTTATATTTGTCGGTCACACGCTTCATGGCTTCGCCAACAGACAAAGCATTTAAATAATCATCAATAAAAATGATACAGCCCAAAATAAAGGTCATGAACATCGAAGATCGCGGACCTTTTGCTAACTGCGATCCAAACTTACCAAAGGCCAATGCGCCGCCGGTGTGAATAAGCAGAGCAATAAGCGCTCCAAATCCGCCACAGACCAAAATTAGCCAACCAATAGTTTCGTCTTGCATCACTTTGAGTGATATTTCAGAAAAATTGTTTAGCGATTCCATTGGTGAAAGCAGCATTAAACCTGCGACAGCACCAACAATAAGAGCCAAAATTGGCCGTTTTAACCAAATTGCGACGGCCATAACCACGATTGGTGGGATCAGGCTGATTGCGCTGGGTGAATCCATCAGGGGTTCCTTTTGCAAAACTCCAGGGTGACTGGGACGTTAACACCGCGATAAATATATGATTTATCGATTGATTTCACTCGGGCTATCGCAGATTGGCGCCTGCGTGTGGCCTTTGTTATTGTTTTTTTGCGGCTCATGTAGAACGCAAGCTCAATATGATAACAAATTCACGCGCTGACTCAATGTTCAGCATTGAATGGCAAGTAGCTAAGTGACCTTGCCATTGATTCCTGATGGCAAACGGAGTCATCACAGGAGAATATCAGACAGTTGGGAAGCTGCGAGGACGCTATTCTTTCGCGGAATTTTGCAATCTAACAGTTCTATACCAATGCAAAGCCGATAAAGCCAACTAAGCTAGTGAAATACCTAGAAACTTGTTGGATTTCAATGGCACTGCGTTTGTCCGCCAAATTAATGCTGATCCTTGCAGCCATCGTTATCAGCTGTCAGTTGCTGATGTCGAGTTATTATGTTTGGAGTACATCCGCGCAACTGCTGGCACAACACCGCCAGCACCTGGACAACCTCAAAGTCAGCATCGCCCGCGCCATCGCCATTGATGTCTGGAACTACAACCCAGAATCTCTGCAGCTGCTGCTGGCGCCTTACCAAAACGACCCTGCGATCTTACAAATCTTTGTCCAAGCAAACTCAGGGCCGAAATTAGTAGTCGAGGCAACGCCCAGCCAGCCCCGCTCGCGCCTGTTACGGTCTTTTTTACCCATGACGGGGCCTTACAGCCAGCCCATCTCACTGACGCTGGGTCAACAACACAATGACGTTGGCATGCTGATTTTGCAGGAAAACCAAAGTTACATTGACCAACTGTTGCTCAATGCCCTCACCCGGCAATTTTTGGAGCTGCTGATTCTATTGAGCTTACTCGCCACTGGCTTGTATCTGGCGTTTAATCACATCGTGTTGCGCCCACTTAAAAAACTAAGCCATGCCTTAAGTGATGCCATTTCTGACCGCACTGGCATCGTCGCCAATCCGCTGAGCGGCCTGCAGGATGAATTTGAAGAAGTGGCGTTGAGTATTGTTGGTTTGTCGGCACGCTTGGCTGGCGACATTCAAACCATTCGCGATACCAATGCCTCCCTGCAACACGCCAAAGAACAATCCGAGCAAGCGATGCGCGAGCTACGCCAAGCGCAAGATGCCCTGTTGCAATCTGAAAAACAGGCCTCGCTGGCAGCCTTGGTGGCCGGTGTTGCACATGAAGTAAATACCCCACTTGGCATCATCATTACCAGCATTACGTGCTTAGAGGCGGAACTGCACCAGCTGCATCAGCATATGCAACAAGGCACCTTGACCAAGTCCGGATTTCAACAGCAACTGCAGCAACTGCTGCAAGCCACTGAGTTAGTCCACAATAATGCTGGTAAAGCGGCCCATTTGATTTCCAATTTCAAACTGCTCGCCAAAGAACAAACCGACGAATCGGTTCGTTGGTTTAACCTGTCCGACTTTGTCAGTGAGTTGCTCACCGCCTACCAGCTTGACCAACAATACCAAGGCTTGCACTGGCAAACCGCGGTCCAGCCGGATATTCAAATCAAAGCGGTGCCCGGATTGTTTCACCAACTGTTAGGCGGCTTGTGTAATAACGTCAAGCTGCATGCGTATCCGGAGAACGGCGAAGGGCAAATCATCATTCGGTTATGGCAGGACGACCATCACATTCACCTCAGTTGTATGGATTTTGGTGTGGGCATTGCGATGGACGCGCAAAAACAAGTATTCGACCCCTTCTACACCACGCGCATGGGCCAAGGCTCGAATGGGCTTGGTTTATCGATTGTACATCGTATCGTGCGCAGCAACCTTCAAGGCAGCATTGAACTGTTCAGCGCACCGCAACAGGGAGCAAGTTTTGTTATCCATATTCCGCGGCAAACACTGGACTAAGCATTGGTGCTGCAGCCTCTGGCTGTGGTCGTTACCCCTTGCGGCGATGGACTGGCACGGTTATGGCTCGGTGCGACTGGGCCAATTCTCCATGCAAGGGCAAGACGCCGAGATCCCCGAATTTTACCGTGGCAGCACCGGCCTAAGTTTTAGTGAAGAAACTCTGTTTGGCTTGCAATTGCAACATGATATGGCCGATGACCTGCAATTGGTGGCGCAGTGGCAGGCTCGGGGAAACCGCGACTTTCAGCCAGACACCAAGCTATTGTTTTTACGCTGGCAACTCAATGACGCTTGGCATGTTAAAGCGGGTCGTTTAGACATCCCGCTGTTTGCGCAAAGTGATACGCAATATATCGGTTTTTCTCACAATTACTCGCGGTTGCCCAAGTCAGTCTATTGGCGGTTTGATTTCGAAACCGGTGAAGGGGTTTCGGTGGAACATCAACACAATTGGCGTTGGGCCACCTTTAAAACCCAACTGCAATGGAGCGATTTCGACGGGTTGTTGTTTAAAAGCGCGGCGGGTGGCGCCGGTATCCCTAGTCAGTTACGCGATATCCGAGCCCTCAAGTTCAACGTGGATACCGCAAACGCCAACCTGGTGGCTGGGTTGATGAAAACCAGGGTCAATTTACACAGTTTAGACCAGCGGTTTGCTGCAAGTCTGACCCCAACCTTGCAGCAGCTCGGTGGCAGCCCGGCCCAAATCGCCGATTTTTTTGCCGATACCAGCTTTAGTCGACCTGGGATGTATTGGTTTTACGGTGTGACCTATCGTCTGGGGGCATGGCAAGTCGAAATCGAACGCACACGTTATGGCGTTGAGGGTGCCATTGATGGTCAAACTTCGGCGTGGTTCGCAGCCGCATCACGACGATTTGATGATCTTGTCCTTACCCTGCATCATGAACAAATCACCAAACACCCTTTGCCAGCCAGTGATGTGCTGCGTCCTAGCACGCCGTCACAGTTTTACCCACTGCTGCCGGTGATGGTAACGTCGCTAAATCAGCGCTTGCTGCGTTTAAACGTGCTGTCGGCCCGTTACGACATAACCCCCAGTATCGCGCTCAAGGCCGACTACATGAGAGGTGATGTGTTGTATGTCGTTGATGGCAGCGCTCAAACCGCCAGCGGCTTTTCAGTGGGGGTGGATTTTGTCTTTTAACCACCGGACCATGGGTCGCAAGTCCATCGTGCTCCTTTGCGCCTGTCTGATGCTAGGTTCGCTTCAGGCAATGGAGCTGGCCGTGATTGTCCATCCAAGTAATAAAGTGGTGTTAAGCCAAGAACAACTGCAACTGCTGCTGTTGAATAAACAACGATTTATGACGGGCGGCCAAAAGATCCATATGCTACATCAACCATCTCGTTCTGCAGCGCATCAATGGATCTGCCGTCAGCTGCTGGATCTAACTCCGGCACAATACCAATCCTATTGGTCGCGGTTGTTGTTCACCGGCAATGCCGACGGCTTGGTGTATCTCGACACGCCAGCCATCTTGCAGCACGTTTCGACAGATCCCTCCGCCATCGGCTATGTGCCTGTTGAGCAGGTAACGGACCGCATCAAAGTGATGGCTGTCCTGAGTGAGCACGGCTATCAAGCGCGTTGATGCCACGTGTTGGTTGTATTGAGCGAATACGGCCGCTTAGTCTGGTCAAGTTCCCCGCCCTCTCCCTGCTCTGTCGATGCCTGACAACTGCCACGAGTGACACCTGGCCCATAAAAAAACCTGCCCCATGACAGGTTTTTAAGCGTGTTTTCGCTCTACAGCTGGATCAAATACGGCTGTTCGCTGGCTTGCAGCGCCGTAAAATCAGCTTTGCTGGCAAGGCCATGCCAGTTAATTTCAATCAGACTTTGCGCCACCGCGCCGCCAAGCGCAGTACCTGGGCCTAGCAGCAACAAGGCGTCCGGTGCAAATTCACGCACCGCTACTTGCACGGCCGTTTTAAAGTCATAACCGCTACTGACTTGCGTTTGGAAGGTGTACTGACGCAGCTGCTCGGCATCGACCGGTAAATCCGGCCAGACGTGGCCTTGGCCGTCAATCAGCGGCAACCGTGGATTGGCAAAACAATCGGCGCTAAACCGAGCTAGCGCTTGGCTCGACGCCTCTTGCATCAGCGGGCTGTGAAAGGCACTGTGCCCCGCCAGCTGCATCGGGAAGCGCTCATCGACCGGCGGTAGCATCAAAAGCGCTTGTTTCACCGCCGGCGTGGTACCAGCGAGCACCGCATAACCACCGTATTGAATCGAGCGATACATGCCTGGCAGTTTTAGTACTTCAGCCACGGCGGCAAGGCGCGACGCATCCGGCTGCCACTGCTCATTCAGCACTGGGTAAATCAACTGACCGCCGGTATCACCACCAATGCCAGGGCAATTCGCGGTAAGCTCTGCCATCGCCGACATAATTTCTGTACCGATGTTTGCGTCCCACACGCCGGCGCAACTGAGCGCCGTATACCAGCCCATCGAGTTGCCGGTGACCGCCACAACCTCGTATTCATCTGGATTGATGGCGCTGAATTGGCAAAGCCCGGTGGCATAAATCAGCGCCGCGTTATTCACCGCCAGCTGATGTCGCGCCGGTAAATATTTGTCAGCGCTATCTAACGCTGACACGGTTTCAAGGCCAAGCGATGCCCGCACCCGGTCAATTTGATCCAGGAGCGGCGTGTCATAAAACGGCTTTAAGCAGCCAAATTCATTTTTCTGATAGGTGCCGCGTCCAGGGCAAATCACCACAGCGGTTTTACGACTCATGCGTTTTCTCCTTGGGCGTTGGTTGTCATCAAGCGGCTGGCAGCCTCTACAATCAGCGCTTTGGATGGCAAAACGTGATATGCCGCAGCCCCCAGCGGAATAAAGCTGTCTTGCGCGCACAAGCGCTGAATGACAAAACGCCCCGGTTGATGTTCATGCAGGCTGGTGAATAACTCTTCGCTTAAACTGCCGCGTTTACGGCATTCATCGACAATCAACACGTTGCGGCAATCGCCAATCGCCTGCGCAATTTGATCGACATGCAACGGCACTAAATACCGCAGGTCCAGCACGCGCGCCGCAATTCCTTGGGCGGCCAATTCTTTTTGCGCTTGTAGCGACAAATAAAAGCCATTGGCGTAGCTGATAATGCAAACATCCGCCTTGGCGCCAGCTAGCGGTTCAACCACGGCGGGCGTGCCGAATTCGGGTGATGGCAAGTTCGGCGCTGGCAGCTCGCGTGTCCATAAGTTGTCGCCGGTTTCGTGTAAATCTCGGGTCATGTACAACGCGATCGGCTCTAAAAACACCACCAAGCGGTTGTCGCGATAGGCCAGTTCCACCGCTTGGCGCAGCAGCACCGCCGCGTCATAACCGTTGGATGGGCACATTAAAATGAGCCCTGGAATATCTCGAAACACTGCAAAGCTGTTGTCGTTATGGAAATGGCCGCCAAAGCCGCGCTGATAGGCCAAGCCGGCAATGCGCACCACCATCGGGTTTTGATATTGGCCGTTGGAGAAAAACGGCAAGGTTGCGGCTTCCCCACGGATTTGGTCTTCGGCATTGTGCACATAGGCCAAAAACTGAATTTCTGGCATCGCCAGCAAGCCTTGCTGCGCTGCGCCAATACCAAGACCCAAAATACTTTGTTCATCCAGCAAGGTATTGATCACGCGATTCGGACCAAATTGCTGCACCAACTGCTGCGTCACCCCATAGACGCCGCCTTTTTTGCCGACGTCTTCGCCCATCATCACCGCCGTGGGGTATTGCGCGAAGATCTCATGCAAGGTCCAGTTAATAAGCTTTGCCATATGCTGCGGTTTACCAAGGTTATGTTTATCAAACCCTAGTGCTTGCATGCGCTCAACCGATGCAGGTAAGGCTTTGCCACTGGTGGGCGGCACAATCGATTGCATCACCGCCGCCGCGTCTTTGAGCTTCGGCCGCTGCGTCGCTTCAAACGCCACACGGCCAATTTGCTGGTCCAGGTGCTCGATTTGCAAGGCCAGCTGCTCGGCAGTTTCCACACCGCGACTGAGCAGCAGCGCAGTGGCGTACAGCAGCGGGTCTTGTTCCAGTTCGCTTTCAATCAGCTCTTTTTTGCGATACGCCACTTCGGCATCGGCGCCGGCATGGCCAAATAAGCGGAAAGTTTTTAAATGCAGCAGCGCCGGTTTGCGTTTACTGCGGACAAACGCAACAGCTTCAGTCGCCGCCGCGTACACAGCGCCTAAATCACGCGAATCGGCGGTAAAGGTCTGCATGTGCGGCGACAGGCTGTGCGCGATCCAGCCGCACGGCGTTGGTGTAGAAATACCTAAGCCATTGTCTTCACATAAAAACAGCACAGGAACCGGTACATGTTGGTAATCAGCCCAGCACGCTGCGTTAATGGCGCCTTGCGCGGTGGAATGGTTGGCTGACGCATCCCCAAAACTACAGACCGCAATAGCACCATCTGGCCACGTGCCTGTAACGCCCAGCCGCTCGCACAAATCAATGGCAAAGCCGGTGGCGACCGCCTTGGGCAAATGCGAGGCGATAGTCGAGGTTTGTGGCGGCACACACAACGGCAAACTGCCAAGCACCTTATGCCGACCGCCTGAGATCGGATCGTCGCTGGACGCGGCAAAACTCAACATCATGTCGTACAAAGGCGTGGCGCCGTTGAGTTGCTTGCTGCGCTCGACAAAAAACGCGCCGCTGCGGTAGTGCAAAAACGCCGGATCGGTGCGGTTTAGCACA
>JACCDV011125706.1_pt1 | contig 11104 bp, 4 predicted proteins | sample 7446131 | NCBI WGS metagenome assembly JACCDV01 (sample SAMN15323448, study PRJNA562643) | freshwater metagenome | isolation source: river surface water | place: USA:Blue River Watershed | collected 2017-08-17
AAATATGCCTCGACTAACCTATGTTGAAAACGGCAATATTTTATGGAAGGTGAAGAAGTCTATAAGAGGACAATCTGTTTTTCGACTATACGAATCATATGCTCTTTTTATTTCTTGAAAAGACCCTCAATAAGCATAAGTATACAATTGCTCAGCTCAAGTAGGTCTTTTTTCAAATCGGCCTTGAGATCAATCTTGAGTTAAAACTTTTTAATTATTACCTCTTTCTTTGATTATACGACTCCCATTCTAAAATTATTGTAAATATAAAATCACTGATATTGCTTCAAGGCAAGGCTTCTTGTAAAACTCTATTCTCTTTGTTGAATTGGAAACTTCCTGTATTTTTTCACCTTATACTTCTTTCGGAGGTACTTATCAACAAAATTTACTACTCTTGGCGATAGGGAACTTTATAGATTAAGTTGGCATGGCTTATTAGAAGAAGTGGACCTTTTTATGGCCAACTTGAAATTTTCTGTTTGATTGTTGGAGTTGAGGAAGCTTTTGGAAATACCATTTTATGAATATTTTATCTTCTTATCCGAATAAACATTAGCCTGGATTTATAGTTTCTTATGCGGTGTCATTTATATTAAGCCAATATTATCAGGGATTTAATCTTGCTATTCAAGTGAATATCGATGTGATGATTGTGTGTCCTTTAGTTTTTGTATCTTTGCCTACGCTTACATGTAATGCCCTAGTATGCTTTGCCATTTACGGGTTTTTCTCATCAAATCCTTTTAGTGCGAAGTAATTCCTGTTGTAAATTTATGCTTTATTCTACTCTTAGACATATTGCTAATTCGAATACTTTTATACTAATCTAATGTGCTCTAATCGACAGCTAGAATGATACTTTTACTAGAATTATTAAAAGATCCTCTCCCTCTTGTTAAATTAATAACGTCAAATGATCTTTATTTTTATTTACTTTGAAGCATTTTAATATTTTATTAGATGATTCAAGAGCAGTTCACTTATAAAAAATACTTTAATATTGATCAATAAAATTATTTTATCATGGCTGATAACTCATAATGGAAGCTAACAAATCTTGAATAATTCTATTCGAACCTCAACCTCATTTATGAGAGGATGCTTATTTGTTAGAAAGATGGGGAGTACACGTAGGCTGAGAACTTAAAGCAGAAAGCTTATCTGTATAGGAAGAAATGGGAGGAATCAACTCTTGACGAAATGAGTAGAAAGTTCAATCTAGCCATGAATTCCCTTCAATAAGACTACTTTGAAGATCTGTAGAACTCCAATAGAGCTTGGACTAAGACCATTGAGGATTATACTAAGGAATGCAAAAATTATATGGATAAAACTGACGAATAAAACTTACAAGAGATCAACTAGCTAAGAAAAACTTTAAATTAATAGCTTCCTTCAAAGGTTAAGGAGAGCTATCAATTGCTAAACTTAAGAGAAATGTAGTATCACATGTCCAAGCAAAAAGAGTAATAAATAGCTAATATAGTTTCAATCAAGCCCACCTCATCCAAAATCAAATAAGGGATACCTACAACCGCGAGTTGGCAGCATGGAACTAAGACAAAGCCAAGAAGATCGAGCAAGCTGTGACCAATCTCAAAAGCAAACACTCTAAATAAAGAGATCTATTCAGAAAGAAGATGCAAATACAAATATAGGACCATAATAAAAGCTGGCATCAAGAAAAGATTAACTTAAGTCAAAGGTTTAACAATAACTCGAAAGAACTAAAAGCCAACCACTAACGATAAGTAGGATCTTTTAGAAGATAATTTAAGACAAAAGGGGGCCATTTCTCTTCCAAGTACGAATAAGGATTGATAACTGAATGATTATACCTTGTCTTCGTCTATCACTTAATTTTATTAGTCAATATAATTTTATCATTATTGTTAGAATGAGCTCGTAGATGTTCAAGACTTTTGAAGAGTAGCATAATTATATGGATCCCGTTCTAGCAGCCACCAGTAAAACTTTAGATCCTTTTTTATAAACCCAACTTAAAACTAAATATCAAAAATTTGCTGGATTCAATTATCGAGAAGCCTATTTAGACTCCAAGCAAAAACGCAAAAGAAAAAGTGATCAGGCCAAAGTAATATAATCAGATATTGGTTAAGCGCTTCAACTGTATTTAAAGAGCCTATTGGTGTAAGAGCCTAAGAAAAAGTCAAAAAACATCTCATTTGTGTAATAGTTACCTGGAGTAAAGAGCGAGAGGAGGGAAAGATTCAAGAAAGGGATAAACACATTCTTGATAATAAAGCACTACATATAGAAGTAAAACTTCAAGCCCAAAGAAGAATAGATGTATTTAATGAAGCAACTAGCTTAAATCAAATAATCCAGTGACCAATCCAATCTGGATCTACTCCTCAAAAGTAATAATTGGCCCATCTAGGAATATATCGCATTATGAATGAAGCTGTTGATCTAAATTAAATGCGCTTTCTTTGTCTGCTCATCATGCTTGCTGCTGATGTTTGCTTCTACTTCCGCTAGTTCAACCGTGCCTTTTACTTCTACAATCAAGCAGTATTTATTTGCTTATCAAAGAGAATATTTTGTTCGTATTCCAATCTAACTTCAATAAAGATCTAAGCACTTATGCAACTGGGAATCATTGCTCTTGAGCTCAAGCACTACCCTCAATCCATAATTTTACTAAAAAAGGCACTGCAGTATGCTTGGGACTGCAAGAACCAATAAGCTGAACTTTTTATCTACGACTATCTAGGCAATGTATACTACTACTAAGGAAATATAAAATAGAGTCAATACTATCACAAAAGATTTACTCAAGGATAGCACTAAAAAAATGACTCAGCGATAAAAAGAATATCAAGTTAAATGCTTCATTAGTACCGTCAAAACCTAAAGCCACTCTAAACTACGCACCTCACAAGTCTATTCTTAGAGTATATCAAAATACCTATCTTCAGCCACTAAGAAATACCTCCTCCTACAGAGTACAAGAATAAATCCTATTAGAATTATGATTAACATGGGCACTCCCCGAGGAAAAAAAGAAGTAGCCGCCAATATGAATCTCAAAATTACACTGATGTTGATAAGCAGCTTTTTAGTTTGCTTAGTGAAGACTTCTAATTTACAACTGAAATACCTAATCCTGATGTGCAAAGGAATTTCATTATAACTCAAAAGTTCGGAAGGCCAAGAAAAGAAATCATGTTTTAGCAAAGCGCTGGCTTCCATAAAATAACTCACTCAGCAGAACCCAAAATTGACCTGAAGACTTTATAAGTGAATACGTTCGAGAGGAGACTCGAAAAGGCTTTGAACTCCCAGCTCGACAGCAACTGGTGGGAATAAATGAAGTAGAAGATAAAGAAGAATCAAGTTCAAAAGATAGGACAAATGAAAGACAGAATTTATAATTCACATCAAAGCTATAACAAGTATCCCTAGGAAAGGAGGAGAGTGAACTCTTACAAGGGTTAAAAGATAAAGGAATCTTTTAATAAAACTTTACTTGATTGGATTGATCCTTTAAAATGAATCTTCAAATAATCATACATATAAATATCAAAAATCATATGAATATATATTTTGCTTATATAAATGGCTACTTTACACACATACGCGATGCAGTTAGAAAACAGTAGTTAATTATGACTCATTCTTTTCCGGTTGAGGAATTCCATTTTCCAACCACTCCATTCCGATATCGAACTATCAAAAATCTTCATCACTTTCATGACTTACTCAAATAGTAAACTGCAACTCTTCGGCGCGATGTCCGATTTTAATCAACACTTATACCAAATCCCGATGGCTCCTAAACCCTCAATATAATTTGTAAGCAGTGCTAAGCTTACTTTAAATACATGAGTCCTCACAAGGGCTAAAATTTCTATCTTAAAGATTACAGCTAAAAGCACCAGCATGTTCTAAAGCAAACTCAAAATTTCCATCAATCGATCATATAAAGGATTGAAAACTTCTTAGCCCAAGATTCAAGGCAGGATAAACAAGAACTTTGCGTTGATATCTGCTCGAATTATCGAATAACCAACAAGTAATTCGAGCAGCTTTATTCGCAAGCAGCCGAAAGGATGAAGCGAAATACCTTGCTTTATGATGGGAAAGAGATTGATGAGCTTATAAGGAAGCTCAAGACATAAAGATACACTGTCTTGGATGATTCAGTTGAGTCCAAGGTTGAGAGGGAGAAGAAGAAAATAACAAAGTCTATTGTAATCTTCAATGAGCAGATGTCGGCTAACTATAAGCGATATGGGGAATGCTGCTATATTGCACTTGATGATCGGCATCAACTGAACCGTTGGTTCGTAGGAGCATTTGTAGGAGTTGGTAGAGATATGGAACTAACACTGTTTAGTCTTTTCTTAATGAAAGCAGTAGATGTTGATCATTTGAAAGGGCTCATAAGAATGTTCTTGAATTCAGTCGAAGTGAAGCCATTAACTATCATCACCCAATTAGCCTATTACTATGAATCTGCCCTGCATGAGCTAAAACAGTAGAAGTTTATTCAGTCTGAGCACCTCCTGGACCATGCAACTTTTTCAGACAAATTACATCAAAAAAACTCAAAATATAAGAGAATATTTGCGTAGCTGTATAGCGAGCCAGACAAGAGAGTCTTTTTTTAGAAATTGGGAGATCTCTATAGAGGGGATAGCTTTGTGGAGCTCGATCTTGATTTGTAAGAGCTAGTTCGCTTGGCTGATCGGGTGTGCTTGAGTCAAATACCTAGAGTGCCTGTTGGACCTTATCGAGCAATCAAAAATAAAGTCACTCAGAAAAAATCAGATTACTCAGTCCTAAGGCAGTTTCCGAAAATATTATATGAGCGTTAATGCTTTATTGGAAAACACCTTTATGGTAAAATAAAAAATCTACTAACACTCTTACTTACACCTCCAAGTGATGACATTGCAGACAAATCGAGAATTATGGATATCGTGCCAGAGTTAAAAGTAGTGCAACCTCATGTTTCAAAAAACGTAATGGAGTATTTGATCGGTAAATGTTTATCAACATTACACTTAAGAGTTTAAAAGGTAGACAATCTTAACTATAAAGTATTCAATGGCAGGAAAGACTATCTTAAGGTAACAAGGAAAAACTAAAAGGAACCATGGGCTTGCTAATGCTAAGAATCTGTCAAGACAAAATTACCATGTATTCATTAGTTGTGTGTATGTATCAGGTTTTCCTATTCAATTTAAATTCAAATTGGTAAAAGGTGGACCAACGAAGTATAACGCATTGAGTAATAGACTCGTAGAAAGATGCATAAGAAGAACAAATGGCAGAAAACGACATTATCGTAATTTTTAGCATGATTTGAGTAATTAGCAGATTTATATATTATCATTTTCTTATTCTTTCTTGAAGTTTGTTGATGATATTCGTAGCATTATTCATTGAACGGCTTAATTATAAGCGTCTCGAGTTCATCTTAATCCCAGAGTAGTTGGTTAAGCTTTGATTATAGTTCTTTTACTGAAGATGATTCATATAGAACTAAGGATAATGGCTTGCCTATTTTTACTAAGAAATTAATGATGTTTCCACTATTACGTTATTGTATTAACTTCTATTCTATTTTGACCTTTGCGTGCCTGAACCCCAAGATACCTTTCTCATCAGGGACTCCACCTATGAAAAGATAAACTCTTCATTGTTGAGAAATAGCGAATTATGAGGGAGATTTGTTGGTAACTAAGGTGTATATCTATCCTTTTATATCGAAAGCTGAGTGAACCTCCTCATTATCTTCTAGGATTCATTTTATCGAATAGCCATTCTGTTTTATTGAATAGCGTTTTCGATGAGACCTAGTTTTTAATTCATTGAATTAACACTACCCTCGATAATTTCAATTCCTCTCATTGACTGTCTTTCAAGCTAAGCTGATAACTCATTGTATCTCGTCCCTACTTGCTGTAAAATATCCTAAATATCCAAAGAAATACATCAAACAATAATTTTAGCTTATTCTGCTTTTCCTTTAATTATTTGGTCAACTCATCCTTTTTGATTTGAACCCATTAAAGATCCTATTCAATTTTCATCTTTTGATTCTCAAGGTCCTTAGATATTCCAATCAAGTTTTAGGCAAATATTTTTGATGCTTTTTTCACTGTGAAAACTTTGTGGCCTAAATGAGAGGGACCAAGTATACACTATGAACATATGTTACCATTTTGGCAGTCAAAACAATAGTATAAAGCTGCTTACTTGTGCTAATAGCATTGAAGTCCTTTTGGCTATTTGATCTACTTGGGAGGCTTTGGAACAAATGGCTATGACCTTCGTGAGGCAGCGTGATTGACTTGTGCTGCTAGCGAAGTCAAGCACTTAACTGTTTAGTGATCGAGAAGTGTTCTAACAAAGCAAATTTCACATTGAAGATGTTACTATTGGGACGCAGCAAACAACTAGGTTGCACAATCCAGGCAAAGATTATGAGTGCATTATAGTAGAAGCATGTCCTATGGTTATTTGGAGCATATTGCACAAGAATCGTTATTCTTACTATCCATCTGGAAAATAATAAATTCAAATTATGAAGTCGTTGAGGATTAGTATTGCTTCAACTTATTTAATTATTGCTAAGCTATAGCTTGTAAGACTAAATATATATTAATGATTTTATCCTCAACACATCTCCAATAACTCATATCCTAGGCGTAGAAGAACAAACATGTACATTATTCGTTTAGATAGTTCAAAATATTCTCATAGGAAGTTTTGTTTGACTCCAATCTCAAGCTGGTTCATATTGAGCCTTTAGTAAAGGCCAATATTAGTGAATCTTTATTTAATAATGGAGCGGTATTTCTTTTGAAGAAAGGAGGAGGTAAATAATTGATAAGTTAGATGCTGAGCTTGTGAATAAAGGTGGAGCATTCACAAATACTCTCAATATGGACAGCTTTGATCGGTACTATAAATAGAGAAATCTTAAAGATCCAGTTCAAGCTTCAATCGAAAGTAAGTTAACTGCAATATGAAGCTATTCTTTTAAAAATGAAATAAGCAAAGGCTATATCAGTATATGAAACATAGTACCCACACGGTTATGAGATTGAAGTAAAGTATTCGTAAATTAATACTTGTTGGATTCTCTCACTATTTAACCAATACACTGCATTTCGCACTAAATAACAAGTAGCAGAGTTGTGTTCACACAAGAATAGTATCTTAAGTTAAATTGCTTCTTTATTTATCGATAGATATGGGGATAATGAGTAAATTAAAAAAATATTCAATTAATACTCTTTAAAAGGAATTGTCAATTATTCCATGAATCAAATTACATGGGTGTAAATGCAACGACTAAATATTTAGCATAGCTAGCAAAAAGAACATTCACATGTGATAGGAGCAAAATTATAAAAATTAGGATTAAAATTAATCAAGATCAATAAATTAGGAACTGTAACTAACTAAGATCAGCTTCATCGACTTACTGAGGACTTTTCAAGAAAAGTATATATTCTTCCTTATTAAATGAAGGTTGATCGATACGGTAGAAGAAGAGTTGAGCTTTATTGCTAGTCTTCAAAGCTTTAGGAATTTAATATCTTAACATTCTAGGATTAATTATACACTAAATTCAAATAGATGGTTTCAATCGGACCCCATGACGATTTATAAACGAGAGTTGCAAACTTAAAACAGTATTACTTATAACGTAGCAGTAAACTTAATCCAAGCTCCTACCCTTGGTTCTATTATTAATAATTATTCAGCAAAGTATTTTTGCTTCTGTCAGCAAGCTAGAATAAGGATTATTTAATCAGCCTGCATTTTTAATTTATTCTCAAGCTGGCTTTATACATGTCTTTAAAGAGAATCTCTATTGAAAAGTATGGCAGTAAGTATATAAATAGTGTAAACATCAGGACGTAACTTAGTCACCTAAGTTTCAATAATCTGGGACCAGTTGCTTGTAAGCGTATCAATTTCTTCTCCTTCTTATCAGTTGGTAGGGGTAAATTGAAGCTTATTGAGTTAATGAAATAAAGATTTTCATTAGTCAATCAGCACTTCATAGTATTGAAGTAAACCGTTATATCGTCTCAAGAATTTATTAAGCAGTTAACTAAAAATTCAATCCATTTAATAAGTAATTATTTCTTATAAGTTAACCCTGAAAAAGATTAATGGGAGCAGTTTTTACACCTCTTTAAAAATTAAAAGATCGAAAACACTTATTGTCAGCTTATTTTCGTAAGCGAACCTCCATCTAGCTATTATAGTATCAATAATGAAATTTACCCCATTTCCCTGTAAACCATTTCAAATGCCTATCTCTAAGCTTATAATTTGAGAAAAAAGTAGCCTCTCCTAAAAAATAAAATTGTTGAATTAGCTAAAATCACGAAATAGCTAAAATCGTTACAAAGACTTGGCCAGGATAGTACAGTATATATTGATTGGCATGAGCATAAGGAGATAAGAGAAGTTGAGTAAGGAATAAGAATGATCTTGAGTGATCGCTCCAATGAGGACAAATCTTATTACCTTCTTATATCAAGAATTTAGAAGTATAAACAACATTTTTGTCCAACATGGAATCTCACTCAATAGCATGTCTCCCAAATCCTTTCTCGCCTTTATTTCAATATCCCCGCCCTTATCCCGGAAAACCTCCTTTGATCATGCATCTACTCATCTAATTAATTCCCTTTAAAGTTATAACCTGTATAATTTTATTAACTTTATGAGTAAGTAACCCGACATTTATCAAACTACTGAGTAGAGTCAACCCGTCCACTAAGAAGAAAGCAGCATCACTCTCAATTCAAAAGCTAAAAGGCAACGTCAGCAATTATCTCACGGCCGATTTGACAATTATCAACAGGCACTTTGGAAAGAATCCCCCAATTCATTAGTATCTAATATATAAATAAGACAAGAGATAGGGCCCCATCTCACAGAATACCCAAAGCGGAAAGATTTGGGCCAAAAAAGATCGAAGGCTTTAAATTCAATAACTTTTTAACAATCCAACATTACCAAACTGAAACTGATGCAATGAATAAAACAGGAGTATCTTTTTGTCGATCTACAAGACCTTAACATTTTGTAAAGGAAGATCTCATTAATCCTTCCCCTGCCTCATATCGATTATAAAGGTTTTTAGACACAACTCAATACAAAGCTAAGACAGAGATTTCATAAACTTCCCTCAATAAACAAAGTAAACATCTCTCTATTAAGGCTCAGAAATAAAAGGAGGGGTAATAAAGCAGTTCGAAAATCAGCATAAGTCATATGTTCCACACTCCAAGCATAGAAACTATCAACCATAAAATATCATAGATAACCCAGCCCCAAATCACTACTGCAATGTATGGAAGCAAAAGCATAAATAGATTAAGTATACATTCCGAGCAAAGCTTAAGAAATTTAATTAGTATCATAAGTAACCATTTGCTTATTAAGTAATTTTCCAGGGCCGACATCTTATCGAGTAGAGGAGTAGCGTCCTTCATTCAATGTGAAAGGAACATTCCAACAGAGTAAAAGGACATATTTAACAAAACTTGAATAAGGGCCAGCTTCAAACCAATACAACATTGTGCGATTCCTATAGAGAAACCAATGATTTATTCTTAGACTTTGCTATGTTCTCAATTAAATATTAATATGCAATAATAATCGATGATTGGGAGTAAGATAGCAAGCATATTGGCCAAGATTTAGCAAGCAAGGCTAAAGCATGACATTAAACATGCTGTCAGATTGGTTGCAGTTAGCAAAACGAAAACTGTAGAAGAAATTAAGGAAGCTTACGATTTTGGGCAGAGACATTTCGGATAAAATTATGTGGATGAAATATAAGAGAAGCAACCTAAAGTACAAAGATAAATACATTATAGCTACCCCTTGATATAAAGTGGCACTTCATTGGACATCTGCAATCAAACAAAATAAAGAAAATCATGGTTCCCAATCTAGATCTGGTGGAAACAGTGGATAGAAAAAGGTAAGCTTGATGATAGTTAGCTTGGCTTAGAAGTTAAATAAATACCTTGAGAAATAGAACAGAAAACTAAAGATACTCATTCAAGTCAAGACTTCAAATTAATAAAGTTATCTCTCATGATAATTTAGCCAAATCAGGAATAGATATCAAATAGCTAGACGAACTTTATCTGTATATCGCAAAATCATGTCCTTTTCTAGAGTAAGGAAATTCCTATCAAGATTTAAAGGACTCATGACAATAGGTGAGCAAGGAGATATTAATGCCTTTATCAAAATGTGGTAGCTGAAGCAAGAAATGTGTAATAAGTATGGACTAAAAAGTGAGGAATTCTAGCTGAGTATGGGGATGTCTGGTGACTTTTAATAAGCTGTACAAATGCATAAATTAAGATTCATTATCAATCAACGAGTGTACGGGTGGGAAGCTCAATCTTTGGAGAACGGGTTTATAATAAGCCTAAATGATAAATAAATTTAAACCAACTAATTCGATATCGGCAACACTCAATATTATATGGATCTCTAATTCAATTAATATTAATTCACTTGAAAGATAGATGAGAAAGCTTATCTCCATAGCTATCTTTTTATCACTGCTGCTGTCTTCATACGGGTTTGGCATTTAATCGTTATTTACTCTAAAAAAAACAGTAGAGGCATTCGATATTGGCAAGAATCTTTTCCAACTTAAAGATAAATTCTTCGGCGAATAGAAGTCAAAAGACTAGAAACTTAAGTAGCTATTTAAACTCATCGATTTGTCAGATTAGTTTATTTAGATTCATCACTATTCCAAAAAAGGAGATCACTTTGTTATTATAAAATGCTACGATGAGACTTATCTTTTCTTAGAATTCGGAAAGAGCGGCTTGGAATGGAGAGTCGAAAGCAGTGCCGATTTGGTATTCAATGATAAATAGCACGTAAAAATTAGCTATGTTCGAAGGGAAATCAACCGCGCATAATGGAAAAGGTTTCTTCAGATATACTCTTATAAGACTTATAATGAGTATACTTGTAGTAGCAGACATTTTGCCAAAGCAACTTGTAAGAAAGTTAGCCAAAGTATAATGATCAGGGCATCAATTCAAATATGTAGCAATTTTCC
>JACCDV011241901.1_pt1 | contig 11100 bp, 11 predicted proteins | sample 7446131 | NCBI WGS metagenome assembly JACCDV01 (sample SAMN15323448, study PRJNA562643) | freshwater metagenome | isolation source: river surface water | place: USA:Blue River Watershed | collected 2017-08-17
CTCCCCCTCATCGCAATAACTCAATGAAACACCCTGTTCCATATATATGACGACCGTCACACATAAGGAACATCATATAGACGGGAGGCCGAACAGGTGACGCAGCTCTGTATCACCTTCAATGCCTTCAGCAATGAGGTATAAGAGCCCCTTTCCTAATTTCAATTCTGTTTTGGCAAATGCAATAAGCTCTTCACATTCATAGGGATACGCCCATACGCTATTTTGCACTTTAACGAAACCTATCGTCTGAAGGCGAGCGCGCAAGCGACTTCTCGCTTCGCGCCGCCTCTCCCAGATATCAAAGATGACAATTCGCCATCGTCCATCCCATTTTCGATCCTTTGCAAACTGCAATCGTCCTTTCTGTTCCATTAATCTCGCGTATCTCTTCCCTTTTTCAGTAAGTACAAATCGGTGATTTTCATTGCGGGCAATTAATCCGCGTGAAGCCAACCGCGAGACAGCTTGCGAGATACGTCGCTCGGGATGGCGTTTCCGCGCAAAATTTGGATCAACATTTTTGAGAAGTTGAGTCGCATTCGGTGCGGTAAGCATAAGCGTCGCCGCTGCTATGCCATACATGGAAAGTAAAATCGTATCCTGTATGCGAGTCCTCTTTACTATTCGCCTCGTTTTTTCTTCCAAAATTCCCATACGTATTTTTCCTTATATGTGACGGTCGTCATCTACAAGGAACAACGTTAATGTACCACGAAGACGCTTGAAAGGAGGTGCTTTAAAGAAAGCGGGTACTTATCGTACCACCTTCGCTACCGCTGGAGCAACTCGCTTATCGAACATGTCGGGAAGTATTTTCTCGGCAGTGGGCTTTTTGATGAGTCCTGCAATAGCTTGTGCAGCCTTTAATTTCATCTCATCCGTAATGCGACGTACTTTATTGTCGAGCGCTCCGCGGAATACTCCCGGAAACGCAAGTGAATTGTTTACTTGATTCGGAAAATCCGATCGACCCGTCGCGATCACTGCAGCACCGCCCTTTTTGGCTTCATCGGGCATTATTTCGGGCGTCGGATTCGCCATCGCAAAGATAACGGGATTCGGATTCATATCTTTAATCATCTTCGCAGTTATCACGCCCGGTTTGGAAACACCCAAGAACACATCGGATTTAATGAGTGCGTTTGCAAGATCGCCATGACCATGTGCAAACACAATCTTCTCCGTGATAAGCGCGCGCTTCGTTAAATTTAAATCAGTACGTCCGTCCCACACGACACCAGTACTATCGACTGCGACAATCTGTACGCCGGGTGCATATTTTTTCAAAAGACGCATGGTAGCAACCCCCGCCGCGCCAACACCGCTCACGGTTACCCAGCACTTGTTCAAATCTTTTTTGACAACTTTCATTGCATTAATGAGTCCTGCAAGGACGACAATTGCCGTTCCATGTTGATCATCATGCATGACGGGAATGTCGAGGCGCTCAATAAGACGTTTTTCGATTTCAAAACACTGTGGTGCGGCAAAATCTTCGAGATTAATTCCTCCAAATCCCGGCGCTATGCGCACAATTGTTTCAATAATTTCTTCTGTATCCTGCGTATCGAGCACAATCGGAAATGCATCTACATTCGCGAAAGTCTTAAAGAGCGCCGCTTTTCCTTCCATTACAGGGAGGGCTCCGAGGGCTCCAATATTACCGAGCCCCAAAACGGCCGAACCATCAGATATAACCGCGATCATACGCCCTTTCATCGTATAGTGACGCGCCTCGTTTTTATTTTTCGCAACATGAAGCGATACAGCCGCAACTCCCGGTGTATACACCAAAGCGAGGTCTCCTCTGTTTTTCACCGAGGACGCAGGAGCGATTCGTATTTTCCCCCCAAGCTTTTTATGCAGTGCAAGCGCTTTTACATTGACCGGATTAGAATTCTTTTTGTTCATAGATATCCCTCACGATACCATGCAATAAAATCCCACCACCTTGACGAAGGCGTGCACATCGAGTGAAATAGTCGCCTTTTCCGCAGGATATGCAAAGTTGTTTGTTACCCACAGTTATTGTCCGTCTCTGTGCGCGCACGTGCCGTATAGTTCCCGCAGGAATTGCTCATTTATCCAGGGAGTGAATGATGTCTCAAGAACCACAATCAACGCAATCTGTCACGAAGGAAGGCGGCGAGCGCATGAGCGAATCGCATACCGTGCCTTCGCTCGACGAACGCGATACAGATGACACTCGCGAGCCACATACTTACCAGTCTGAAGAAGATCGTCGATGGCAATCCGAATTCCTCCGCTTAGAATGCGCTTTCAATAGCAAGGAATTGTAACCATCGTCTGTATTTCATTCTATACTATAGAAAGAGCGCTCCTCTGAGCGCTCTTTACTTTTATACAAGCGGCTGATGTTCGATGTCTTGTTTCTTTTTAGGGACAATGCCATGGGCGATCAGAATTTTTTCAAACGGATCGCGTTCAAGGTTTTCTACTTCCATGAGTTCCGCAGCAATCGCATCGAGGGCTTTGCGATGCGTCGTCATTACCTCGAGTGCTTTTTTGTGCGCTCCATCAATGATGAGTTTTACTTCTGCATCGATCGCAGATGCCATTTCTTGTGACTGCTCATTCGCTTCAATTCCTGCACCAAACAGTGTTCGCCCCATTGCAGGATCGAGCGCCATCGGGCCAAATTTCTCCGACATTCCGTAGCGAGTCACCATATCGCGCGCAAGCGCTGTCAAAACCTGCAAGTCATTGGATGCGCCGGTTGTAATGTCGCCATACACCATTTTCTCGGCGATGTAGCCTCCGAGTGAGACCGCAATATCATCGAGGAATTCGAGACGTGATTGCATGCGACGATCTTCAAGCGGAAGTTTGAGGGTATACCCTGCCGCGCGTCCACGTGAAATGATCGAAACTTTGTGTACCGGATCGGCATACGGAAGGATCGAGGCGATAAGTGCATGTCCTGCTTCGTGGTACGCGGTAATTTCCTTTTCTTTTTTGTTCAAAACGTGCGAGCGACGTTCAGGACCGAGCATAACCTTTTCGATCGAACGAATAAGATCGTACTGGGTAATTTCCGTACGATCCTCGCGCGCCGCAAGGATTGCGCCTTCGTTCATGAGATTTGCGAGATCCGCTCCCGAGAATCCCGGAGTACGCTCAGCGATGACACCTAGGTTCGTATCGGGACCCATTGGCTTCTGTCGCGCATGCGTTTTCATGATGTCTTCGCGATCTCTTCGATCCGGAAGGTCAATGGTCACGCGTCGATCGAAGCGGCCGGGGCGAAGGAGTGCAGGATCAAGAACATCAGGACGATTTGATGCGGCCATCACAATCACTTTTTCATTTGGCTCAAAGCCATCCATCTCGACAAGAATTTGATTGAGCGTCTGTTCGCGCTCGTCGTTTCCTCCGCCGACACCCGTGCCGCGAATGCGTCCAACTGCGTCGATTTCGTCCATAAACACAATTGCCGGCGCTGCCTTTTTTGCGGTCTGGAAGAGATCGCGTACACGCGATGCGCCAACGCCCACAAACATTTCAACGAATTCAGATCCCGAGATCGAAAAGAATGGTACGCCCGCTTCACCTGCTACCGCGCGCGCAAGAAGTGTCTTTCCTGTTCCTGGTGCACCCATAAGGAGAACTCCCTTTGGAATTTTTGCGCCTATTGCAATAAACTTTTTTGGATTCTTTAAGAAATCGACAATCTCAGTTAATTCTGCTTTTGCTTCACGCGCTCCCGCAACATCCGCAAACGTCACGCGCTGCACATCATCTTCAGGCGAGACGAGTCGCGCCATCGAGCGACCAAAGGTAAATGCCTGCATGCCAGCTCCACGCACTTGGCGTGAGAGGTACCACATAATGCCCAGAAGTAGGAGAACCGGTATGAGAAGTGGTGCAAGCGTGAGTGCCCAGAATCGGACTCCCCCCTGATCTTCAACCGTGACTTTCACCGCGGCGAATTGTTCTGCCGAAAGGCCATAATTTGAAAGTGTCTCCGTAAACGACGCCTCGCTTTCTTTGCGCGATTCTTTTTTTGTTCCGTCCGTGTAATTCGCCTTGATCGTATCACCGGCAACAACGAGTTCCGACACGGAACCCGCAGCAATATCAGCGGCGATTTGCGAAAGCGGTACGGTTTCTGTTGTATCCAACCAATATTCTCGCCCCGCGGTATATGCCCCTGAGAGAACGAGAAAAACCGCGAAGGCTATAATCACTTGCATCCAAATACTACGACCGTCGGGAAGAGGTGCGTTTGGCTTCTTACCTTTAGGCTTTTTAGGCATTTTTTGATCGATTTCTTCCATCGAAGGCATTATACATATATTGGTCGCGATTAAAAGAATCAACATACTGCATCACAAGTGGAGGTTGTATGAACAAAAATACAACGCAGTAACGTAACATTCTCGACAATAATCTAAAAGTAAGGAGCGACACCCCTCGAACAAAAATGTATAGTTATGATCATGTCCCTCATACGCAACGACAAAGTCGGCTTTGACTACACTATCCTCGAAGAAATCGAGGCGGGTTTGGAATTGCTCGGAACCGAGGTGAAATCGCTGCGCGCAGGCCACGGCTCCCTCAAAGGCGCGCGGGTCGTCGCACGCGGTGGCGAGGCCTATCTCGTCGGAGCCACCATACCCGCGTGGCAAGTCGTGAATGCCCCCAAGTCCTATGACGCGATGCGCACCCGCCGCCTCCTCCTTTCCAAGAAGCAGATTGCACAAGTAGCGAGCGCCGAAGGCCAGGCGGGCTTGACAATTGTCCCGATATCAGTGTATAATCGCGGTACGCATTTGAAGCTCTCCATCGGCATTGCCCGCGGTAAGAAAAAACAAGACAAACGTCAGGATCTCAAGAAACGAGATGACGAGCGGCGAATGAATAGATCGTTGAAAACTTCATAACTATTGAACGAGTGTTTGAGGGTGTCAACCAAATGGAGGTATCCATGTCTGATTCTGTCCTCAATTTTTTTGCTTTTTTTGGCATATTGGTTCTTCCCGGACTTCTGGGCTTTCAATTAGGCCGAGCCTACGAGAGGAGACAAGTCGCGAGGTGGGAAAACATCATCCAGAAAGCCACCAAAGAGCTAAGAAAAAAGAGAGGCATAGCTGACTGACACCGCGGGGAGAGTGGCCAACAACTGCCAACTCTCCCCCACCCTCAAGCACTCGAGAGCCCTTCCCCGTGAGATACCAAGCATTTTACAGAGTACACATTCCGACAGTTACTGAAAGATAGACTCGATAGTAGAACAGAATTTGATATCTCACGGGGCAGGGTTAGAATCGATACAGGCCAGCCATTCGCACAAAGTAGCCTTCGCAATTTCTTAGAGACACAACGCTGAAAGCTACTTTGTGGGGGTGACTGGTTTCGATAGGAAATTCAGTTTACCTGTGTGCAAGACGGAAGCGAACGACCTTCCTAATAATCGTTCAAAACTAAGTGCAAACAAAACTGCACGGGGGGTACTTTCACCAATTCAGGCGAAAGACCTCGGCCTCGTCTTCGCTTAAACGCCTCGACGACCGTCCGCTCTTGAGGTATCCGATACTTGAGTTAGCGGGCGTCATAAACATCGGATCCGATTGCTAGTTCACTCCGACTAGTGATTTAAAGAAAGAGAGTTCGGAATCGTGGGATCTTGGACATTCCCGACGCACGATTCCTCAATCCATCTCACGATGGAAACAGAATGTCCTATGTCTTGTAGAATCGCTTGTAGATCATTTTCTACACGGGAGTTCAATTCTCCCCACCTCCACAAAGTGATCAATGATGCAAAAATCCGCCTTTCGGCGGATTTTTGTATATATGATTTTCTTTCCAAAATTCATTCTGCATTCCTTCATCTACCCATCCATGCTTAGATACGCACGATGAGTCAGAAATTCTGGTGGAAAGAAGCAAAGATATACGAACTGTATATTGATAAATTTGCAGGCACGATTCCAGAGCTTACTGCGCGCCTATCGTACTTCACCGCACTCGGCATCAATACCTTACATATCCTTCCGCATTATCCGTCCCCCATGATCGACGATGGATACGATGTTATGGATTACTGCGCGGTACGGCCAGAACTTGGCACCCTCGATGATTTCGACGCACTTATTCAAGAAGCGCACGCACGCGGAATCAAGATTATTATTGATTTCGTCTTGAATCACGTCTCAGATCAACATCCATGGTTTCTTGAGGCACGTGCATCAAAAGAAAACCCGCGCCGCGATTACTTTCTCTGGAATGAAAACAATGGCCGCTTTACCGAAAGTTGGAACGCATTTCCCGGTATCAAAGAATCGAATTGGATTTATAACGAAGCCACGCAGGATTTCTACTACGCCACTTTTTATCCCGCGCAGCCTGATTTGAATTGGGACAATCCCGACGTCTTCAAGGGCATGATGGCCTTCATGGATTTCTGGGCCGACCGCGGCGTCGACGGTTTTCGCCTCGATGCGGTCTTAACCCTCATCAAGCGCGACGGCAAAATTTCCAAAGGACTTCCGGAGACGCACGCGATAATTCGAAACATCCGTGCGCATCTCGATCAAAAATATGGTGGCAACATAATCCTTCTCGCCGAATCGCACATGGAAGTCGAGGAAATAAAGACTTTTTTTGGAAACGGAGATGAATGCCATATGGCGTATCATTTCCCGCTTATGGAGGCACTCTTTCTTTCACTCCTTCTCGATGAGCCAGAGCGCGTTGATGAGGTAATCGAAAAATCTAAAGGCATACCCGAGAACTGCACCTGGGCAACCTTTTTGCGCAATCATGATGAGATTTCGCTTGCAACGCTTCCCCTCATCCGTCGCACCACCCTCATCACACAGCTCGATCCAGACGGTGAGTACATCTTTAATCGCGGCCAAGCAACCGCAATTCGTCTTGCCAACATATTCAAAAAAAATCCGGAAAAAATAAAAGAAGCATTCGCGCTTCTCTACTCACTCCCCGGTTCCCCCATCATGTATTACGGCGACGAGATCGGAATGAAAAATTTACCGCGTACTGAAGGCAGTATCGATACCCGCGTCTTCGTGCGAGGTACATTTGATGCATCTGAAGCACAGCGCCAGCTAAAGGATCCCGAATCTCTCCTTTCCTTTGTACAAAAAACTATCCACACCTCACACAGTCTTCATACCAATTGGTAGATAGTACTCTATAAGGAGCTCGGGGGGTTATTTCTAGTTTATACCGATATGCAGCGATTTATCGCATCTGCCGTTTTGTTTTCTGTTACATTACTTACTACAGGACTCCCCCTTCAAGAAGCACTCGCACTTTCGCGCTTGGACTCGCTCCAAACGGTGCGCCTCGATATACGCGCAGGGTCGCGGGTCACCCCTCTACCCACTCCAACGCCGGTACCTGTACCAGTTCCTGTACCAACGCCTACTCCAGTACCTGTCCCGATTCCAGAACCAACCCCCGTCCCAACACCTACTCCAGATCCAGTTCCTACTCCGGAACCTGTACCAACGCCGACAACAGGTAATGCGCTCATTTCCTTTAACATGGACGACGGCTGGCGCTCTGGTTATGAAAACGGCCTTTCTGTTTTCGATACCGCAAACGTCAAAGTCTCCTATTACCCTGTCTCGACATACTTCGACTATCCGGATTTCATTACCAAAGACATGCTTCAGATTGTGAAAGCGCACGGCCATGAAATCGGCGATCATACGCGCACCCATGCCGATTTGACCCAAGTCTCGCGCAAAACCGCCTTTGAAGAAGTCTACGGAGCGCGACAAGATCTTGCGGCGCTCGGCATCCAGACGACAACTCTTGCCTATCCGTACGGCGCATCAAATACACGTATTCAAAACATGGTACGAGAGGGTGGATTCACTGGAGCTCGTGGTACCGACAATGGATACATCGATAGAAATACCAACCGCATGAATTTGCCAAGCTGGGATATAGGCGGAATGAATTTCGTCGAGATTAAAGCAATCATCGATGGAGCCGTAGCTCAGAAGAAATGGGTTATTCTCATCCTTCACAAAGTTGACGTCCCCGGAGATTCCGAGAGCACTTCTTCTCAAACTCTGCGCGAGGTTGTTGAGTACGTTCAGTCGCAGAACATTGAAACTGTCACCAACAGTGAAGGCCTCGCACGAATGAACACCATTCAGTAGCAGCTACAAAAGAACCTAATTCACTTCCCCGAGCATGGGTAGGGCGAGACGGCGACGAGCCGTCTCGCCTTTGAATAACTGGCGTGTACGCTCGGGTGCATCCCCACGCTCCCCTAGATGTGCGCCGAATCGCATTGCATCGAAACTCGATCCTAGAAAGACGGCGTGCTTCCCATATCGGTGTGATATTGAATCAACGCTCTCAAAAACCCTCTTCGACGCTTGCGACTCCATTACTTTTCCAAAAAGGTCGAGCTGAGCTGCGCTCGAGTAAGAAAGCTTCGCAAGCGCGATTCCCGTTGCGCGATACAGAACCCCTTCCTTGAAGAGTTGTGGAATGTATTTAGCCACTTCCCGAAGGATGTCTTGCGGGACATTTGTCGGATACGGTAACTTGATTTCAAATCCACGATACTTAAAATCCTGCGTCTTGAGGAAAAAGAAAATCAACGGAGAGACAAGTCCCCACCGGCGCGCCTTGATACAGGCATTCTCCACGTTTTTGGAGAGCTGGGAGAAAACAAATTTTTCATCTTTTGAGGGCGGCGTGAATGTCTTTGTTTTTTGAATGGATTGATAGTTCGTCTTTTTCTCGGTTACCAGTTCATACGCGACAGTACCGTTCAATTCCTGCCATATTTCATAGATAGGCTTGGGCAGCTTCTCCTGTACCCACCTTTCATCTTTGCGTGCAAAATCCTGCGCGTGACGAATACCGAAACCCTGAAGAAACGCGGCAGTGTTCGGCCCAATACCCCACACACTTTCGATGGGGTACGATTTCATAATTTTTTCGCGCTCATTGAGCGCGATTGCCGTGAAGCCATCGGGTTTATTGTACTTTGATCCAATCTTTGCAAGTACTTTCGTTGCAGAGAGTCCAACAGAAAAGGTCATCCCCAGTTCTACTTCAAGCTCCCGCTTTATGCTGTGTGCCATGTCGTGGTAGTTCATTCGATTCACGCGGCGCATTCCCGTGAGATCGGCAAAGCATTCGTCGATTGAGTATTCTTCCACAACCGGCGTGTACCTGCGCACAATCTCATACATACGCTCAGAGAATAGAGAGTACGTTTCGTAATCAGACGGTAGCACAATAGCATCCGGAACGAGGAGACGTGCCTCATGAATACGCATGCCACGCGTGACCCCACGTTTCTTTACGTCGTACGTACAGGCCGATACAATACCGCGCTCCTTTCCGGTTATGACCGGCTTTCCTCGAAGGCGCGGATTGCGCGCTATTTCAACCGATGCAAAGAAACAATCTCCATCCACGTGCATGATTGCCCGTGGAAACGAATATGATTTTCCCCAGACCATAGCGTGTGATATGAATGCGGATAATATGACTCGTTCTTTAGCGAGTCTTCAAGCTATAGAGAGGAAACGGACTCGGGATCATGCGCTCTGAATACGCAGGCGCAATCGGTGCGCGCTTAATGACATACTTTGATGTACTCACGCTCTTGCGTACACTCGGTGTCGGCACTTTTCTAAGAGGATCGGTTTCGTGTAAAAGTTGATTCACCGCAAGATTCAAATCGGCAAACTGCTTAGTACTAATCTTTCCCAAGCGGCGCACGAGATTCGTCGCGTGCAAGACCCGCATCTGTGAGAGCGCCGCCGATTGGTTCTTACTATTCAGTGAAACGAGAAAATAAAACGGTGGATTTTTTTCGTCAGTGCGGCTCGAAAGTGGCAGACCCCAAAACGTATCGCTGCCAAATTTTCGAAACACAAGAACAGGCTGCTCCTTTCCTTTCTTTCCCGCCTCACCCTCACCAAGTGCACACCACCAAATTTCTTGCGCGCGATATGGTGCAGGCACGCTGGGGCGACGCCGGGAAGTTTTGAAGAGGTGCTTGAAAAGTGATGTAAACATAGTGGTTTCTTTTTTGGATAATTAGTATTTGCGCACAACTCCGGTCACCACTGCTTCGACCTTAAACGATTCGGTGGGGTGGATGTCTTTGTAGTTTTTATTTGCAGGTTCTAAGTAGTGCTTACCGTTTTTCTCGCGGAGGTATTTCATTGTGTAGTCTCCGTCCACCATCGCGATTACAATTTGCCCTACTTTGTAATTGTTTTTTCTCTCTGCAATGACCATATCCCCTTCGCGAATTCCCGCATCGATCATGGAGTCCCCTTTTACGCGCAGAATATAACTAGATTCTTTATTGGGTGTGAGGAACTCATCGAAGTCCATCACATCGAGCAATTCTTCTTCTGCAGCCGAGGGAAAGCCAGCTTCTACGAGACCGAGGAGCTTAATCCCGCCAGTGAGAATATCGGGAGAGAGTCGTCCGCGGGCGTCCTTCTTGACCACCCCTTCTTCGACGAGCTTCTCGATAAACTTGAACACAGCGTTCTTGGATCTAAAACCCGTGAAGGCCATGATTTCCGTATACCCCGGAAGGCGTTTGTTTTTCTTGTAAAACGCAACCAGTTTTTGTTTGTATTCGTCATAGCTCATAGGTTTAGTGGATAAAATTGATATATCTGAAGTATAGTGAACGATGGTTCACCAGTCAATACGTTATCCTGGGGATAACTTTTATGCAGAGCGTAAAACCAAAAAAAGCGGCCATATGAGCCGCTTTTTTTGTAGGTACGCTGAGAAAATTATTGTGTTTGAGTACCTGCGTTCTGTGGAGCTACCTGCGTATTGGTGTTTGCACCAGCAGGAAGCGGAGTACCTTCAGGAAGACGCACATTCAGATCTATTCCGGGATTGGTGTTTGTGGGAGTAACACTATTATTAACGCCAGGCCACACAAAAATACCGAAGAGAATAAGTCCTAAAAGCAGCATGGACGCAATTGCCCATCCCATTGCATCTGCACCACTTGAGCGATCGTCGCGAGCCATTGGTGTGATTATTGTTTCAGCCATACATTTATTTTTTGTTATTACCATTCGCTTTTAATCTCGCATC
>JACCDV011248291.1_pt1 | contig 11098 bp, 9 predicted proteins | sample 7446131 | NCBI WGS metagenome assembly JACCDV01 (sample SAMN15323448, study PRJNA562643) | freshwater metagenome | isolation source: river surface water | place: USA:Blue River Watershed | collected 2017-08-17
ATCGTGAGCGCCGCCATGGCGTGCCTAGTTTCTACAGTAGCGCTGGCCATGTGGGGCGTGAGCACCACGTTGTGCAAGCGGCGCAACTCTGGATCAATCGCAGGCTCATCCCAAAACACATCCAAGGCTGCGCCTGCTATGTGTTTGTCTTTCAAGGCTTGCACCAAGGCGGGCTGATCCACCACAGAGCCTCGGGCAATGTTGATGAGATAAGCCTTGCTACCCAATGCTTGCAAAACCGAAGCGTCGATCATGTGCTTGGTCTCATCCCCGCCTGGCACAGCAACCACCAAATAGTCCACCTCGGTAGCCAACAGCGTGGGGTTATCGTAAAAAGCGTAAGGCACATCGGCCTTGGCATCTCGACTGGTATAGGCAATACGCATATCAAATGCCGCTGCACGCTTGGCGATGGCACGGCCGATGCGCCCCATGCCGACAATGCCAATTCGCGTACCCGAAACTCTGTTGAGTAAGGGGAATTCGTCATCCACCCAGTCACCGTTGCGCACAAACTTGTCGGCTTGCGGAATGCGACGACCAATCGACAACACCAAGCCCAACGCCAAATCTGCCACGTCATCGGTTAAGACGCCTGGGGTGTGCGTGACCAAAATGCCTTTTTCCTTACAAGCCGTCACGTCTACGCCGTCATAGCCCAAACCACATATCGCAACCAGCTTTAGATGGGGCAGCATGGTCAAGAGTTTTTTATCCACCTTGGCCGCACCCGTTCCAATCAGCGCAGTGACCTTGCTCAAAGCACCGGGGTCTTGGATGTGCGTGTGGTCGTGCACGATGTAATCAGCCTCTTGCAGCGCCTTCATCATGAATGGCGGCAAGGGCGAGACTTGCATGATTTCTTGGGCCATGGCACAAACTCCAACATGTTCTGTGATGCCCCCTAACTCTACTCGCTGATTGGCTAACATCACAGGCTATGACCGAAGGCACCCCCCTCTTAGACATCACAGGCCCCATCGCCACCCTCACCTTGCGCCGCCCCTCGCAGCGCAACAGCTTGACGGACGACGACCTCAACACCTTGCTGGCTCACTTTGAAGCCATCAATCGCAACACCACTGTGCATGTGGTGGTATTGCGTGCCGAGACCCTCGGACAAAAACAAGCTGTGTTCAGCGCAGGCTACAACGTGGGCGGCTTTGACAACGACCCCATGGCCCCGTTGTTCTTTGAAAAAATACCCGAAGCCCTAGAACGCCTTCGCCCCGTGACGATTTGTGTCTTGAACGGCAGCGTGTATGGGGGTGCAACTGATTTGGTGTTGGCGTGTGATTTCACCGTGGCGCAGCGAGGCTACACATGGCGTATGCCTGCTGCAGCGCTGGGCCTGCACTATTACCCCAGTGGTTTGCGTCGCTATCTGAGCCGATTTGGGCTCCAAGCGAGCAAGCGTGCGTTTTTGCTGGGTCAAGCCATGCCCTACGAAGCCTTAGAGCCGCTAGGAATTTTTGAGGCCTTGGTGGACGAAGATACCTTTGAAGCCGAAGTCCAACGCTTGGTTGACGCCCTCAGCCAAATGGCCCCGATGGCTTTGGCACAAACCAAAAAAAGCTTGAATGACATTGCCGCTGGTCTGTACAGCGAGCCCGCGCTGAAAGAGCGCTCACGCCAATCGGTCTACAGCCAAGACTTTGCCGAAGGCCGTGCCGCATTTGCGGAGCGCCGTGCGCCCAAATTCACTGGTCACTAAACAAGTAAACGACATAAAAAAGGGAGCCATCGGGCTCCCTTTGTGTTTTGGCCTGCGTACAGGCCAAGGCTGAAATTAGGCCTTCTTGGCGTAAGCCGAGCACCAGCCTTTGCCAGCCACTTGCTTGCCGGCAAACAAGGGGCAGCCACCGGCTGCGTCTGTCGCTTTGCCTTGGAACAAAGTGCAGTTGCTGCATTGTTGACCTGCTGCGTATTTGGGTTGCTTGGCTTTGTCCACTTTGGTGGCATCAGCCTTGTAACCCAAGCCTGCAGCTTGTGGGTCTTTCTCGTCGACCATGGCTGCTTGTGCAGCGGTTGTTGCGAAAGCAGCAACGCCTGCAACAGAAATGGTTTGCATCATGAATACGCGACGGTTGGTAGGTTTTTGCATCAAGGTCCCCTTGGGAAAGTTTGAAATTGGGTCAGAACATACTGACGTTGCGTATCTTAACGACAGATCCTGGCTTTCGATTGATCAACATCAAGGCACTGGGGTTTACCTCAGGCCGTGCGCTATCCTTGCCACATGAACAACATTGCCAACTTACGCAAAAGCTACGAACGCGCCGAGCTCAACGAATCAGCTTCTGCCGCAGACCCCATGCAGCAGTTTGACCAATGGTTGAAAGAAGCCATTGCCAGCGAGGTCCCCGAGCCCAATGCCATGACGCTGGCCACCGTCAGCAGTGACCTGCGCCCCAGCACGCGCGTGGTGTTGATCAAAGGCTATGACGAGCGCGGCATTGTGTGGTTCACCAATTACCAGAGTCGCAAAGGCCAGCAACTGGCGGGCAACCCCTTTGCTGCCTTGCAATTTCACTGGGTCGAGTTGGAACGCGTGGTGCGCATCGAAGGCCGCGTGGAAAAAGTCAGCGACGCCGAGAGTGATGACTACTTCCACAGCCGCCCACTCGACTCACGCATTGGCGCTTGGGCCAGCCCACAAAGTCAAGTGATTGAGGGGCGCGGCACGCTGGTCGCCAACGCTGCCATGTACGGCGCACAGTTTTTGTTGCAGCCCCCTCGCCCCCCCCACTGGGGCGGCTATCGCTTGGTGCCCGAACAGTGGGAGTTTTGGCAAGGGCGCAAGAGTCGTTTGCATGACCGTTTGCGCTATCGCCAAGCAGGGGATGGCACTTGGATACGTGAACGACTCGCGCCCTAAATCACTTAAAAGCTCACTTGCGCGCCCACTTTCAAACTACGTCCTGCAATAGGCGGCGCATGGGTACCCATGGTCTGCGTCAGCACCGAAGTGGACGCATACGCCAGCTTGTTGGTGATGTTGTCGAGCTTGGCAAACAACAGCCAATGCGTAGGCCCGCTGTGGGTGTGGTAGTTCAGGCCCGCATTCCACAAGGTGTGGCCTGCGGTGGCGATATTGCCATCTGGCACACGGTTTTGTGCAGCCGCGTGCATGAAGCCCAAACGTGCACCCCACGCGTTGCGTGACCACACCACATCCGCTCCCACGCGCATCGGAGCAATGCGGGGCATGGGCGTGTTGTGGGTCAAGTCTTGGGCGCGCACCACATCGGCTCGCAGTTCAAGATCCATCGCACCGTACGAACCATTGGATGTCAACAGAGCGTCTTGGCCTGCCACCATCCGAATTTTGGCAGTGGATTCGATGCCGTAGAAACGGGCGCGAACGCCTTCGAAGCGATAGTCCGACAAGTCGTCTGCAGAACCAAAAGTGGTTGTAGATGGTTGCAAAGAGATGTAGTTCGAAAACTGCGAAGCAAATCCTGTGATGCCAAATTTATGCGCACCTTGTTTCCACTCAGCACCCACATCAAGCTGTGTGCCTTTTTCCAAACCATTGGTGAGCTGGCCAATTTCATATGCATTGGTGGCCACATGCACACCATGAGCAAATAACTCGTAGTCTTTGGGCGCACGCTGACTGGAGCTGAGGTTGGTTGACAACTGCCAGCCGTTTTGGGCTTCGCCTTGACGTAAGTTACGCATTGCACCCACAGCAAAATTCATCGGTTTGAACTTCAAGCTTTGTGCTGGATTTGCATCGTTAGGACCGATCGCCTCGAACGACTGAACCTCCACACTTTCAGCCCGCGCACCCGCGCTAAGCTGGCCCCAACTGGTTTTCAGAGCTTGGTAGGTAAATACGCCTGTGCTTTGGGTACGGCTCGGTGGTAAGAATCGTTCGTCGCCAATCGCTTGCAAATTGCTTCGTTCACGCTGGACACCGACAATACCTTCTAGCTGCAAGTTCTCTCCCAAGCGTAACGCACGTTGACGTGCCTCAACACGCAGGTCGTATCCTTTGTTATCAAAACGTGTGCCTGTATTTGCGCCTTCAAATTCAGTATGCGTGTAGTTGGTTTTGCCCCACTGAAACTTCACATCTTGGAACACCCCTACCTCACGCACCTGACCTTCCATCACGTGATGACGACGACGCATGCCAATAGTGACGGTGGGTTCAGCCACCGTCCCATAAGTGCTGCGGTACTCGCTGGTCGACAAACCCAAGTAGCCTCGGTCAAACAGCAAAGTGCCGCCCACCGCTGCGCCTTTGCTGTTGCTGGCCGAGTTACACACGCGACGACCGTTCGGAGTTGTCACGTTGTCCCCCACGCAATTCATCTCTTTGGGTACGCGCAAGTTTTTGGTACTGCGGTCAAACGCATCCACATGCAGCACAAATTTGTCGTTGCCCGCTTCCACCATCGCGCCCGTGCTGCGCTCGTCGGCTGCGCCGCCTGCACGCACTTCGGCTTTGCCCATCACGCCGCCTTTGGCGTCAAACGTGCGCTCGCGTGCAATGCGGTTATCAATCACGTTCACCACACCGCCAATAGCACTGCCGCCATACTGCAAAGTGGCGGGGCCGCGCAGTACTTCGATGCGCTCCGTGGTGAGGGGGTCAATCGGCACAGCATGGTCATTGCTCAGGCCCGACACATCCATGTTGGCACCGCTGTTTTGCAAAATACGAATGCGGTCGCCGTCCATACCGCGAATGACGGGGCGGCCCACATTGGGACCAAACGAGCTATTGGCAATGCCAGGGAGATTGTCGAGCGTTTCGCCCAAAGTGCTGCCTTGGCGCTGAGTCAACGCAGCGCCCGACAGCTGCTGAGCAGGCACCATCAAATCGTTGCGCTCTAAGTTACGCGCCGTGATGGTGACTTCATCTAAGCGATGAATATCGTCAGTTTGCGCCCAAGCAGGGCTCAGGCTGAGAGAGACAAATGAATAAGCAGCAGCGGCCACGGCGCTGCGTTGAAAAACGTGTGTCATATCAAGGTTCCTGCGAGGCATCTGTGTGTGCCTCCTGTGTGTTTTGCAAAGTAATGCCTGCGCGCCAGCGATCAGGCATGGCGAGCCGGCTCAGAGATCAAAGCAAAACAGCAGGTGGCCCTCGGGCCGCATAGAAGCGCTCAAACAGCGCAAAGCGTTCGCGCAGCGCTGCAGCCAGCCAGCTGTGCGCGTGCTGCTCTGGCACAAACACCCAAACAGGTGTGTGCAGGGCATCGGGGCAATTTTGGTCAAACAGCTGGCAGTCCACCGCATGGCTGTGGTCGCCCCACAAGCGCTGCAAACCGGCCATGAGTTGTTCACCCGATGAGGCAGTCGTCGCACCTTCAACAGCCTCGACGCTGTGCACGCCATGAGCATGTGCGACACGATGCAATAGACCCACGGTTTGAACCAGTACCAAGACGGTGAGCAACGCCAGCGCTAGGCCTCGCCAGCGACGTGCGCCCAAACCTAAGCAAGACACGCACCGGGCATCAGTCATGACGCACCTTGTCCGCAAAGGTTTGCACAAACTTCTGCACCTTGGGTGCCACCACAAAGGCGCAATAGCCCTGATGTGGGTTGTGCTCGAAATAGTCTTGGTGATAAGCCTCGGCAGCTGAATAGTTGTCTAAGCTTTTGATCTCAGTCACCACTCGTCCCGACAGCGCCGCATTCACCTCGTCCCACACCTGCTGCGCCACCGCTCGGTCAGCTTCGTCACTCAGGTAAATACCGCTGCGGTATTGCGTGCCCGCATCGTTGCCTTGGCGGTTCAAGGTCGTAGGGTCATGGATGACAAAGAAAATTTCAAGCAGTTCACGCAAGCTGATCACTTGCGGGTCGTACACTAAGCGCACCACTTCGTTGTGGCCGGTTTCGCCCGAGCACACATCGGCATACGTGGGGTTGAGGGTATGACCGTTGCAGTAGCCCGACTCCACCTCCAGCACACCTTTCACGCGCACAAACACCGCCTCTGTGCACCAAAAGCAGCCACCGCCCAAGGTGATCACTTGGGGCTGTAGGTGAGATGCTTGGGCGTTTGTCATAGGACTTGATTCTATGATTGCAAGCCCATGGACACACTGCTTGCCCTCAAACCCATTCTCACCACACTGGTCTTACCTGCCACCAGCGGCTTGCTAGCCTTGTTCGCCTTGCTGGTTTGGACTTGGCGGCGCAGCACACGTGCGGCACGTGCGCCTGTGGCATTCGCAACGCTTGTCACACTTGGCATGTGGTTTCTCAGCTGCCCAGCCGTTGCCATTTGGCTGTCGGCGCACATGCTGCCCCAAATCAGCCCTGCAGATGTGGATGATTTGAAACGTCAACACGTCCAAGCCATCGTGGTGCTCGGCGGTGGCGTGGAAAACGAAGCGACCGAATACAACGGATCCACCCTCTCACCCGATGCCATGTCACGTTTGTTGTACGGCGTGTATTTGTCGCGCAACACACAGCTGCCCCTCGCGTACACCGGGGGCATTGGTTGGGCCGGACGCAATGGTCAAACGTCGGAGGCTGAAGTGGCCAGCATGACTTTGAAGCGACTTGGCTTGCCTGCAGCGCGCTGGATTGAAAGCCAATCACGCGACACACGTGAAAACGCGCTGCTCACGGCCGCGCTGCTCAAGACCGATGGCATCACACACATCGCGTTGGTCACGCACGCTTGGCATATGCCACGAAGCGTGCGTCAGTTTGAAGCAGCGGGTTTGCAAGTCACGCCAGCACCAATGGGCTATATACGCAGCGACCTATCACCCTTATTGCAATGGCTCCCCAGTGGCAAAGGCCTGCGCGACAGCGGCTGGGTCATCCGTGAATGGCTGGGGTTATTGCTCACTTAAGTGCATCAAAAGAATTCAGCTGGTACATTACTAACCAATCAGTCATTAACAACCATGACCTCTGACAAACCCAGCCACACCACTGAGCCAACACCCAAGCGAGAACGCCGTAAAGAAGCTCGCCCAGGTGAATTGGTCACGGCTGCGCGCGACTTGTTTGTGGAAAAAGGCTTTGCTGCAACCCGCGCCGAAGAAGTAGCCGCACGTGCCGGTGTGTCCAAAGGCACCTTGTTTTTGTACTTTCAGAGCAAAGAAGATTTGTTCAAAGCGGTGATCACCGAGAACATCGCCAATTTGTTTCCTGCTTGGAACGAAGAATTCAAGGCGTTTTCGGGCAGCAGCGCCGACATGCTGCACTACGCCATGGACTTGTGGTGGAACAACGTGGGCAACACGCCTGCCAGTGGCATTGTCAAACTGGTGTTGAGCGAGGCGCAAAACTTTCCAGACATTGCCGAGTTTTACCAACGCGAGGTGGTCGAACCCGGCACGCACCTGCTGCGCAGCATCTTGCAACGGGGCGTAGACAGCGGCGAGTTTTGTCAAATGGACACCCACCAAAGTGTGTTCAGCATCATTTCCCCCATGATTTTCTTGATGATGTGGAAGCATTCCATGGGCGCTTGTGCGACCTCGGCCAACATCATTGACCCGCTGGCCTTTATCCATTTGCACGTTGACCTACTCATCAACGGCATTCGTGACAAAAACAAGTTATGAAAAAAATTGCTCCCCGCTGGATTGTCATTGGCGTCATCGTGTTGGCCTTGGTAGCTGGCGTGGTACGTGCCATCGTTCAAAAACGTGCCAAACAAGAGGCGGCCTCGGCCCCCACCGCCGCTGTGACACAAGTGGAACTGGCCAGTACAGATGTGATGCAAGCCGAGCTGCGCCACATCACACAAGGCTTGGCCATCTCAGGCACGGTCAAGGCGGTGAACTACGCCGTCATCAAAGCACGCGTGGCAGGTGAACTCAAAGAAGTGGTGGCGCGTGAAGGCGATGCCGTCAAAGCAGGAGACGTGCTGGCCCGCATCGACCCCACCGAATACCAACGCCGCTGGCTGCAAGCCGCCGAATCGGCCACAGCCGCCAAAGCCCAAATGGAGATTGCCCAACGGGCGTGGGACAACAACAAAGCACTGGTGGAACAAGGCTTCATTTCCAAAGCCGCCATGGACAACTCGGTGGCCTCGTACCAAGGCGCGGTGGCCAGCCACAAAGCAGCCATGGCAGGAGCCGATGTGGCCCGCAAAGCCTTAGACGATGCCACTTTGCGCGCGCCTTTTGCGGGCGTGATCTCTGGCCGCGCCGCTCAAGTGGGTGAGCGCGTGGGCGTAGACGCCAAGATCATGGAGCTGGTGGACTTGAGCCAGCTCGAAGTCGAGGTGCCACTGAGCCCGAGCGAATCCATGGATGTACGCGTGGGCCAAAGTGCGGCCTTGCAAGTGGAAGACCGTACCCAAGCGATTGCGGCCAAGGTCAAACGCATCAGCCCCAGCGCCCAAGCTGGCAGCCGCAGCATCTTGATTTATTTGGCGCTCGACACAGCCGAAGGTTTGCGCCGCGGCTTGTTTGCCAAAGGCATTTTGGGCATGGGCAAAAGCGAAGTCTTGGCTGTGCCCCTGTCGGCCGTGCGCACCGACCGCGCGCAACCCTATGTGCAAGTGGTGGAGCAAGTGGGCGAGCAACTGCAAGTGATACACAAAACTGTCACGATCGGCGTGCGTGGCATGGACTTGGTCCAGCCTGAGTCTGAAACCATGGTGGGCGTGACAGGCTTGGCGCAAGGCAGCACCGTCCTCAAAGGCCATGTGGGCGCTTTGCGCGAAGGCATGGTGGTGAAGTACACCGCAGCCAACGCAAACCTCGCTGCGTCGGCGGCCAGTGCAGCCCCTTAAGGCGAACAATTCAACATGTGGTTCACACGCGTCAGCCTAAAAAACCCAGTCTTTGCGACGATGGTGATGCTCGCCTTTGTGGTGCTGGGTTTGTTCTCGTACCAGCGTCTCAAGATTGACCAGTTTCCCAACATCGACTTTCCCGTGGTGGTGATCACCACCGAATACCCAGGCGCATCGCCTGAAATCGTGGAAAGCGAAGTCAGTAAAAAAATCGAAGAAGGTGTCAACTCAATTGCGGGCATCAGCGCCCTCACCTCACGCAGCTACGAAGGCATGTCGGTAGTAGTGATTGAATTTCAACTCCACATCGATGGCCGCAAAGGCGCTGACGATGTGCGCGAGAAAGTTGCCGCCCTGCGCCCCACCCTACGCACCGAAGTCAAAGAGCCCAAAGTCTTGCGCTTTGACCCTTCTAGCCGCGCCATTTGGTCATTGGCCGTGGTGCCCGACACGCCACAAGGCGGCCAGCCGCTCTCGGCGGTGGAACTGACCAACTGGTCGGACCAAGTCTTGAAAAAGCGCTTAGAAAACGTGCGCGGCGTCGGCTCAGTGTCATTGGTGGGCGGCACCAAACGCGAAATCAATTTGTACTTGAACCCGCAAGCCATGGAGTCGCTCGGCATCAGCGCCGACCAAGTGGTGAACGCGGTCAAAACCGAAACCCAAGACTTGCCTGTAGGCAGCTTACGCTCGCTACAACAAGACCGTGTGATTCAAATTCAAGGACGTATGCAACGTCCCGAAGACTTTGGCCAAATCATCGTGGCGCGGAAAAACACCACGCCGATTCGCCTGAACCAAGTGGCCTCTGTGAGTGACGGCGCACAAGAGGTGGAGAGCTTGGCGCTGTACAACGGTCAACGCACGCTGTTGATGACGGTACAAAAAGCGCAAGACGAAAACACAATTGACGTGATTGACGGCCTCAACAAAACCGTGGCCGAAATGAAAGGTCAGTTGCCCCCAGGCATACGCCTAGAGCAAGTGCAAGACGGCTCGCGCCCCATCCGCGTGGGTGTGGCCAATGTGCGTCAAACCCTCATTGAAGGCGCGCTACTGACGGTGCTGATTGTGTTCTTGTTCTTGAACTCGTGGCGCTCCACCGTCATCACAGGGCTCACACTGCCCATTGCCATCATTGGCACGTTTTTATTCATGTACATGTTTGGCTTCACCATCAACATGATCACACTCATGGCCTTGTCGCTGTGCGTGGGCTTGTTGATTGATGACGCCATTGTGGTGCGCGAAAACATCGTGCGCCATGTGCAAATGGGCAAGGCACCTTACCAAGCGGCCATGGACGGCACCCAAGAAATTGGCTTGGCCGTGCTGGCCACCACCTTGTCCATCGTGGCGGTGTTTTTGCCCATTGGCTTCATGGGCGGCATCATTGGCAAGTTCTTCCACGAATTTGGCATCACCATCGTGGCCGCGGTGCTCATCTCGATGTTTGTGAGCTTCACGCTCGACCCCATGCTGTCGTCGGTGTGGCATGACCCCACCATCCACGCGCATGGGCAGCACGGACACAGCCGCACGTTTTACGACCGATTCATCAGCCCCGTGACCACTTGGTTTGAAGAAACCACAGACAAGCTCATTACGCTTTACCAGCGCATTTTGAAATGGTCGCTGATTCACAAGCGTGCCACCCTTGGCTTGGCGGCTGGCACATTCGTGTTGAGCATCTTCATGGTCCCGTTGCTAGGCACAGAGTTTGTACCCAAGGCGGACTTTTCAGAAACCTCGGTGAGTTTTTACACGCCCGTGGGCTCTTCCATTGAAGTGACAGAAGCCAAAGCCAAGCAAGTCGAAGCCATCATTCGCGAGTTTCCAGAGGTTCGCTACACGCTCTCCACCATCAACACCGGCAACGCCAACGGCAAGATTTACGCCAGCATTTATGTGCGCTTGGTCGACCGCAAAGACCGCAAACGCAACGTCGACCAAATGTCTGCCGTTTTGCGCGAGCGCTTGCGCCAAGTGCCAGGCATCACCGTCACGCACGCAGGCTTGCTCGATGCTGTGGGCGGCAACAAGCAAGTGGAGTTTTCGCTACAGGGCACCGATTTACGCGAACTCGAACGCCTCACCACGCAAGTGATGGACAAAATCCGCAATGTACCGGGCTTGGTTGATTTGGACTCCAGCGTCAAACCCAACAAGCCCACGATTGAGGTGAAAGTACAACGCGAAGCAGCCAACGACCTTGGCTTGTCTCTGGGCAGCGTGGCCAACCAACTGCGCATTTTGGTGGCAGGCTCCACCGTCACCAACTGGCGCGCCGCCGATGACCAAACCTACGACGTGAATGTGCGCTTGGCCCCCAATGCACGCAACGCCATGCAAGACCTGGAG
>JACCDV010722166.1_pt1 | contig 11095 bp, 7 predicted proteins | sample 7446131 | NCBI WGS metagenome assembly JACCDV01 (sample SAMN15323448, study PRJNA562643) | freshwater metagenome | isolation source: river surface water | place: USA:Blue River Watershed | collected 2017-08-17
AAAAAACCTCCGCAACCGAGAATTGAACTCGGGTCTCCTGCGTGACAGGCAGGGATAATAGCCACTATACTATTGCGGATCAGCTATACTTACTGATGATGAGACGTTTAAGAAAGGTTATCGATGCTTTACATATTATTCAAAAGATTTGTTAGAAATAATGCAAGAAATTGTTTTCTTACTAGACTTGATTTTATTTGTCAACTCCTATGTTTTTTAGAACTTATTTGTAGAATGACAACTTTTATTATATAAGCATTTTGAATTTCATCATCTTTATAATCTCAATTTAAACTCATATGATATCTTTTGACTTTTTGAAATATTTTTGAATTTCACCTGATTATCAACTTTTCATTTAAAGTCTATCACTCTCAAGTGCCTAGTTATAAAATTGCATTGAATCCCAAAGTGCATAAGGTTACAAGACTTAGGCATCGAATTATATTTCTATGTAATTAATTCTGAGATGTATGAACTGAGCTAGAGAGTGAATCAAAAATTTGGAGAACCACTGCTTACTGGAGATCACGACATAATAGTTTCAAATGACAGAAGAAGCTGCACTGATATATTATGCCTCATCCTGTTTCTCCTACTCACTGGTGCATTCGTTGGACTTCTCATCTATGGACTCATCCTAGGCAGTCCCAAAAAAGTATTCTACCCTTATAATGCCAATTAAGTACAGTGCTATACACAGTCAAATACTCCATGTACATCTAATGTTTATCTTAGATACTTTTTTCCCAGATCCATTATCAATCAACAATGCTGTTTGCGTAAATTAATGTCCAGCCACAAATAACTCAACTGTGACATGCTTATTTGATAATATAACCTGCACTAATGGATTAATCACTTCTACTTACGCTACCAATACCATCGACTATTACTGTCTACCTGCAACTAACATCAATAGTGTAGATATTTTCCAGCAAGTCAACACAAATGTCTTCAGTGCTTGGGCAACTGATTTGAGATAAGGATGGATGGTGTTGGTTGGCGCTGCAATTGCTGCCATGCTACTATCGCTCTTTTTCCTCATTACCATCAGGTTCTGTGGCAGATGCATTATTTGGATCTCCATCACCATCTGCATCCTTGGAATGGCCTTAATTGGGATACTCTTCATTCTTCAAGCCAAAAATATTACAATCAACTCCTACATATCAGATCATTTATCTAAGCTCTCTTAAAATTCATTGATTATTATCGGAAGCGGATTCTGTGGAGGCTCAGTATTACTCGCTCTAATAGTGATTTGCCTTAGGACAAGAATTAACCTTGGAGTAAAGTCAATCTAGCTGGGTTCTAAATTCATATTTGAAAACTGCTGCTCTATTTTACTGCCAATCAGCCAAGCCATCTTTGTGAGCGGAACAATCGGAGCAATAATTGTCGGAGGCGTCCATTTGTACTCCTTAGGAGACCTCTCATTCCCAGACAACATAGCTTTTCCAATAATTAGTTTTTCTCCAGGAGTGATCGCAACTATTGTGGTGTACATAGTGGGAGGATTCTGGCTAGTTTTCTTCTTCCTCGGCTGCAACTCCTTTATCCTCTGCTCTGCCACTTCCATCTGGTACTTTAATCACGAAAGTCCATATGAGTAAGGGAAGCCCTTTGGAGATTCTCTTTCGAGATTGATACGCTATCATCCAGGCTCAGTCGCAATTACAGCTTTTGTCAACTGCCTGTTTGCTGTTTTGAAGATGATATGCAACCTCTTGAGCTTTGAAGCTGATGAAAGCGATAATGGATGTTCATCCCTATGCTTGAAATGCTTAAGTTATCTCTTCTGCATCTTTAAATGGTAAATTACCTCTAATTTAGCGTCCTTCGCTTCTTGAATGACGGTACATACGTCCAAATAGCGATTGCCGGCACCAACTATTGCAGCAGTACTTTGGACGCGTATGAAATATTTGCAGATAACGTGACTAAAATTACTATTACTACGAGTTTATGCGTCTTCTTTAAATTCCTCGGAATCATGGGAATCGGCATTTCAATTACAGTTGCAGCTTACTTCACATGCCAATATGTCGAGTCACTTGCCAAACTCCTTGTCAACCCTCTTGTTGTTACCATTGCTTCTGGACTAATTGGATTTGTGATTGGAGGAATATATCTTTCCATGATTGATCTCTCTGCTCAATCGATCATTCAATGCTTTTTGATTGATAAGAAGAATGGCAATAATGGAAACACCAAATATGCTAGGCAATAGTTCAAAGAAATTATGCTGGAGGATTGATCATTGACGATTATTTTTTAAAAGGATTATGTATTCATGCGAGTTTTATTAAGAATAAACATTATTTGATAAGTATAATCGATAGTCCATATTTACGCTATTGAGATTATTATCTCAGACTAAGCTTAGAAAAAATATTCCCTTTGGTATGATAAAAGTTGATAAAACATCATGAGGGATGAATCCTTAGTTGTGAGGCAGAAAGTAAGGTGAATGCATGGATTAGGCCATTGTTATTGATGCAAATTAGACGAGAATGACATTTCAAAGATAGTTAGATGGTTGGTTAATGACGATCATAATGACGCTCCCAAGTAGATTATTTATAATTTGTAGAAAAAATATACACAATAACAAATCAAATGTCAAGATCTTCATTTCTAGCTTCCAAACCTTCTTGAACATCGCTGCAGCTGCAGTCAGTAAATGTTGACTTGCTCCAACTCACTTCTTCCTCAAACATAGGAACGGGTGGATGATTTCCCCTCACAACTTTCCTATACAGTTTTACATCTTTAAAATAAACCCGACGCAGGTGGCTGCCTACCCGAACCTTTAGGAAAGCATTTTCTGGGAGAACTTTTGTTGCATATTTCATCAGGGCCCTGTAGTTGAACTTTGGTAACAAATTATTATACTATTTGATGTTAATCAAATTACGTGTTATAATTGATCATAAATCCCAGCTCATACCTCCGCCCATATGAATAAATTTATAGTATACTCGCCTGCTAATATAAATTGGATTGGTAATAGCAAATAATATTGATAATTTTGATCTAATTGATTTGAGATGCTTTATTGATCAAGAGATGTTGACGTTTCCGTTATTGATACCATTAAATTCACCTACAACATGTGTGTCTGCGTAGGGGAGAATGGGATCCTTGAGGTTTGCATTTTTTTGTTGGGCCATTCGCAGCAATGTTTTCCATTTCTCATCGGATTTCACTTTCTCCTTTTTCACAGTCTTTGGATCCTGAAGGGAAAGGTAAAATTTGTTGAGATCTCGCTTTTAAAGTGCTCGCTCGAAGGCTTGTGGATCTATTTCTTTTAGTATTGCTTTTAAAGCATTCAGTGATTATTGTAAAACTTTATGCCAGTGTGTCTCCGCCATATGAACTATAACTGGCACTAGCAGAGGAAAAGTAAAGCTTTTGTATGTCTTTAAAATATTCAAGAAATAGTCGTTTTCAAAGAAGCACATTGCTCTATCAGCAACTTGAAGATGCAGTCCTGAAATACATTTGACTAAACGTTTAAAAACCTTAGGAATATAAGGCTCAAGGCGTTGAACTTCACACGTCTCAAGAACTTCAATCAATTCTGATATGAACATAACCTCTTTTGGAGAATTGGCGAAAGGCCAGTACTTAATAAGCCCATCAAGCAAGAATAATCCAAGAGTGGGGTCCTTTGCCAGGAAAAGCATAGAGCAACGCATCAAGTGTTAATGGAAGAAGTGGCAGGTTTGAACTTTATGTAAGGGGATAATGACATTTTTGAAGAAGATTATATGCTATTCTCTCAGAGGGACAGCAAAACCAGAAATAATACTAGCAAGGATATCAAGTAATTCAGATGCTCCATTGAATTTGAAAGTCTCATGAATCAGTGAGTAAAAGCAGTCATTGATGGCTTTTCTAATCATTTTTCTTCTTGGAACCAATTTAGCGTACAGCCTATGAAGAATGTTTTTTAAGTATTATCTTTACCTTGGCTACTATGAATCAAAAAGCTCCAAAAATTCTTGAATAAATGAAGGAGTTATATGAACCTTCAGTGCCTTAACATCAGCTCCATCATTGACAATGAGTTGCAAAAAGAATTCATAAACAGGCTGTAGATGTGGCCAGGCGGGATCTGCTAAAGCTTATTACTGCATTATAAATAAAATACTTCTTCCATGCTCATACCTTCTCCGGGCAATCCCTGCTTCTTTAGAATGGGCAAAGGCCTAAAGATATTCTTCTCGATCATGTTGATGACCAAATCAAGGTGAGGGATGATAACTGTTGACATGCAGTTTTGATCATTGAGATAATCATTGAACTCCTGCAAGTAAGAAGACCTGTCATTTTTCTCTTTGACTTGCTTGGTCTCATCGTTAAAGTCTAGTGGATTTGAGCAAACTTGGAGCTTCTTCAAAAATTGATCTCTATCTCATTGGAATTATTACTTAAATTAGCGTGGGAGATGCTTAGGGTCTGTCCCTTTTGCAGTATTGGTGGTGGGGCCTTGAGTGGTTTTTCCTCCAGTTACTGTTTTGCCGGCAGGCACTCCAGTCTTCCCTGTGTTTTTGTTCATTCAATTAAATAAAAAAGTAAAGATTTGATTTTTGATTATTCATAAGCTCTTAAATCAAGACGAAGAATGAGAGATAAGCCAATTATTCAAATGAAAATTACAAGCTTATCTAAGCATTTGTTATTCTTTCAATGACCTTTAATTTTGTTATTTTCATGTTCGCCTATTTTTCATTGATTGAATGATAAGTTCTTTTGCCTGCTTGCCATAATTTGCTTTTTCATCATTTTATCAAGTATTTGAAGGCATTTTTACCATATTCTGTTTTGAAACAAAGTCAATACATCTCCTGTAAAGTCTTAGATACAGCAATTGATTTTGCTATTTTAATGCTTTTATTATAACGATTAAGTAAGGGGTCTGAAAAAACATGATCTCACCTTGGTAGATATCCACTATGACCTTGAATACTATTATTTCTAATGTTTTCTTACTCTCTTCTATTTACTCATAAACATCTATGTATTCATTTGAAATTATCAAAAAAAAAGTGTGAATAATAGGTTTTTATCAGCTTTCTTCTTAGATGAAACTTCTTAAATTGCTTGATTTTCGAAAGATATTAATTGATGGAATACAAAAACACAAAGAAATCATTATATATTTTACTAAAGAGGATGCTTTTTTCTTAGATGATTATTGAGGGCTATTTTTGAAGAATATTTGCCTTCGCATTCAGAATATGGACAGCTAAACTATTTATTTAGACAAGTTCTTCTTTTTGTGTATTTTCTTTTAGACTTCGTAAAAATTTATGTGTTTGTCCGTCGAATACTTTGATTTTCCTCCTAAAGTTGTTGTTTCTGATGCTTGATATTTAAAAGCTGAGCCTTGAGCGTTTAGTTCTAAAGATAAAGATTATAGAAAGTTTGATAATTGAGTTAGATTTGAGTGAGATTAATACTCTAAATGTGCTGAGGAGCTGGAATAACATTACTCTGTGAACCCATCCATAAAAAAATTGGACTGATTTGTTAATTCATGGTTTTCTAAATAAATATTATAATATAAAATTCATTTGATTCTCATTAGAACCCGCTCAAAACTAACATTATGAATAGCTATACACAAAAACATTAGAATAGGTGCTGGCTATGTCAAAAAAATCAATCATTGCAAGCCTTTTATTGTTATTAGGTGAAAAATTTGATTTATTAGTTTAGAATGCTTTTAATCATCAAAATAGCATGCAACAATTACCGTTTCAATAAAGTTTTATCCTGATTAAAATAAGATTTATTGCCAGTACTCAAAGAATCTCTATGACTAAAAATTGATCTCTATCTCAAAGCACTAGTTTAGAATTTTGCCAAACGCGATAATGCCAAAAAATAGTTCGGTAAAAGCAGGTATAATTAATATTTTGCATCTCAACTAAAGAGGAGGAAAGGAAGCGAAAGAGGAGGTTTGAACAAAATGATAATATTTATTTGGCTTGATGTTTTTAAATTGATTTTTTATTTTTTGCAGAAAGTGTATTGGAAGCTTAGCTTTATGTCAGACACATGATAAACTTAGCATTTACTTATGTTTTACCCAAACTGTCATTTTAAATTTATTGTAAGTTGCTTTTGGACTGTTTTGATGAGCGAAGTCGATTTTCTCAGATATTCTTATCTTTTTCATTTATGAAAAATGCAGAATAAATTATCTGCCATCAATATTGAATGGTCAAAAGCTTATAAATAAGTGAACTGAGCAATTTTTGTTCTTAGTAAAAAAATTACTTTTACATTTCGAACATTTATAATTTTCCTTTGTAATAATATTCCGTTAAATATAATAAATATCAAAAGCAAGTTATTAGGGAAAATAGAGTCAAAATCAATAGATTTTTAAAAACAATATAACAACAATTTTATAAATATATGATGCTAAATTTCACTAAAGACTGCCCCTGCCCATCAAAAATTAATTTTTTTTATTTATACTTTTTTTATTATCCTCTGTTTTATAGAAAATATTATTTCATCTGTCTACCTAGAGTCATACTAAGCTGTCTTGATAGTTAATTTAAAACCTTCGCGATATAAGCCTGATTATAGTATTAGCTGATCTTATAATATATAATCTTCATGTTATGGTTGCAGAAATTAAAATAGAGATCACATCAATCGTAGATAAATCAATCAATTTATTGATTTTTCAAGCTAGTTTGTTAATAATCACTCAATCATTCTCATAGATTTACATCGACATATCTACCTATAGATGAAAATGCTATTGAGATAGGCAATATAGCCTGTTGTTAGGACTGTAGAATGGTTTGCTATTGGATTAATGTTTATTTGTCGATGGTATGTGTTGCTAGGGAAAAAGTATATCTTCAAAAGATAAATATTTAATGATTTATGGTATTAAACTGAAATTAATATCAATTTTCTTCATCTTTGATTTAATTCTCATTATATTTTTCTTCCAATTTATTTCCTTTTTATACTTTCTATTCTTAATCGTACATTTTCACGAGCATATTGTTTTATTCCTCTAAGGCGATACTATCGTGCCTGCCAACTTGTGTCCAAATATCCATCTAGCCTTATGCTAATTCTTTTTATTATTTAGCGTATCTTTTGAGGAGCTGGAAATATGCTTTTTGCCTTTTATGTTTAAATCTATCAATTTAAAGCGTTGATATTATGTTGGTAATAATTCTACATATGGCTGCATAGTCCTTTTCTTATTTCCGAGCCTTTCCAAGATCCTTCTGATTTGATTAGAGCTGCTCTTACTTTGATACTTTTTTAATTTTATTGAAAATTGATTATTTTCCGGCATTAATTTTGGTACTTTCGATCTATATATCCTTCACCTTGCTGATAAGCTTATTCATGTCAGCCGCAAATTAATCTCTCGCCTTGATAATATCAGAAAAGGCTTCGATTTATCGCTTTTATCTTCTTATTTACTCGGAGATGTGAAGAACAGGAGGGTATTAATTCATTCCTTTGAATTTATATACGGATTATGCGATGCCGTTGTTTTTGGAGCAAAGGAAGAGTAAATTTTATTGTTTTTTCTTTTAGTCGTTCTCTAACAAGCATGCTTTTTCGTAATCAGGAAGCATAAATTCAAATAGCATCAGTTTTTTCTCAGTAGCCCTCTTGGATAGTTAATGCATCTTTTGAGTCATCTCTGAAAGTTTTTATAAAATAAGTTTGCTTCCACTAAGATAACTTTCAAATTAATCTATTTTTTGCTCAGCATCTTTACTATCTTTTTAATAGAATTAAGGAAAGATTTGCTGATAGCGAGTAAGCAACTTCTCAAAGCTCTCCTTCCCTAAAGCAGACAGCATTTTCTAGCAATCAGAAGTATTTCTAATAAAGATATTGACTTCCTTAAATTAGTTATAAAAATACCTCAGAATTCCAAATTTTATTGTGCTATGACAAACCAATAAGAAAGTACTCCAATCCTCTTCTTCTGCTTTCGACAAATATTTTCCCATCCGACCCAATTGTCTTCTTTTCGGGAAGAGAAGGCATATAAATACCAGGCCATCTCTTGGCAAGAACCTATCTTAGTAAGAAAAAGTCAGAGTATCTTCTACTCACATTTATTTATCCTTAATAGTTTGATTAGTACCATTTGCATCCTTACCTCGGATAGCATAGACGAAGAATTTATTTACTCCTCCGATTTAGCTCTTTTGCTAAGGGGCTAAAACCTATATTTACACCTTCATATGCTAACATGTTACCTCTTCGCCAAACTCCATATAAAATATTCTAATTAAAAATCTAATATAATTCTACTATATTTATGACTGCTGCTTTGGATTGGCAGGTCAATCTTTAAATATGTAAATGATATTTAATATTAATTATGCTTGCTAAACATTTTAAATATCTATTTTCAATAAGCAAATAAGACCGAATTGTCTTCTTTGGATCTGGAAAAGTAGCCTTCCCCTCTCTCAAATGTCTGCATGCTAACTATCCTAAACTGTAGGTTGTGACGCAAAGTTCCCTTCGGCAGAAGAAACTATTTAACGAAGTTGAGAAATACTGCTAATAGCAAAAAGTTCCCTTTAAATCACCAATAACAAATAAAGAAAGCAAATAAAAACGAAGCTAATAGTGGACTGAGTATCTTAAATAATTTGGTGAAGCTGACTTTGGAGTCGTATGCTCCTATGGATACATGCTACCCTCTCGATTAATATAACGCTTTAGGAAAGGGTTGATTGTTGTCCATCCATCTCTACTACCAAAGTATAGAGGAGGAGCACCTATTTTCCATGCTATTGCTAATGGATAGCCCACTTCTGGCGTTAGCTACATAGAGATAAGCAAAGGAGCATTTGACGAAGGAAAGATCCTTCATCAAACCTAGACCAAATTGAATAAAAATGATGACTATGCCAAAATATAAGAGCAGCTTGCTCAATTAGCAGCCCAAGACCTTCCCTTTGTCCTGTAAAATATTGATAAACTGCGTCCAGGCAAATCTCAACAATAACTAAGCCAGGGGATTCCTCCACATTTATTGAAGGCTCCTCTAATGAAAAACAAAGACGTTAGTCTATCTCTGCCAGCATAGTCAGTATATAATTTGATTCGTGCAGTTATGGCCCCCAAATTCCATTTTTTGGCAAAAGACAATAGCCTAATAGTAAAAGTATCAGATGAGTATCTGTAAGGAGAAGGATAAGTAGGCTCATTCAAAGTAAGTGGCAAGAAGTTATTTGTTCGATGCGGAGATAAATATATTCGAGTAACTGGGTGGTACTAGCCTTCAAAGAGATAAAACAATCCCGGACTATTTATCGCTGAATACATTAAGAGTGGTAAATACCCTTTGTAGAAAGTAAAGATCCAATGATAGCTTTGCATAGATGAACTAATATGTACGGTATATCTATTGACAAGATCATAGGCTGATTGCAAAGGTTAAATATCCGGTATGGCCTCGATTATTGTGGACTGCTTTGCTAGCATATTCACGCTTATTTACATTTACTCCCTAATATTCGATCTATTTCTCAGTGAGTTCGATCTAACGAGATAGGCATTAGATTGTTTGAATGTTGGCGAATTTCAGTTTTCGTAGTTAGTTTGCTGTCCTTTGCACCTGCTCGATGCAAGGTGAAAAACAGCATATTTTTCCATCTGTATTAATCTTATTCTTTACGATTTCTTAGTGCTCTTTTTGCGTGAGCAATTGCTGCCCAAGGATTAGGAACATCTAAAAATAGAGCATCAGCTTTTATTTAAACTGAATTGATTGCAAATCCATCACTAACAACATCTCTCCAGGTTGAGGTCACATTATTGAGTCTAAGATCACTAAAAAATTGTTTGGTAATTTCAGCTCTTTGTTGATTAAACTCGAATGTGTAAAGATGTCCAGATTATTGTATGGTTTCTGCGATAGCACAAGAAAGTGAGCCTGATCCAGTTCCAGCCTCAATTACTTTAGATCCAGGAACTAAATTCAACTTGAAGACAATTGCTGAATTATCCATCGCGTATAAAATTTGAGTCTTTCTCGCTAAGGTCTATGTAATAAGAGTTGATTTGGGCTTGAGAGCTATTTAGTATTTGCCAGGTTTATTAAAGGCTTAGATTTTAGAAGCCCAAGGTGAGTTGATGAAACTTGCATGACGAAAAGCTGCGCCGTCGGATGTTTGGATTTTGTTGCCAGCAATTAACTGAAGTAATTTAGGAGAGTCATCTTTTTAAAATATAATTGCAAAGCTATTATCTTTTACTAATTCTTTTTCATTTTCCATTGAATCTTTATTTTCAATTTTACAATAATAAATGATCTTAAAATAATCAATAATTCAAAACGCATTTTTATTGAGCTAAATTAAGATAACACTCATGTTATCACAGCCTAATTGTTCCGTATTAGGATTCTTTCCTAAAAAGCTATCCAACATCTATTAGAGCACAGTTTCAGGAGCCTTTCCTTTCATTCTTTATGAGCGTATCAAATCAATGAGTCCTTGTCCATCTTTTTCATATCGTTACCAGATTCCATCACATCCCATTATAATAAAATCATCATCCCTACAAAGCTAAATAGTTTTTATGTCAGGATGGCCAGTGATAGTTTGCCTGTGATATTCAAGCTAGCTGTTTTTTTTATAATGGTGATCCCCAAGTGAACGTGAAAGATTGAGGTGATTGTTTATCCTTCCATTATCGACCTTCGAACCTGAAGATACTATCCTCTAAAGTTCAAGTGGGTTTTAAGGTTTATGGTCAAAAGATAGCTAAATAATTGATCCTAGACGACTTAAGGCTGTTCTCGAATCACCTGCATTGGCAACATACAGCTTCTTTCCAACCAGTAAGGCTACATTAGCTGTGCATCCGACGGAATCAGATACCTTACTACTATCATTTTAAAATGGCTGCATCCCATGCTCAATTGTAATCTCTTGGAGCGTCTTTTACCCTTTTTATGTAGTCATCATTTTATCTATTTCAAAAAATGTCTCCTCCAATGCTTTCTCATAATCTCCCCGTTGAAACGCCAAATTATTCTCCACCACTTCTGGAAGATGCTTCGCAC
>JACCDV010000573.1_pt1 | contig 11094 bp, 12 predicted proteins | sample 7446131 | NCBI WGS metagenome assembly JACCDV01 (sample SAMN15323448, study PRJNA562643) | freshwater metagenome | isolation source: river surface water | place: USA:Blue River Watershed | collected 2017-08-17
GCAGCAAACACAGGAAAGCTACCTTCAGGTGGAGCGTTGTACACAGCTGTTCGTAAGGCTGGCAACATCTCTATCGATAAGGGAATTAGCGTTCCATTGTTGAAGTACTACACAGACGGTCAATAATCTAGGTAAGTAGAAAAGCGGGGCCAGATTTATCTGGCCCCGCTTTTCTATTACTCTTCATTAGTGATCACAATCGCTACACCTGAAGCCATGCATCAGCTTGGCCTGCAGCTTTCAGCTCATCTGCGTGCTGGCGATTTACTGCTTGTTAATGGCCCTTTGGGTGCTGGCAAAACAGTCCTTGCCCAAGGTGTTGGTGCAGGTCTAGGCGTTACCGGAGTTACATCTCCAACCTTTGTTATCTCAAGAGTTCATAAGGCGGCTATTCCATTTATTCATGTTGATGCATATCGTCTAGTGGACTCTGAAAACCCCAACCTTTACTTAGATGATTTGGATCTAGATATCGCTAACTCAATAACCTTTATCGAATGGGGTGGGGCTGAATCTGCCAGATTAAGCGAAGATCGCCTTGAGATCACAATTGATCGCAGCAACGAAGAGCGTACTGTTGAGATCACACCAGTTGGTTCGCGCTGGGCAGGGTTTTCACTATGAGCAAAGTTCTAGCAATAGACACCTCAACATCTCGTAGCTGCGTAGCAATTATTGAAGGCACGAGCATTCTTTATAGCGGTTTCAGAGATGGAGCAACGGCGCATGGTCCATCGTTGCCAGCATTAGTGCAAGAAGCGTTATCGGTTAGTGAAGTTGATGAAGTTATCGTTGGGATGGGACCAGGCCCATTTACTGGTTTACGAGTAGGAATCGCATTTGCACATAGCTTTGCTTTAGCACGTGGAATTCCGGTTCGCGGAGTTTGTTCATTAGATGCGATTGCAGCGCAGATTCAAGAAAGTGATTTCATCATTACCGTGGATGCGCGACGTAAAGAGGTTTATTGGGCACGTTATACAAATGGGGTACGAGTTGGTGAGCCTGCAGTTAACTTTCCTGCAGATGTAACCGGTGCCAAGATTTACGCAGATTTGTTTCCTGACATGGTTTCTTTAGCGAACTTGCCTGGCGATGTAACTGAACCGATTTACTTGCGCAGACCAGATGCGGTAGCAACGGTGGACCGTCCATGATTACCTATCGCCAAGCAAATGCTTTTGATCTTCCAGTTTTTGTATCTTTGGATAAAGAGTTGTTTCCATACTCACCATGGTCTGCATCCCAGTACAAAGAGGAGTTCTCTGCACCTACTCGTCACTTTGTTGTGGCTGTAGATGATCAGCAAAGCATCATCGGTTATGCAGGGGTTTTTGCTCCAGGAGGAGCCGAGGCAGATGTTTTGACCGTAGGCGTTGTTCCAGCCCATCGCGGGAAAGGCATTGCCCGCCAATTAATGGCGATGATTACCGATTGGGCACAACAACAGGGCTCAATCGCAATGATGCTTGAGGTCAAGGTGGATAACCAAGATGCCATTGGTTTATATGAATCCCTGGGGTACTCGAAGTTAAACACCCGCAAGGATTACTTTGGTCCAGGTTTGGATGCCCTTGTTATGCGATTGGAGCTGCCATGAGCGAGCCAATTGTTTTAGGAATTGAAACTTCATGTGATGAAACCGCTGTTGGAATTGTTCGTGGTCGCACTCTGCTGGCCAATGTCATCGCATCTAGTGTTGAAGAACATGCACGTTTTGGGGGAGTTGTTCCAGAAATCGCAAGCCGCGCACATTTAGAGGCGATGATTCCAACATTGCATCAGGCATTAAAGGATTCAAAGATCTCACTGAAAGATATTGATGCCGTTGCGGTAACGGGTGGTCCAGGTTTAGTCGGAGCATTACTGGTTGGTGTTGGATCTGCTGCAGGGTTAGCGCTGGGATTAAACAAACCAATTTATGCAGTCAACCATTTAGCAGCACATGTCAGCGTTGATTACTTAACTCATGACAACCCATTGGATCCAACAATTGCCTTGCTCGTTAGCGGAGGCCACTCATCACTTTTGCAGGTGGACGACATCACGGCATCAATTACGAAACTTGGCGAGACAATGGATGATGCCGCAGGAGAAGCTTTCGACAAAATAGCTCGTGTTATGAAGCTAGGTTTTCCGGGTGGCCCCGCCATCGACAAATTAGCTAAAGATGGAAATGCGAGCGCAATAGATTTTCCACGGGGCTTAACAACCTCAAATGATTGGTTGACTCGACCATTTGATTTTTCATTCTCTGGATTAAAAACCGCGGTTGCACGTTATTTGGAGGCAACACCTGATTACTTAAGGGGCGATGTTGCAGCCTCCTTCCAAGAGGCGATCGTCGATGTTCTTTTGTTAAAGGCGCTGGCAGCGTGCAAGCAATCAGGAATTGATTCTTTGGTAATCGCCGGCGGGGTAGCGGCTAATTCCAGGCTTCGCGCCGTCGCTCAAGAGCGTTGTGAAAAGGCGGGCATCCAGCTGCGGGTACCAAGCCCTGGCCTCTGCACAGATAACGGGGCGATGGTCGCTGCCCTGGGCTCATTGATGGTTTCAGCGGGCCGCAGCCCCAGCCCAGTGGCCTTTGACGCTGATTCCAGCCTGCCTGTAACGAGCGTAAGCCTGTCTTAACTCAATTTGCCCCCTGGGAATACCCCGCCTAGAGTTTGCGTTAGCACTCACGGCCCGAGTCTGCTAATTCTGGCCGCACGAGGAAACAACATAGGGAAAAACCTAGAAGGAGCACACCATGGCAGTTAAGCCACTCGAAGATCGCATTGTTATCAAGACAAATGAGGCTGAGACAACAACAGCATCAGGTCTTGTTATCCCAGATACAGCAAAAGAGAAGCCACAGGAAGGCACTGTTGTTGCAGTAGGCCCAGGTCGCTTTGATGACGGCGTACGCGTTCCAATGGATGTCAAGGTTGGCGATGTAGTTCTTTACAGCAAGTACGGCGGAACTGAAATTAAGCACGGTGGAGAAGATCTACTGGTTCTTTCAGCTCGCGACATTCTCGCTGTAATCGAGAAGTAAATGGGAAAGAGCCTTCAATTTGATGAGCAAGCACGCCGCGCCATGGAGCGCGGTGTCAACATTCTTGCTGACACAGTAAAGGTAACTCTTGGACCTAAGGGTCGTAACGTTGTTATCGCTAAGTCTTTTGGCGCACCCATCATCACAAATGATGGTGTAACAATCGCCAAGGAGATTGAACTTTCAGATCCTGCAGAAAACATGGGAGCTCAGTTAGTTAAGGAAGTTGCGACAAAGACAAATGATGTCGCAGGTGACGGAACTACAACAGCAACTGTTCTTGCTCAGGCAATGGTTAAAGAAGGACTTCGTAACCTTGCAGCAGGTGCCCAGCCAATGGATATCAAGCAGGGAATCGAAGCGGCCGTAGCAGCGGTTTCAGAGAAACTTCGCGAGCAGGCAACTCCAGTTAATGGAAAGCCACAGATCGCAGATGTTGCAACTATCTCAGCTCAGGATCGTGCAATCGGCGAGCTCATCGCAGAGGCGATGGACCGTGTTGGTAAAGATGGAGTAATTACAGTTGAAGAAGCATCAACAACTGGACTTGATCTTGAATTCACTGAGGGAATGCAGTTCGACAAGGGCTACATCTCTCCATACTTTGTAACTGATCAAGATCGCATGGAGGCAATCCTTGAGGATGCTTACGTACTGATCTCAGCTAACAAGATCTCTGCGCTCGCAGATTTATTGCCATTGCTTGAAAAGGTTGCACAGGCATCAAAGCCTCTTTTGATCATCGCTGAAGATATTGAAGGTGAAGCGCTTTCTACGCTGGTTGTTAACCGTATGCGTGGAGTCTTTGCATCTGTTGCTGTTAAGGCACCAGGCTTTGGTGATCGTCGCAAGGCAACACTTCAGGACATCGCAATCCTTACAGGTGGACAGGTCATCTCTTCAGAGCTTGGAATGAAGCTTGAGGGAGTAACACTTGAAGATCTAGGTAAGGCTCGTCGCATCGTTGTATCAAAGGATGCAACAACCATCGTTGATGGCGCAGGCGATAAGGCTGCAGTTGCTGCTCGTGTATCTGAACTTCGTAAGGAGATCGAAAACAGCGACTCTTCTTGGGATAAGGAAAAGCTACAAGAGCGTTTAGCAAAGCTTGCTGGTGGAGTTTGCGTAATCAAGGTTGGCGCACACACCGAAGTTGAGTTAAATGAAAAGAAGCACCGCCTAGAGGATGCAATCTCTGCAACCCGCGCAGCTGTTGAAGAAGGAATCGTTGTTGGTGGAGGAGCTGCACTTGTGCACGCTGCCGATGCTCTAGAAGGCGATCTTGGATTCACTGGCGATAAGGCTGTTGGAGTTCGTTTAGTTCGCAAGGCTTGTGATGAGCCTCTTCGTTGGATTGCAGAAAATGCTGGACTAGAAGGCTACGTAGTAGTTGCAAAGGTTCGCGCAATGAAGCACAACGAAGGATTCAACGCTGCAACTGATGTCTACGGTGACTTGGCCGCAGATGGTGTTATCGATCCAGTTAAGGTAACTCGCTCTGCGCTAGCAAACGCTGCATCAATTGCTGCAATGTTCATTACAACTGAAGCGGTTGTTTATGAGAAGCCAGCAGAGCAGGCAGCTGCAGATGCTGGTGGACATGGACACTCACACGGTCCAGGTGGACATAGCCACTAATTAATTAAAAAAGAAAAAGCCCCGCAGAGAAATCTGCGGGGCTTTTTCTTACCCTCGAAGTAGATAAAACTATGATGCGTGTGAAATATCTGGGTTGATGTCCTTGCCCAAGATCGCTAGGCGGTCATCTTCTGAAAGACCTCCCCAAATTCCATATGGCTCTTGTACTGCTAGGGCGTGTGCACGGCACGCTGCAATAACTGGGCATGTTGCACAGATAGCTTTCGCTGTGTTCTCGCGATTGCGTCGACGAGGACCACGTTCACCATCTGGATGGAAAAACATCTCAGAAGGTAGCTCGCGGCATTTACCTTGGTACTGCCACTCCCATTCATCTGCAACGGGGCGGGGTAAGCGTGATATTTCGGCCATGGCGATACTGTACAACCGCGCCATAGGTTGTTCAAGTATTTCCGCTCCAAAAGTTGTTCAATTTGGCATTTCGGGTGGTGAGATGGGCCACTTCACGCCACGATAAGCCCATGGAAGAGGAGCTACTGACCGTTGCAGCGGTCGCTCGTCGCATAGGCGTAGCCCCAGCCACCCTTCGTACCTGGGATCGCCGCTATGGCCTGGGACCTTCTACCCACGAGGCGGGCGAGCATCGCCGTTACTGCCCAACAGATCTAGCCAAGTTAGCTTTGATGCGTCGTTTGATTACGACGGGTGTTTCACCAGCAGATGCTGCAGAAAAAGCCAAGGCCCATCAAGGTTCAGTAAAGATCGAAAAGCTAGTTGACTCTTTTGAGGTCCGCGAAGAGCTGGTCGATTCAATTCATAGAGCAGCCAAGATTTTGGATAAGACTTTTATTGAAGCGGTATTACGAAAAGACATCGCAGATAATGGAGTTATCTCTTCATGGACAGAAGTCATTGTTCCGCTTTTGTTTTTGGTGGGCAATGAATGGGAAGAAGATGGCTCAGGAATTGAAGTAGAGCACATGCTTTCAGAGCTACTCAAGCGCATCATGCGTGAAGGTGTTCCTGAAATAAAGAGTCCAAAGAACTCAAACCCTGTTTTGCTCGCAGCTGTTGGCGAAGAGATGCATTGCCTTGCTCTGCATGCACTTGCTGCAGCACTTGCCGAAAAAAATATTGAAACCTTTTTCTTAGGGGCAAGAACTCCGCTTGAAGCAATTGATGCCATGGTTCGCAGATCAGCGCCACCTGCAATCTTCCTGTGGGCGCAGTTAACTCAAAACAGTGATTCAAAGTTCTTCCGTGAGATTCCTTCAATCCGCCCGGCACCACGAGTAATTCTGGGTGGGCCTGGATGGGACATGGAGCAGTGCACCGATGTCATCGTGGCACAGGATTTAACCCATGCCTGCGCTGAAATCGAGGGTGCTTTAGGGCTCTAAAGCCCCGATAGACTTGGACCTTCATTGATCGGGGAGGCCACATGAGCGATACAGACAAGGTCGCGATGCTTGGACTGACCTACGACGATGTCCTACTTCTTCCAGATGCATCTGATGTAGTTCCATCTGAAGTCAGCACAATAACTCAGCTGACACGAAACATTTCTATTGCAGTGCCGCTGGTTTCATCAGCAATGGACACAGTTACCGAATCTGAGATGGCTATTGCGATGGCAAAGGCTGGCGGAATTGGAATCATCCACCGAAACCTTCCGATCGATGCTCAAGTAGCCCATGTCAAACTTGTTAAAAATGTTGGTTTAGCAGGTGCAGCAGTTGGTGTTGGCGATGATGGATTTGCTCGCGCACAAGCATTAATCGAGGCAGGTGTTGATGTTGTGGTCGTTGATACTGCACATGGTCACCACCGTGCGGTTCTGGATTCAATCGCTCGTATTAAAAAGTTTTCACCAACAACTGAAATCATCGGTGGCAATGTTGCAACCCGTGCAGGAGCGCAAGCTCTAATCAACGCTGGTGCAGATGCTGTAAAGGTTGGCGTTGGCCCAGGTTCGATCTGCACAACCCGAGTTGTTGCTGGAGTTGGAGTTCCACAAGTAACAGCAATCTTGGAAGCATCAAAGGCATGTAACAAAGCTGGCATCCCATTGATCGCTGATGGTGGGTTGCAGTATTCAGGTGACATTGTGAAAGCGTTAGTTGCTGGTGCAAATTCAGTAATGCTTGGTTCACTACTTGCAGGATGCGAAGAATCTCCAGGCGAATTAGTGGAGATCAATGGCGTTAAGTACAAGGCCTACCGCGGAATGGGTTCACTTGGTGCGATGCAATCTCGCGGTGAACAAAAGTCATACTCCAAGGATCGTTACATGCAGGATGATGTTTTGTCTGAGGACAAACTTGTTCCTGAAGGGATTGAAGGCAAGGTTGCATTCCGTGGCAAGGTTTCAGAGGTTGTTCATCAACTCGTTGGCGGACTTCGTTCAGGCATGGGTTATGCCGGTGCTCCAGATATCGAAACCCTTCGCCGTGAAGGTCGCTTGATTCAAATTACCGCCGCTGGCTTGCAGGAGAGCCACCCACATGATGTGGCACATGTTGCCGATGCACCGAACTATCAAAAGAAGGGCCGCTAATGAACAACATCGAAATCGCCCCAGGAAAGCGTGCACGTACCGCTTACTCCTTTGATGACATTGCGATTGTGCCTAGCCGCCGTACCCGTGATCCAGAGAATGTATCGACTACCTGGCAGATCGATGCCTACAAGTTTGATCTTCCGATGCTTGCAGCTCCAATGGATTCAGTTGTTTCTCCTGAAACAGCGATTGCAATTGGAAAGTTAGGCGGTCTGGGAGTCCTTAACCTCGAAGGTTTGTGGACCCGCTATGAAGACCCACGTATTCCTCTAGGCGAGATTGCATCAATGCCAGATAAGCATGCAACCAAGCGCATGCAAGAGATTTACAACGCTCCTATTCGCCCAGAATTAATTAAAGAGCGCATCCAGCAGATCCGTGATGCGGGTGTAACAGTCGCAGCATCTTTATCTCCAGCGCGTACCGCAGAGTTTCATAAAGCGGTTATTGCAGCAGGTGTAGATATTTTCGTAATCCGCGGAACAACTGTTTCAGCAGAGCATGTTGCTGCAGAGGATGAGGCTCTGAATCTGAAGAAGTTTATTTATGAACTTGATGTGCCAGTAATCGTTGGAGGAGTAGCAACATCAACCGCTGCGCTTCACCTGATGCGCGCTGGTGCTGCAGGCGTGCTTGTTGGCTTTGGTGGCGGAGCAACTCATACAACTCGCAAGGTTTTAGGTGTTGAAGTACCTATGGCATCTGCAGTCGCTGAAGTTGCAGCTGCGCGCCGTGAATACCTTGATGAATCAGGTGGACGTTATGTTCATGTGATTGCAGATGGCGCAGTTGGCCGCAGTGGAGATATTGCAAAGGCGATCGCATGTGGCGCAGATGCCGTGATGATGGGTTCACCATTGGCAAAGGCTGTTGAAGCACCTGGACTTGGATGGCACTGGGGATCAGAAGCCCACCACCCAGTTCTTCCACGTGGAGAGCGTGTAAATGTTGGAACTGTTGGAAGCTTAGAAGAGATTTTGCTGGGACCTTCACACACTGCAGATGGTTCTATGAACCTCTTTGGTGCATTACGTCGTGCAATGGCTACTTGTGGCTACTCCGATGTTAAGGAGTTCCAGCGCGTAGAGGTTCTTATTCATCGTGGCTGAAGTTCGCGGAGTACTGGTTGTTGATTTTGGAGCGCAGTACGCACAATTAATTGCCAGACGTGTTCGCGAAGCACATGTGTATTCAGAGATCGTTCCATCCTCAATTACAGCCGAGCAGGTTAAGGCAAAAAATCCATCTGCAATTATCTTATCTGGTGGCCCATCAAGTGTTTATGCTGAAAATGCCCCAAAGGTAGATGCAGCAATCTTTGCATTGGGTATTCCAGTTTTTGGAATTTGTTATGGATTTCAGGCAATGGCTGCAGCTCTTGGCGGAGTTGTTAGTCAGACAGGTAAATCAGAGTTTGGTCGCACCGATACCAATGTCGTAACTACATCTAAGTTGTTTACAGGCTTGCCAGCACAGCAAAAGGTCTGGATGTCACATGGTGATGCTGTTTCACAAGTACCAACGGGTTTTTCAATTTGTGGTTCAACTGCAGATACTCCAATTGCCGCCTTTGAAAATGAAACAGCGCTGTTGGCGGGAGTTCAGTTTCATCCCGAGGTTTTACATAGCGAATATGGCCAAGCGGTTCTTTCTAACTGGCTCGTCAACATCGCTAAATGTGATGCAACCTGGACTACTGCAAATATTGCTGAAACCGAAATCGCAAAAGCTAAAGAAGTTATTGGGGACAAGCGAGTAATTTGCGGTTTGTCTGGAGGCGTTGATTCAGCGGTCGCTGCTGCAATTATTCAAAAGGCTGTTGGAAAGCAGTTGACATGTGTTTTTGTTGATCATGGTTTGTTGCGTAAGGGCGAAGCGGAACAAGTAGAACGTGATTTTGTTGCCTCTACTGGTGTTCAGTTGGTTGTTATTGATGCAAAGCAGCAGTTCTTAACCGCATTAAAGGATGTAACCGATCCTGAAGAAAAGCGAAAGATTATTGGCCGAGAGTTCATCCGTTCATTTGAAGCAGCAGCTCGAGATATCGCATCTGGTGGAGAAGTTGAATTTTTGGTCCAAGGAACTTTGTATCCAGATGTAGTTGAATCTGGTGGCGGAACAGGTACAGCAAACATTAAGTCCCATCACAACGTTGGCGGCCTACCTGATGATCTGCAATTTACATTGGTCGAACCTTTGCGCACCTTGTTTAAGGATGAGGTTCGCCAAGTTGGCTTAGAGCTTGGTTTGCCTGAAGAGATTGTGTGGCGTCAGCCATTCCCGGGTCCAGGTCTTGGAATTCGAATTATTGGATCTATTACACAAGAACGACTTGATGTACTACGCGAAGCTGATGCAATTGCTAGAGCGGAGTTAAAGTCTGCTGGGTTAGATCGCGAAATCTGGCAATGCCCAGTTGTTTTATTGGCTGATGTTCGTAGCGTTGGAGTCCAGGGGGATGGCCGCACATATGGACACCCAATTGTTCTGCGCCCAGTTTCCTCTGAGGATGCGATGACCGCTGATTGGTCACGCCTGCCTTACGAGGTGCTGGAAAAGATTTCTACCCGCATCACCAATGAGGTCCGCGAGGTAAACCGGGTAGTTCTGGATGTCACCAGCAAGCCACCTGCCACCATTGAATGGGAATAAATTAAGGGTTTTCACAGGGTTTCGATTTACCATTGGGGCCATGTCAAGGGGAGTAAATGTGAAGAGAGTACTGATTGCGCTAATCGCAATGTCACTCGTGATTTCACCTTCTGCTTTTGCTGAAGCAAAAGGTAAGTCAACTAAATCAGCAAAGGTTCCAGCTGTTAAGTGCAAAGCAACAAAAGCAGTTGGACATACTCCACCATCTGTAGCACCAGCTGACAAACTTCCTAAGCGCTTGCCTCGCACCTTTACCTTTGAAACAAATTGCGGAAACATTGTTGTCACAACTGTTGGAGCAAAGGCGCCGATCACAATTACACAATTGGCAACACTGGCACGTGGCGGTTACTTCAATAACAGCTTATGTCACCGCTTAACAACACAAGGTCTGTATGTTTTGCAATGCGGAGATCCAACAGCAACTGGTGGCGGTGGACCTAACTTCACTTACCGCGATGAGAATCTTCCAGCGCAGGAGCTGAACAACTATCCTGCAGGAACAGTTGCAATGGCCAACTCTGGTCCCGGAACAAATGGCAGCCAATTCTTTTTAGTTTTCGCTGACACAACTTTGGGTTCTAATTACACAATCTGGGGAAGCATTACTAAAGGCTTGGATATCGTTAAAGCCATTGCGAAAGCTGGAGTTAAAGGTGGCGGAGCAGATGGTGCTCCAAACCAACCCATCGCAATTAATCGAGTAATTGTTTCCAATTAACTCTTTTTAGTATCAAGCAGTATTTACGATTTTAAAAGCTTCAGCGATTCGACCCTCTGGAAGTCCGCCCATTCCTGCATTGCGTTGACCCCACTCGCGAACCATCTTCTCTAAATCTTTGTTGTGTGCAGTTTGCGAGACATGGGCATGCAAGGCGGCCATCTTTAGATCAAAGGTTTCGGTGATATCAACCCAGTGATCTGGTTGAGCAAATCCAGATACCCACACCTCTTTGACCCGCCAAGGCTTTAGCCCTTCATTTTCAAGAAGATCTGTAAATGCAAATGGGTTACGAGCATCTGGATAGACCGCCTGAATTGTTGCTTCGCCAGCAGCTAAGTGATCGGGGTGGCTTGCACCAATCCGCTCCCAGTTACGTTCTGGGCTTTGGCAGACAATTCGATCGGGTTGAGAGATACGAATCTGTCGAACAATATCTTTGCGAAGTTCAATAGTTGGCTCTAGATGTCCATCCACATAATTCAAAAAGGTAATGTCGGTAACGCCGATTGCAGCACCTGCTGC
>JACCDV011106102.1_pt1 | contig 11094 bp, 7 predicted proteins | sample 7446131 | NCBI WGS metagenome assembly JACCDV01 (sample SAMN15323448, study PRJNA562643) | freshwater metagenome | isolation source: river surface water | place: USA:Blue River Watershed | collected 2017-08-17
CATTTGATTTATAAAAAGATAGTTAAAGGGAAGAAAGGTAAAGTTATTAAGATATAAAAGAGTAGGGCTCAAGTCGGAAGTATTCGCAAGCAGCTGATGAACCATTACAATGAAGAAAGAAAAGATGAAGGGAAAAAGGTTCCCAACTTATAGAAAACGAAGGGAATAAAGAAATAAAAAGGAAATAAAGCCCCATCCAAATCAAAAAAATAATGATGTTCTAAAATTATCTGATATAATATTCCTTGATCAATCAAAATATATTGCATCTGCTTTCCTCAGAGGAAGTCTTAAAACATCCACAACTTTGAGTATTATTCTTCCGTCTCTTCTATGGTTCTATAGCTGGATACTGGCAATCGTCATATATTTCCTTCAAAGCAGAACTCACTTCCTTGTTTTTTATGCCACACTTCATCCAACAAACCTCAATCAAATTCCAAAATTGATAGGGCCTCTAAAGCTGCACTATCTAGCTCTATCCTTACATTTGAACATCGAGTGGACTTTGAGGATAAGGATTACGATTTCTCTTGCATCTCTAAGCTGGTCCTAATCAAACGCGAGTCGACATGCTTAGTAATAATTATGCTAAAACCATTGTTATTTCTATGTATCATCTAGATCTTTGAAATTTTCCCTGAATTATTTAGACTAAGCTGGGTCCTTGAACCGAATAGGAAAGAAACTCGATGACCAGTACCCACTCGAATGGAACCTGTTCTCTATTCTGATTAAAGTAGATGATACTTCTCAAAGAAAAGGGAAGCAAATTATACATCGTCAAAGACCTTCATCTAATTATTTTATTATCTTCAAATATTATTACAAGAATCGTAGTTCAGATTACGATTATTATGCAGATTAACATTAACAGTCATATTTAAAATGCTCAAAAATAATAAAAAAGATAAAGTCAAAGCAAGCAAAAGTAGAAATAAAAGAATACTCACCATCTATTCATCGCAAAATTCAGTAATATAAACACTTCCTAAAGGAACTTCGTTGCCGCTTAAGAAAGCAAATAAATCCTCAGTACCTAATCTCAATACACGCACTAAAGAAGTCCACAAAAAATAGAAAATTAAGCATTCTCTAGTATCAATCAAAAGTCGCCCGATAGAAATATATGAGAAAATTCCCATGCATTTCGTTAATAGTAACACCAACAGTGACATCTAATTTTCAAATTATGGAGAAACTCGCGGCAAGCTTACAAAGAAAACACTGTATATTGACTGTGATCAAGAAGCTCTAATAAAGTAGATTTGGCGACAAGATAAAAAGAAGGACAATATAAAAGAAAAAGCTGCGATTACAATTCAAAAAGTATTTCGTGGCTACCTCACAAGAAAATTATTAATGAAGTATGTCGAGGAATACGAAGAAAAGCTATTAATAGAGAAATAAATGCTAGAAAGGCGGATCAGATAGAGATAAGTAGATTTAGCAGGAAACCATTCCAAAAAATAATTGTTCCCTTCGAAAAAACAATCATTAAATCATCAAGAGTAGTGGTCCAATGAAAAATACAACCCCTTAGATTTTTAGTCTTCTATAATGGCGGCCTCAGTCGACCACGATAATTCCTTAAGAGAATAGATCCAAGAAACTAATACATATAATAGAAGAGAATAATAGATGTAGATGGACAGCCTAACCCTAAACTAATCCTTAATTGCACGGCAGCAGTAAATTTCTATGTCCTTTGGGCAAGATCTCCAGCACTCCCCTCATTTTATGCATATTAACAAACGTAGAAATAGCAAATAAATATCAAAAAGTCCCCATTAAGAATAGCTAAAACCCACACATTATGTTTCCGAGGATAAAACCGGGGATGGATATTCACAAAATATTAGTAGTTGTCCAAGTTACTCAAAGCCTTATAAGAAACTTTAGGAGAGTCCGATAAGTAGTAGTATGAGGTAGGATGTGTAGATGGAGAGACTGACATAGAGATAGTCTTTCCATCTATAGAATTTAAGAAGTATATAGAAGGCAAAATGGTAGCAGGTGATAGAGTTAGTAAATGATCAAATGAAATAAGGAATAAATCAAGAAAAGACTCGCCAGCTTATGTCCTACATTCTTTAATTTTCAGTTAAAAACAGAGAAGAACTTAATCACAAGTCTTCATATCAAGTCACTCCTACCACCATCACCGAAAGACAATAAGAAATCGAGCGGCCATCATTTAAAAAGAAAAAATGGAAGGAAACATAATAAATTTAAAAGATCCATAAAAATGAAAATCTTCCCTTAGCACGGAAGATCAAATAAGATAAATCTGTATTATAAAGAACTTCGAATATGAAAGAATACTTTCTTAAAAACCTTTGTATTCAAGATCAACAGGTCGATAAAATGATGTCCATCCGAGAGGCGGTCCTAAGAAGAAAAGAAAGTAAGAGTTTAATCGAACTAAATAATCTTCTTGAGAATAATTAGCTAAGCCAAGATGATTTTCTCGAAAGGATGAGTTCTTTGACCAATATCTTTTCGAAACAGAAGAAAGATATTGAGCAGACTAAGGATTAGATATACCAGGGGTATAGAGCACAACTGCAACTGTTTAAAAACACAGTTCTCGACGCCAAGTATTTAGGATATCACATTCCCTTCTGCCGCTCCATGTAAATCTATCCTAATAACGCACAATGGAGATTCGACTAAGTAATGATAGATGAATTAAACCAGCGTGCTCTACGCCAAGTCAGAAGACCTCTAGAAACTGAAAAGTATAATATGCATCAATTATCCACAAAAAAAATAGATTAGCTTTTAGATAATCATCCTGCCTTCAAGTAGGAAGAAAAGGAAGTATTTGACGAGTCATAAAGTTAGTAGCACTCAGCAAATTTTTCATATTAAGAAAGCTTTAACAATAATGCTTAGAATGGCAGCTAAATCATTTTATCTCCTCGAAATATGAAAAAGATATAAAATTTTAATCGTTACGCTACTATTGCTATTGACGACGACTTTTAAAGTTTGGGAATAAAGTAGAAAAAATTGAATAATTCAGAATAGAAGGGAAACGATGAGGAGGAGGACGAGGAAGATTATGTAGTCTTAAAGAGAATGCCTAAGAAGTAAACTTTTAAGATAGATTATTCGTCTGATGAGGAAGAGGAAACTATTTATCATGAGTCAAATGATAAGCAGACTGAAGAAATAGTAACTTTCATCTTCAATAAGCTTCTTTATGGATTTCTGGAAGAAATGTTCAAAAGCTTTAAACTAGTTGGCTCATTCAACTTTCCAAAAAAAAACAAGAAAATGATCCAAAGCATAACAAAATAATAGCGCATTTCTTTTATTAAGACAACTGCCTCCCTTTTACCTTAGTTCAAAGACATAAAGTAACGCCTCAATCAGAAGATGTATCCAAACACAAAGTAATTACTGGTAAGTATGAGATAATAAATATAAGACTAGAGTGAGCATGAATACTATGAGATTGGACAGTATGAGTATATACTAAATCAATAAATTTGCTTTATGGCTATTGATACTTTTATTGATAAGTATAAGGAAGATAGAGTAAAAAATAAAATTAGAAATAATGATCATGCTTTACTCTCCGCTTAGCTATAAATGTTTGCCTCACCTAAAATCAAGGATTATTTAAATAATTTTGCCCAACTTACTCACACCAAATCTGAAGAACTCTAATAGCTTAGGTGCTAAGTCTTAAAAATTGAACTTCATTTGGTCTTAGATGCATGGAACTAACTCATGATTAAGCACAGGGAAAGTAAGGTTGGATACAGCGGAATAGGGTTGAACTAAATCACTGTCTCTTTGATTGATCGTATATGCCGTCCAATGACTATTGACAATGAATGGAAGGCAATGATTGAAGAAACAAAGTATAAACTTGAAGAGATGATAAGGAACGACCAACTGCATTAGAAGCTGATAAAGGAATATTAATAATTTGTTAGTGAAAATGACTCGCAGTGGATTATGTACGCTCAGTAAGGTTTATAATACGGATTCGACCTCACAAAAGCAGTTTAAGTGTAACTAATTTTTGAGCTCTTAGAGTAACTTCATCACATAAATGAACTAAGAGGCTTAGAACAGCAGCAATAGCATGGAGAATAGTTGAAGCTGGATCAAGTTGTTCTATAGTAAGAAGGTAGTGAGTCATCTTCTGAGCATTTGGAGTTGAATGAGAACTAAGAGCAAGAGTTGTAGAAGAAAATGTAAAATATGAATAATTATTCTGATTCTGATGATTCTTTTTATGATTGATCTACTATCGTTATTTTCATCACTTACTCTAATTACCTCACTAAAATATTTATGACTAAAGATCTGGTTATTTGCTGAAAATAAAACTTTAGTCTTGATATCAACTAACCTATCTATTGTTCTTCTTCTTTAAAGTTTTATCGCATAATAACTGTAATATTTAATTTATTGTTAATTCACATGAATAACTACATCGATTCATATAGCTAATATGTAAGGCATTCTTTGAACAGGTCGCCGTCCAAAACAAGCTACACCTTTTCGAAAACTGAGAGGTTTCCCCAAAAATGCAAATAGGCCCTCTTATTAGAAGCTATACCTCATTCAAAGTACCATCACAATGAGACCTACTATTATTAACAACACACTCCCAAAAGATAAATTAGTCCTGATAGAAAGTTATAGTCTCAAAGAACTCATATGAGAAAGGGTAGATAATATTACCAAGAAAAGGAAGTAAAGAGGGATATTGATAAAATTATTAATCATCAATACAAATAACTTAGCAGAACTCCACCCAAGTCTCCCTTGATTCAATCAGTCAAACTTTAAAAATCAGCCAAGAAAATTACCAGCCAACAGCCACAGGCTAATAAATAAAAACCATCGATTAAAAGATAAGGAATAGCTTAAAAAAATATGCCATCTCAGCCTAAAAATAATTTAAGCTCATCGTTTTAGCAGAAAAGTATAAGTAAATCAAAGAGAAAACTTCATACGCATCGAGTTTATACATAGACCAATTATTTGCATGAAATCAACCACGTTTCTAAAAATAGGACGAGCAGAGGATATTATCCTACAGGGCTTTAAATATCTCCAAGAGGAAAGTATCCCATTTCAACAATAAAGTAGTCTCCATTCTATATAGGAACTTACCCACCTATTCCTTTGGAAAACCGATACAATAATCACGATATTTGTATATAAACAAATATTGTAACGAATTAGGGCCGGGATCCTATGAGCATTACTCATAGTTTGGGCCTGTTAGACGAAAATGATCATATCTAACTCTACATGCTAGATCAAATTTCTTTCCCTCTTCATTCTTTACTTATAATTTTATTCTAATGCAATCACATTCTCCACAAATTATCAAACATTACATTCCTTATCAATTTTCAAAAGAAGTTCTGGATTCGCAGTGTATTCCCCGAGAGATGTCCCCAAAAAAATAGGGTAATCCCCTCCAAAATATAAAACTTCGACGCATAAACTAAAAAGTATAGAAAGAATTAGTCTTGACATATACAAACAAAACGAATTCCCTCTATAAATCAAAGAAGTCGCTAAAATTCGAGCATCTTCTCCAAAGGATTACTGAAGAGCATAAAAAGATTAATATCATTAAGGAGCATATATTAAAAAATGAAAAAGATACGTCAAATAAAGAGCAGGGATTTGTAAGGATTAGCAACGTTTCATGTAATGAGCTAGAAAATTTGGTAAATTTTGATTAAACTCTATAGCTCAGCAATAAAAACTAAACTAATGAATACTATTCTACACGCAATCTTCGCTCAGAACAGACAAAAAAACGCAGAAACATAGGAAGTCGTCGCTTTACGCTTTAGAATAATCACGTTATAACAGGAAGATTGCATTCAACTGCAAATTTGAGATAAACTAATAAAGTACAATTTATCAGGCATCAAACTACTGTCCAGTTTCCCTTAAGTGAGGCTACCAGGATAGCGAACCTGAAACTAAAGATAAAAGGAAAGAAAGCTCCATAAAGATAGGTGGTGGACCATTTGAAAAGAACGGCAACATCTTCGACCGATTATGTGATCCACATAAATCGAGGAGATAAAAGATGATTTTTTCAAATACTAAACTAGATATCTTTCTCTTTATAATTCCTTTATTCGTAGGTTTTATATCACAATTTATCAATGTTGAAAACCCTATTCGTTGACTACAATCCAGTTGTTAGATTAGCCAACTCTATCTTTGGCTACTCTCCCTTGCTCTCCAACTTCAGTAATTACATCAAATAACTCATCTTCAATACAGAAGATAAGAACTTAGAAAAATTGCTCTTTCTAATAGGAGTCCTCTCACTGACCTATAAAACAGGTAAAGTGTTGCATTAGACTTTTAAAGCATGGAGCTGGGTTGTTCCTCATCTTATAAACCAGTTCAAACTCAACGCCTCTGCCCTCAAAGAAAAATACGGAAATTGTTGGGTTGTCATTACAGGCTTTACACAAGGGATAGGAAGAGGATTCGCATAGATGTTCGCTTAATTTGGATTTAATCTGCTCTTAATAAGCCGCAATGAATAAAAATGCAAAATCGTCACAAACCAACTCAGATAGAAATATCCATCAGTTGATATGAAATACGCCTGTTGCGATTTAGCAAACAAGTAAGAAATCAGTAAACTCTAACATATCTTTTCCCAATGGAGATAGTTATAAATAGGAATAGTGGTTAACAATGCAGGATCAGTCGCAGGAGGGCCATACTTCACAATTGCCCCGTAGATGCTTGTGGATGATATTAATGTAGACTTGCTGGCTGTCTTTGTTATCAATAAGATAATAGTTCCACAAATGAGGCAAAGGCATCAGAGAAGTGCCATTCTGAATATTGCCTCCTGTACTGGAGTTTATCTCTCACCTAGGTTGGGGGTATACAGCTCCACTAAGAGGACCGTTGATGTTTATTCAAGGATACTCGAGAAGTAGAATAATGATAAAATCGATATTATTTCAGTGCGTCCGTTCGGAGTCTGCACAAAGATGATGAAATTCAAGAAAGGCCCACTTATGATTACCCCAAGACAGTGCGCATTCGCGTCAATTGCTGATTTGCTTGCAGGACGGAAAGTGACCTTTACTCATTTCAAGCATAACTTGAATAGTGTGCCATTTACGCATCTGACCTAGGATGAATCTTTTGCTTTGTATGAGTATTATTGGTCCTTAGCAAGGGCAGCTGCAGCTGATTGATTAATACAACAAAAATGCTATAAATGGAATATTGACAATTACCCGCTTGTTATATAATATGAATGAAACAATTGCAATGGATATTACATCATGGTTGAAAATGCATTTTATTGAAATCTAAATCTTTTTCATAGTTTTCACTTAGTATATTATCGTTTTCGTAAGAAATAATACTCTATTCACTGTCTTACACATTGTCTTGCTTCACTTATTTGGAAGTTACATCGCCGTTTTTCAGCTACTCTCCTGTTAAAAGAGTAGTTTACTCAATCTTTAATCCTTTCTCTTAGATCTATCTAATGATATCTTCTGTATCTAGGCTATTGTATAAATCCATTCTCAGCTTCATCAAAATTTGATAAAAATTATGATATTTCTTCTCCATTTTTTGATGGTGGCTACGGCATTGTTACGCCTACCTGCTTTTCATAAAATTGGCCATGCTTTTAAAAATTTTATCAGTTCTCCTCAAATGTTTTAAAACAAAATGACGACTATGGATCTCTAAGAAAATATGATACAACTTATTCTATTATATTGTCCAATGCCCTTTTTGAATATTTTTTTATTTATCTATGGTTTAATGCTTTTACGAAACATTTCTTTTTATTATTTCTTCTCTATTCTTTTTCTTACTAAGTTTGATATGACTTTTTTTCCTAAAAAGGGATTGAAAGTTATAGCCTGGAATGATTTTCTCTTCTTATTGATAATGATATGTACTGTGGGCATGATCATTATTTTTTAGATTGGAGCAATTTCCAATGGCACACTTATTTCCTTTTGAGCTAGGAATGGTTTATTCATTAGCTTATGTTCCTAAATTCTCGTTGGAGAGTAATTTTATTTTCTACTGCATTTACATCTTAAACTTCTATGATTATTATTATCAAAAGCTATTTTTGAGACAAATTAGTCTCCTATCTTTTATAACCCCAACCCAATTTATATTTATCAATTTTTAATCTTCTTTCTTTCACCTATGTTATGATATATTGATTCTTGATCATAAGACGTTTCTAAGGGAGAAATATTTTACCTGTCAAACTATTAATTATTCAAGAATTTTCAGTTATTTCCATCAAAACACAGTAAGTTTACAAGTCCTTCATTCCTCTTAAGCTTCACAATGATAATTTGCTTAAGACCATTAAATAAAACTATTTCTTGATAAATGAAAATAATACGAATGATCAGTTCATTGAGATCAATTGATTGAATCAGTCAAAGATGAATTTCCTCGAATTTTGTCTCATCCAACATATTCTATTAATGAATTGGCCCCATATTATTCTTAAGAATCATTTCGTAGGAGTTAGTTAAGGCACTTCGTATCAAGAATGTTCCGCTTCCACTCTTTTCGATATCAAGGTATGTTTGGTACCCATATTTGGCATTATTTTGAAGCTATCTCCTTACTAATTCAGTCTAAGTGGTTTGCACTTTCAAATCATGAGTCTTAAGGGGCTTATGGCCAGTAATAGAACAGAAAGGTCCAAGTTTAGAAGAACAAAAATTCTGGTTTGATGTAGTCGGATAAAGTAAAGGATTATACTCTTAATAAATCTGATCTTACATGATTTCATTTATAATAAATGGAAGTAGTACTTAATCGGCCTTCTCAATTAGAAGTCAGAATAGCGTATAGTACTTTTGGCGATGGCTAAGATAAAAGCTATTATCAATATCGAGCGGATAGATAACACGTTCATTTATATTATAAATCAGAATATTATTGTAATAAATCATTCATAATCATTAGGACGCAGACCTGTAAGCAAGTGAATGACGTAGCAAAAGATTTTCGGCCGCTTGCCTAAGAATATGTGAGGAAAGTCTCTCAAGCGGAGTCCAACAACATTTTAAAGTTTTTTCTTCTCGTTCTTTTTCTTAAGTTTCATGAGTTTGGTAAGCTCCTCATTGTTTTAAATTTGATTCAATTTTGCCCTTTACAATGTATCATGCTCTAAAGATAGTATAGTTTGGTGATAACAAGTATTTTTTACACAATTTACATCTATTCGTTATTTTGTTGACTGCTTTAAGATGTCCTTTAATTCCTACATCCTTAGGTTACCGTTAACAGTAAGTAATTCTTCAGGAGGAATTTATACTTATTTTCGCATTTGGCCTTACTTCTACATCATTGTAATAAAGTTTCCCAAAAGAAATATTTATTCTTAGATATAGTCATTGTCTGAGAATTTTTGAAAGAACTTGAAAAGCTATTGTGAACTTAGAACACCGTTGGAGTTATCATCTAATACGATGAACATCCAAAAGTATATAAATCTAATGCTACAGTTTGCAGCTGTCTCCATTAAATTGCCGTATTGCCTCAATCCAAATTGTTGTGGGAATCCAAAGAAATGGAAAAATTTCTCAATGATAGCTGCATCAATAGCATTCTTGAATTTAGAAATTACAGTTTCTTTGCTAACTTTTAATTAATTAGTTGGAATCTGAGGATTGGTAACCCCACACCATTTCCTAAAGGTTTAAGTGAACTGCTTTTCATTAAATTCAAGTCTTTTAGGATGGTTCAAGATCATCGCACTGGCTTTCCTAACCTTATTTGCCTTTAATGTATCAACACGTTCTAAGTCAGGTAATTTCATGCTCTACTTTCTTTGTCTTGCCTCGCTTTGAAAGAATCTCTTAGCACTCATTGGCGAATTTTATCTGCTTGTGTCGTTCGATGTGGGGAAGTAATGCATTGTTGTTGAATCAAATTTCACTTATTTCTTATAGTTGGTCAGCTTTATTGATGGATTGACATCTATGGTTTTGCTTATGTTTTTCAAGTGTTTCACCCTATCTTTCCTTCGAGCTGCAAAAAAACCTTTTCTATAGATATCGGTAATTTTGTTATAGTTCTAATCTGATATTCTTGTCTACTCGTCGATAAAATGGCTAAAAAGTCGCTACTTTATAATTCCATGGAGTATCTTGTCAATTTGCCGTTTCTCTTGAACCACCCTTGTCTCCTAAACCTTGCTATTGTTCAAACTTATATGTGAGCGGTCATTATTCATTGGAATACTATTAACAGTTCTGGAGTATACCTTGGATGTCCTTTACCTTAATGTTAAAGAATGCATGTAATAAATTTATGCTGTGCTAAATAAGTGAAATTTGATTAGATATTGAATTCAATCAATAACAATACTAATTTAAAAAACTTTCTCCATATTCAGAAAATATGAATTCTCACTCAATCAATTTTTAGCGATGTAGCCTTAAAGAAAGTTTATTCTATGAATATACATCTCTTTTTCCTACTCCCACATCGACACGAAGCCCCCCCATTAAAAAGAAGACATCATGAACTGCTATTAAAGCTCATAATACATTTTAAACACCACATTTATCTTGGATTTTAAACTTTCAAAGCGCATACATCTCTCCCTCAGTTCAGCTATCTCCCCACCCAAATGCTATATCTTTAAGGTAAAAGCAGCGATTTCTTCCTCCTTCTCTCGGATGGTTTGATGTAAGCGTGTATTTGATTTCATCTCTGACTATAGGATGCTATTTAGGGTAGACATTTCAAGCTATTGAGCAGATATTTTGTCTCTGAGAGCAAGGATAGCGCGCTAATTTTTATTTGAGGCCTCGTGGATAATATTTCTTTTTATTGATTATAATTATTACTTTAATTACGCATTTTATTCTCTGAGTTTTTTATTTTAAAGATAAAGGGATGAGTGTGTAGGGAATTGAGGAGGAAGTGGATTTGGGTGAGTAGGAGATGGCTAGGTAGCTAATTTTTAATGTTTGTGTCTTTTTAAGGCTGCTTGCATATTCTTGAGAGTAGAGCGAAGGGGAATGGAGCCCAATCTATCAGTAGTGGAAGATTTTAGTGAAGGGC
>JACCDV010068806.1_pt1 | contig 11093 bp, 24 predicted proteins | sample 7446131 | NCBI WGS metagenome assembly JACCDV01 (sample SAMN15323448, study PRJNA562643) | freshwater metagenome | isolation source: river surface water | place: USA:Blue River Watershed | collected 2017-08-17
AGGAACAAGAATACTTTTTGCAGATAGCGCAAAAAACAAAAGAACACTTATCAATAAAATGATTGAAGTGTTGGAATCTTATGGTTATCAAGAAATTATGATTCCAGTTATTCAAATGTCAGAAACATTTGAAAATAAAGTTGGTGAAGAAAATAACAACATGATGTATAACTTTACCGATCGTGGTAATCGTGATATCTGTTTAGCTCCGGAATATACTGCTGTTGTTCAACAACTTGCAAAAGAAACATTCAAAATGACTAAAAACGTTAAAATGTTTTATATTGGTGAATGTTTTCGTGGAGAAAAACCACAATCAGGACGTTATCGTCAATTTACTCAATTTGGGGTTGAGGTGATAAATCCAACACAAGATATGATAGATGAAATGATTGAAATAGCTTCAAAACTTATCGAGTTGGTAACTGATAATTATGAAGTAAATACTGATGCAACAAGAGGTCTTGATTACTATACTGGTGGTAAAGGTTTTGAAATTGCTTGTCCTGAATTAGGAGCACAAAAACAAATTTGTGGAGGTGGTTCTTATGAAGGTGGTGTAGGTTTTGCAATTGGATTAGATAGAATGTTATTGTTAGGTAACTAAGAATATGGCGGAATGGCTGAGTGTTAGGCAAGGATCCGCAAGGTCCTTTACAGAGGTTCGATTCCTTTTTCCGCCTCAAATTTTAAGTAAGCAGAGGATTCATCGCTGGTAACAGAGGAAGTTCACGACATCTCTCCAAGAGGTAGGAGTACTTAGTACGTTTGACTACCGCAACATGGGATGCAACACATACAGTCTTAGCAAGGGAACTTGGATTGCTATGATAGACGGGTAGTGGCGAAGATAAATGATGAAATAAAACAAAATCGTGGCTATGCTCACTTACTTTTTTTATTGAAATTAAAAACTATACATATGCAGGAAGAATTTAAGTTTCTTAAATTAAAAGGAGAAAACTTCTTTTATCGAGTTGTTACACGAAAAGGTTTTACTTTTACAGAGTTTTTCAAAGAGACCAGAGCAGTTATTTACAAAGGTTTGTTTGGTTTTAACTATAAAGTTGTAGCAGAACCAATTGTTTTATTTACGGTAGATGTTGACATAGAAAGTCCTATCTACTCTAAAAAAGAATGTAAATCAAAAATTAAAAAAGCTTATAAGCAAATGATTTTTGAGAATGAGCGTAAAGTTGAAATTGAAAAAGGACAAATAATTTAAGAGGTTTTAAGCCTCTTTTTTTATTAGAAATCATCATAACCATAATCATCATATCGGTCATAACCATAGTGACTTCTTCTACGTCTGAAGAAGCTACTTCCACCAAAATTTGAAGCTATACTACCATAACCTGAGCCACCAAACCTATCAAAGAATCTAGAAAATCTATCTTCAATAAATTTTAGACTACTTTCAAACATAATTTTAGTAATTTTACCTCTGAAGTAAAGTTCGTGTATTACATCTAGCATATCAAAAGGATCATAACATCTATGTTTTTTAGCTATATCGTATATAAAATCATCAATTTCAGAATCAGATACACCTCTTTTTTGTTGTAAAATATCACTTCTCTTTCTTTTATTACTTAGTCTTATATACTCATCAGAATAAAGTGCAGTAGCTCCTTTTCTTGCTTCTTTTCTTTTTACTACTAAATCTTTTAGACCTTTTTTTAACTCGGAAAGATTAATAATTAATGCAAATTCACTTTCTATTATTTTTTTATACTTATCCTCACTCCATTCAGATGGATATAAACTTTCACTACAAGGAACATTTATCATAATAAATTCTTTAGCAAAGTCAGTCATCCAGCTTTTATCTAGTCTACCAGTATATTGTTTAGTAATTGTTGTTCCTATAAGACCTTCTTTTACGGAGAACCAAAATTTAACTATCTTTTCATCTTCTTTGTAATGCTTTATTGCTTTAATTGCACTAATATATTCGCCTTTGAATAAAGATAAAGGTATATCAGAAGATCTTGACATGTTTTTTAACATATTAATAAATTCTTCTGCATCTTGCTTATCAAGTTGTTTTAGAAATTTTTGAATTGCGCTTATGCTTTTACTACCAAAAGCTTCAAATAATAATAAGTGATTCATTACTTTTTAGACCATTCTTTTTTTGCATCTTTAGCACCTGCTTTTGAAATACCACACTTTGTACTTTTGAATGAAGGGTCTTGTAAACCGTCAAGAGGAATATCATCTTGCTTTGCTAATCTTTCTTGTTCTTTCCAATAATCTTCTTCTGTTTTACCTGGATTATCAGCTAACCAAGTATCTATTTTTTCTTTTACATAAACTTTCTGAGCACTTACCCATTTAGTATTTACGGTTTTAATATCTTCTCTTTCTTGTGCACGAATTTTTTGTATTTCGCTATTCTTTTGTGCTGAATCAAGATCGGTTCTTGATTTAATTAATGCTTCTTTTTTTCTAGCTTCTTCCTTAATTTTTTGAATAACACTAGGTTTCATTACATTTATTGCAGCACTTTTTTTAGAAGCGGTAAGATCTGTTGCACTTATTGAGTCAGCTTTTCTTATAAATTTATCTTTTTCTTGTGCAGATAAGCTACCTATACTCATAAATAAACCAGCTATAAGGGATTTACTTAAAAATCCTTCATTTAGCTGGTCGTTATATTCTTGAAATGATTTTATATTTCTCACTTGAATGTAGTATTTTCAAGTATATATTAAAATCTAAATCTTATTTCTTCTTTCTTAGCTGTAGTTTAGCTAGCTTAAAAGCTTCTTTTAATTCATCGCTAGCTTCTCTTGGGACATATTTTCTTTGTGTTCGATCATAATATTTACCTAAATTACAATCTCTGAAGTTATGAATTAGCAAAAGTGATTTTAACCATTCAACATCAGTTGATAAACCTAAATAGTAGTTTTTATTATCAGATATAAATTTCTTAAGTTCATTTATATTGAACTTATTATTATTTAAGTTTCTAAGATGATTAGCTTTCGATCGTTCATTTTTTTCTAAAGTAGGGTAAGTACTTAAAATATGTAGAATTGCGTTATCAATTGGATTTAATTCGTCAAGTAATGTTTTTAATTGAAAGTCTCTCTCATTAGTTGTTTTCTCATTATCTAATGCTTGTTTAAGTTGTAACAGTGATCCTTTTTCTGAAATTGAATAAATTCCATATTCTACTCTTGCTTGCCAAGAGCTCTCAAAGTTTTCTCTACCAACTATTTGTTTAACTCTTCTTAAGAAAGATTTTTCAGATTTACAAACCTTGCTACCAATTAGCCATACTTTATCGTGTGCCATATATTTTAATTATTTTCTTCTTCGTAATAAACTTTATCAAATATTTCCCAAACTGAATCTTCATCTTTATTTGTAATTCTACAAATCTGTTCAATAAAATCATACTTAGTTTCTTTAGTCATATCTGCTTCTGGAAAATAAGGTTCATTGTTTTTATCATATCTTTCGATAAGTCTTAGGTTTCTAATAGCATCCTCAATAGATAATTCACCAATTTGTAACAAATTGAGTGTATATTCTAAATGTTTATCAGCTTTATCTGATAAGGTTGAAAAAATGTGATAAGTCATAATATATTTTATATTTACAAATATACGAATAGTTTATTCAATAAACAAATCATTTATTTTATTTTCTCTGATTTTTTGCTTCATTATAGCTATAATATCTTCACGTTTGTAAATAGGTCTTCCACGTTCTGCTATTTTAGCTTTATTACCTGTAATGTATTGTTTTAAGTTACTAACATATAAAAAATTATGATGTATAGGTTCATAAGGTATTGCTATTTGACTTAATATACTTTTGGTTTCTTCGTTTATATTACTTCCGCTAATAAATAAATGATCTGTATCATAATATAACCAAGTGAGAGGATTATATTTTAAGAGATCACTAAAGACAAATTGCATATATTGGCGATAAAGGCCAAAAATATTAAGTTGTTGATTCTTTAGTTCTTCTACATAAATTCTATTAACCCAAACTCTTTCGGAAATGCACCATTCTTTCCACTCAATTGTACCTATTTGCACATTACCAATAGCATTACCTTGTCTTATATAAAGAAACCTTTTAACTCTTTCTATAATATTTTCATCTATGTTTATATTGTTTTTTGAGAATATTTCATTTTCATAAAATTTAATTAGTAGGTTTGCATATAAATTAGTAAAACCTATCTCTGTAACATCTTCTATTAGTTTATCTTTTATTTCTTCATTTAAGTCAATAGCATAAAAAAGTGAGTTCTGATTACTATTAATTTTTATATATGGTAAATACTTATCCATTATTTTAATATTTTATCTAATTTATCAGAACGGTTTTGTCTCTTAGTCTTAAACTTAGGACAATTTAGAATATCTGTAAAGCTTCTAATATCTAAGTGATATAAGATGTTATCTGTTCTTGGTTTATCTGAGATTTTAATTAAACGACCTAATGCCATATAATGATATTTACCATCTTCTAATTCACAAGTAATTAAGAAAGGTATAGATTCTTTAATACAATCATCTATTTCCCAACCAGCACTATCATCACCACCCCATCCAATAATAGAGCAGATTGAAACTATGATAATAGAAACCCAAGCTAAGATACGCCATAACACGTAACCTTCCTGTGTATCTTTGTAGAAATATGTATTATTTTTTAATGGTTTATTGGTTTGCATTGTACTATACCTATCATCACCAACGTCAAAAAAGTACGTGTAAGTATTACCTTCTTTTATAACATAAGAAGCTACACTTTTCTCAATAATATCTTCTGAATAATTATTTGAGAAGTTAAATGATAAAATAGCAATAAGAATCCAAATAGTTTTTGCTATATTTCTTCTAATAATGTTATATAGAATAACAAATGGGTAAAATAGTAATCTCATTTTATAAAATTTTGTTAAGTTTAGCTTCTCTGATATAAGCAATGTTACCAGGGAATATTGTCATTAAATCTTTTAAGTTATTTTTTCCGTTTTTGTCAATATATTGATGTGCAACTGATGTTTGTTCATCTGCATTTAGACTATCCCACCAGATTTTATCTGGAACTTTTGATCTAAATTGATCTAACCATCTTTTTCTTTGTCTATCTTTTTGTCGATTCGACATAATGGTATAACCATGATCATCATATTTATTCTGATGTTTATTTACTTGTTTTATTGTTGCTTTATCGCTATATTTCATATATCTAAATCTTTTAATTTTTTATCTCTAAAAATTGATGTTATTATACCATAGTCAAAATCCATATCTGTTCTAAGTGACCCAAGTCTTACTGAGAAGAACTCAGGTATTGCTTCCTCTAATAACCAGTTTTTTATTTCTTCTTTTATCTGCTCAAATTGGTATGTTTGTGCGGTATAATACGTATTATCTTTTTGTTTAAGTATAAAGAATGTGACTGCTTTACCTTGCTCATTGTACTTACTTAAACCCCATTCTGAATTGTTTATTTTAGATAATCTCATTTTCATGTTAGTAAACTTATTTTTAGATCCCTGATATCTTCAATATCACCATTTTCTAATTTAGATTTTAACCATTTATTAACTAAATCGATATTTGTTTCTTTATAGTCAACCCAACAACCTTCTATACTTTTATACTTAATAAAGTCTGATAACTCTTGTCTTGAGTATTTGACTAATTTCATATTAGATATTGTATTACCTTGTAAAGTTATAATGATATCATTATCGTTTATATCTAAAATAGCTAACCAAAATGTAAACATTTCTTGAAATATCATTCCCTTCTCAAAGGATAATGACTGTGCAATTTGATAGGTTTTATTTTCCATATTTTTTTCTTAAGTATATGTTCCAAGCTTCTTGTTTATAACCATTTACAAAAAACCAGGCAAGATTTACTTCAAACCATTTATTTAATTTATACCACATAATTTATTATTTTATATTCCTAACTTTTCTAATTTTTTATTTCTTTCTTCTGCTATATCTTTTAGCATATTTTTATCCCAGGTTGACTTTTTTGTTTCACTATCAAACCATTGCCAATTTTTTTCAGCTTTTACTATATCTTCATCTGAATAGTATTTCCACCATAAATACATTTCCCAGTATTTATCAGCATTATCTACTCCATAACTAATTCTATATTGCCAAAAAAAGAAGAATATATTGAAAGTAGGCTCAAACTCAAATCTTGGTGAGTTAAATTTATCTTTCCAACCTAGTTCGGTGCTTTTTATTTTAATTGGACTTCCAATATTGATCCAATAATAATTACCAAATAACTTAAAAGTTTTCTCAAATCCACCTTTAGATTTTGGTTGATTCTTAAATCGCTTAGCTCTTCTTATAAAGTCATTGCGCATATTATCCAAATCTTCTTTTGGAGTAAGTTCTAGTTTTTTAATAGTGATTATATTTGGATTAAATCCACTTGGGTAGAAGTAAGGTACCCCATATCTTATTTTACCAAGATAAATATCTTTATTTGGTTGCTTAAATGGACTCTTCTTTATTTCTTTAAGTATTTTCATAAATGCAAAGTTATGAAATTAGCAAATAATATTCAAGATTTTATCTATAATAATTTTGTAGATTTTTTTATTAGAATGTGGATCGCCTTTGCCTATATCTGGTGTAACTAATATACACCCTTTATAGTTATTGTAGTAATTACTAATAGTTTCTTTTTTAACTTTTTTAACTTTACCCCAACCGTAAGATCCTTTAACTATTAATATTTTTGCATTTGGGAATTTTTTATTTAGTGAGCTTAATAATTTATTAACTCCTTTGTCTTTATAACCATCATTTACACCAATAGAAACAGAGACACTTTTGATATTTTTTGATATAGGATATGAATTAACTTTTTGTAATAATTTTTCTACTCCAATTCCTGGTTGTGCTAGCTTTTTAACTAGCTTTATTTCTTTTGTTTGCTTTGCTAAATAAAAAGCTTGAGAGTCACCAACTAATAAATGTTCTTGTGAAAAGCATAAAAATGGAAATAAAATGAAAAATAATTTTAATAATCTCATAATAATAATTTTTGTAAATATAAAAAAATTTTACAAAACTTACAAATATTTATTTGTATAAATAATATATAAATATGTGAAGAAGATATTATTTATATTATTTTATTTTATTGTATCATGTAGTAATCAGGATCTAGTGGTTAAACCACCTGAATTTACATATGATTATACTCAAACTGAGTTAGATTTACTTCAAGTTATTAATAACTATAGATCAAGTAAAAATTTAAGTCAGTTAAGTGAGATACAACATATATCATATAAATGTTTTGAACATAATTTATATATGATTGATAATAATGTCACTAATCATGACTATTTCTATGATCGATCTGAGAACATTAAATTAGTTTTAGATGCTACTAGAGTAGGTGAAGTAATTGCTTATAATTATATAACTAACCAAGGTGTTGTTGATGCTTGGGTATCTAGTCCAAGACATAAATCTGTTTTGGAAGGAAACTGGACTAATTTTGGTGTTTCTATAACAGAAAATTCCAATCATAGAAAATATATAACTATGATTTTTGTAAGAATATGAGAAAAATTTTTTTATTTATTTTATTTTTAATTACTGCTTGTTCATCTTCTGATGATTATCAAGCAGAGATATTAAATTATACTTATGATCAAAATGAAATTGATTTAATTGACCTAACTAATCAATATAGATCAACTGAATCATTAGGTATGCTTATACCAGTTGAACATATTGGAGCACTTTGTGAGAAAAATAATCAACAAATGATTATTAGAGGACCTGGTCATTATAATTTTCAAGGTGCTATAAACAATCTAAATAGCTTAGGTTATACTAGAGTATCTGAGATTATTGGTTATAATTATATCAGTAATCAAGGATTTATAAACGCTTTAGTAAATAATGATGAATGTCTTGAGATATTAAGAGGTGATTTTAATTATATTGGAGTTTCAGTAAGAGTAAGTGATACTGGAAAGAAATACTATACTTTAATTCTTGCTAAGAAATAAAAAAAGATAGTCATTTAGACTATCTTTTTTTTCTTAAGATAAAAGCAATTAGTACTGCTGCCATACAAACAAAATAAACACTTAAAAAGATCATTGTATTTGTATCCATTCCTTGTCCTGCTGGTGTAATTTCTAGTGGTATCATATTTATTTATTAAAGTAATTATCTTCGATATATTTTCTACCTGCTCTTCTTTCTAACTGAGTAAAAAGAGTATTAGCTTGTTCTCTTTCAGAAGCATTAAAGTTTTTCTGTAAGTAATCCTCTAATTTTGCCTCGAATGAATCCTCTGCATATTCGGGTTTATCAGGTACAAATAAGTAATCTATTAACCCTTCCGGTAGGACTATTTCAGATTTAATGAAATCGCTTTTACCATAATCTGGATGTACTAATTGCTTATTTGTTTCACCTTCTTGATACTCAAACCAATAGTCACTTGGCATTGTTGAGTAAGTTTCTTTATCTACTAATTTAACTTTAGCAGATGTACCATCTTTCCAATTCATGGTTCCGGTTTGTCCTATTTCTAATCTCATGTATAAAATGTTATTTTGTTCTTAAATAATTTTGTCGAGTAAACGTTTTCTTGTTCTTTATCATCATAAACCCATACGGCTTCTTCCCAATCTTCTGAATCTTGTGATACTATGTAAATTTGTCCTTTTGTAACTTCACCAAAAGACTCTATACAGATTATTATATTACCCTTTTTCATAGTATTTTATTAATCTTATAATCTCTAATTATATCTTGATAGCTTAAAAATATTTTCTCAATTACTTGAAGTTGTCTTGATCTTTCTTTATACATAGTATCAGATTTATCACATTCTTCTAGTTCGCTTTTCAATTTCTCATAGTCTTTATATAAGGAAATAATTTTTTCTTCTTTACTCATATTAATCCCATATTAACTAATAGTCTTTCCATTTCTTGCCAATCTACAAATGGTCTTGATGATAAATTCCAATCATATTTTAATGGTACTCCAATTGCAGTATCATCTATTATAAAATCAGCGTGTGATTTTGGTGAGTTAGTCCAAGATTTTTGACTTGGATTAGTATTAATTCCATATAAAGGAATATTATTTTTCTTAAACCAATTTACAGCTTCTTTAAGATGTGAATCATCACCACGCATAGTAAATAATATAAGTTGATGTCCTGCATCAACCAATCTCTTTAATACAGCTTGTGAACCAATATCATTACCTATAAGTGGATAAGCGTGTGTTACAACGGTCCCGTCAAAATCGATGTTAAATATCATATTATCTTATTTCTAATTCTTCTATAAATGCACGGTTACATTCGACTATTGCATCAAATCTTTCACCGTTTATTTTATTATAATACTTTTCATCTAAACAATAAATAGAATATTGGCTTGAGAATTGCGAAAAGTATTCTTTCCAAATTTCTAATTTAGAGTTAAACTTTTCGACCCATTTTTCAACTAATTCTTTATCGTGTGACGCGAAAACATTTATTACACAATAATCATCATAATGACCTATCGAGTATTTAGCTAAGTATATTTTTTTCATTCTACAAATATAATAATATTATTTAATATATTGCGTGAAATGCTTAAAAAGTTTTAATGAAAGCCAAATGACTATATTTAATCATTACTTTTATTTGTTAATATTAATTTTTTTTGTATATTTGTATATTAAAATTTAGAAATTATGATGTTAGCACCCAGAGGCCCAGAAAAGTATATTAGAATGATTTGTGTAGAATCTATTGAATTTATAGATAAGGTTTGGGGTAATTGCTCTTTAGTAAAAGGTAATAGCTATGATATTTTAATTGAAGATGTACAAGATCAAGTTGATGGATGGTATTTAGTTAAATTTGGAACTGGACTTTGTCCACATAAAAGTAAATACTTAAAAACAGAAGCTGAAATAAGAGACGAAAGAATTAACGATTTATTAAAATAAAATATGGAACATTTAAGATTTATGAAAGGATTTGGTTTACTACTTATAGTACTTGGGGTTATTATAAGTGTTAGTACTACATTATATGTAAAAGAGTTGAATCCCGAAAATTCATATAGTTTTGGATTATTAGGTGGAGTAGCTATTGGTATGGCTTTAAGTGGTGGTATTTTAAGACTTTATTCTGCATCAAATTAGTAACATATATGATCGCTAAGAGGCCCGAAGGCCTCATTAGCAGCACGCCATTAGTGTGCTTTAATAGCCAACAAATGTACAAAGTACATAAGTTGTCACTGTAACTTCAACTTGATGGAAGAAGTATATTATAATCCATATGTAATTCTACTATTAGTATAACTCATACGCATAATTATCTTAAATTCTTTTAATGGTTTAGAATAAATATAACCATCTAATCCATCTGATATTCTAACACTCAATCTACAATATGTTGTACCTTCTTGATTAGTTGGTATTTCTCTAGAGAAAGAATCAGTATCATCAAATACTGTATATGATTTAGAACTAGCTTTATAAAAACTATTTCCACCACCTGATATTTTTGGCGGATTTATAGCTGAGAAATAATTCTCAGAATATATTCTATAATAATCCGATTCAGATGTTATAGGTATAATCATAGGTCTAAGTATAGTTCCATTACCGGTTATATCATCGAGTTCTTTCGAGAAGATCTCATCACTATAAGGGTTAACTATCTTAAATTTTGTTGACATTTTACCTTTTCTTTTGGTAAATCTTTCTATTATAAGTTCTGGACTTTTATCTTTTATTAGAGTATAGTTTCTTATTTTAATTCCTAGTCTATCTACATATGAGATAAATGTTTTTGGTAATTTTATTGATATTGATGTTATCGATCCATCCTCATTTGTTATTGTTTCTTGTCCACTTACAAAAAGAGTATCTTCAACTGTATCAAAACTATTTTTACCATTCCAGTATAAATCTATATCACTAGAATCCATTGCAAGATATTCAAAGTTATCATCTAATTCTTTGATACTTAATTTAATTCCTTTATCTTTTCTTAGTGTAATCATTATAGTAAAATAATATTTTAACTATATAT
>JACCDV010831298.1_pt1 | contig 11091 bp, 8 predicted proteins | sample 7446131 | NCBI WGS metagenome assembly JACCDV01 (sample SAMN15323448, study PRJNA562643) | freshwater metagenome | isolation source: river surface water | place: USA:Blue River Watershed | collected 2017-08-17
CGGTCAGGTGGTCGAGGTGGCCTGATCGGCGTCGGCCATCCACGCCCGCATCATCTGCCAGCCACGGGCTGCTTCGGCCGCGCGGTAGCTGGGCCTGTAGTCGGCCAGGAAGGCGTGTGGCGCGCCGTCGAACACCTCCAGCCGCGAGGTGCTGCCTGCTTCGCTCAGTGCGGTCTGCATGGCCTGCGCATGCGCCAGCGGAATGCCTTCATCGCAGGCCCCGTACAGCCCCAGCACCGGGGCCCGCAGCCGTGCCACCACCTGCTGGGGGTGCTCGGGCTGCAGGTCGGAGGTGGGGCCTTGCAGCCGCCCGTACCAGGCCACGGCCGAGGCCAGGGCCGGCTGGTGCGCCGCATACAGCCAGGCGATGCGCCCGCCCCAGCAAAAGCCGGTCAGGTGCACGCGTGCCGCGTTGCCGCCCTGCGCCACCGCCCATCGCATGGCATCGTCGAGGTCGGCCATCACCTGGGCGTCGGGCGTGGGCCAGATGAAGCCGTTGCGCAGCTCCTCATAGGTCTGACAGGTGGACGGGTCACCCAGCCGCTGGAACAGGTCGGGCGCCACGGCCAGGCAGCCCGCATGCGCCAGGCGGCGGGCCACGTCCTGGATGTGCTCGTGCACCCCGAAGATTTCCTGCACCACCAGCACCACGGGCCAGCCACCGGGCGGCGGTGGGCCTTCGGGCCGTGCGCTGTAGGCACGCAGGGTGTGGGGCGCTGTGCCGGGTGCCCCGCCGTGAGTGGCTGGCCAGTGCACCCAGCCCGTGTGCAGGCCTGTGGCGGGTGTGTGGATCACGGTGTCGGCCACCGGGGCCGTGGCGGCGGCAAAGCTCATGGCGCGGGGTTGGGGAAACGCTGGTGGATGGCCTCGATGCCGGCCAGCACCTCGGCCGACAGCGTCAGTTGCGCCGAGGCGATGTTGTCCTGCAGTTGCGCCAGGGTGGTGGCCCCGATGATGTTGCTGGTCACGAAGGGCCGTGTGTTCACGAAGGCCAGAGCGGCCTGTGCCGGGTTCAAGCCGTGGGCCTGGAACAGCTCGACATAAGCCTTGACGGCCTGCACGGTGTTGTCGCCCTTGTAGCGCGTGAAGCGGTCGAACAGGGTCAGTCGGGCACCTTCGGGCAGGGCGCCATTCAGGTACTTGCCGCTCAGCATGCCGAAGGCCAGAGGCGAGTAGGCCAGCAGGCCCACGTGCTCGCGCAGGCTCGCTTCCGACAGGCCACTTTCAAAGCTGCGGTTGACCAGGCTGTAGGCGTTCTGGATGCTGGCCACACGCGGCAGGCCCTTGTACTGGGCCAGGCTGGTGAACTGGCACAGGCCCCAGGGTGTTTCGTTCGACACGCCGATGTGCCGGATCTTGCCTTCGCGCTGCAGGGTTTGCAGCGCCAGCAGGGTCTCTTCGATGGCGACGGTGTCTTCCTCGGCCACATGCACGTAATCGCGCTGGCCGAAGATGTTCACGCTGCGGTCGGGCCAGTGCAGCTGGTACAGGTCGACATGGTCGGTCTGCAGGCGGCGCAGGCTGTCGTGCAGGGCCTCGCGCAGGTTGGTCAGGTTGAAGTTCAGGCGCCCACCGCGAATGTGCGAGGGCCGACCGGCCTGGCGCGTGGGGCCCGCGGCCTTGGTGGCCAGCACGATGTCGCTGCGGCGGCCGCTTTTTTTCAGCCAGGTGCCGATGTACTGCTCGGTCAGGCCCGCGGTGTCGGCCTTGGGCGGCACCGGGTACATCTCGGCCGTGTCGATCAGGTTGATGCCGGCGGCCAGGGCAGCGTCCAGCTGCGCATGGGCCTCGGCTTCGGTGTTCTGCTCGCCCCAGGTCATGGTGCCCAGGGCGATCACGCTCACGTTCAGGCCGCTCTGGCCCAGGGGACGTTGTTGCATCGGGGGTGTCGTTTCATCGAACAGGCCCCCAGCCTATCACCGGGCCGATGCCCTCTGCAGGCGCACCACCTTTTCGCCTTCCAGCGTGCGGGCGCGCAGCTGGCCGCAGCCCCCATCGACCTCCTGACCGGCCGATTGCCGCAGCTTGGTCAGCACGCCGCGGCGGTGCAGCCAGCGGGCGATCTCGGCTGCGCGCTCCCAGCTGGGGCGCTGGTAGGGCAGGGCATCGACCGTGTTGTACGGGATCATGTTCATCAGCGCGTACTTGCCCTTGAGCAGCCGCACGATGCCTTCCAGCTCTTCTTCGCTGTCGTTCAGGCCTTCGATCAGCGTCCACTGGTACTGGATGGGGTAGCCGGTCTGGCGGGCGTAGGCTTCACCGCGCTCGACCAGCTCGTCGGGGCTGATGCGTGGGGCGCGCGGCAGCAGCTCGGCGCGGCGCTCGGCCAGCGTGCTGTGCAGCGACAGGGCCAGCGCAGGCTTGACGCGACCCAACGGCAGTTGCTCGAAGGCGCGTTCGTCGCCCACGGTCGAGAACACCAGGTTCTTGTGCCCGATGTTGCCCTGGGTGCCCAGCAGGTCGATGGCTTCCAGCACGTTGTCCAGGTTGTGCGAGGGCTCGCCCATGCCCATGAAGACGACCTTCTTGACCGGCCTGCGCGTGCGCGCAAAGGCCACCTGGGCCACGATCTCGCCGCTGCTGACCTGCCGCAGCAGGCCGGCCTGGCCGGTCATGCAGCACACGCAGCCCACCGCACAGCCCACCTGGCTGGACACGCACAGGCCGTCGCGCGGCAGCAGCACGCTTTCCACGGTCTGGCCGTCTTGCAGGGCCAGCAGCAGGCGCTCCGAGCCGTCTTCAGACGGGTGCACCGAGCGCAGGCTGATCAGGCCCGCCAGCTCGTCGCTGATGCGGGGCAGGGCCTCGTACAGCGGCTTGGGCAGGAAATCGACCGGTTTGCGTTTGGTGGCGTCTTGCGGCTTGGCCTGCACCCAGTGCCGCAGCACGCGGTCTTCGTGAGCAGGGTTGGCGCCCAACTGGCGCAGCTGGTCGCGAAGTTCGGCGATGCGCATGGTGAAAGCGGGTACAGTGCTTGGGCGGGAAGCGCGCAGTGTAATGGCCTGGATGGCCTGCGGCGCTGCCGCGGCTTGTGCAGGCGATCAGGCCGCTGACTGGTGCCGCGCCAAGTGCTTGTGGATGCGCCGGGTGAACATCCAGACCCCCAGCAGCGCCAGCGGGGTCACCGCACCTGCGGCCAGTTCGGGGTGCACCGGCAGCCCCATGGCCTTGAGTGCCTTGGCACCGTACAGCACCAGGCTGATCATGTAATACGAGATGCCCGCGATCGACAGGCCCTCCACCGTGCTTTGCAGGGTGAGTTGCAGGTCCTGACCCTGGGTCAGCTTGGCCAGCAGCTGCTGGTTCTGGGTCTCGGTGGTGATGTCGACCCGGGTGCGCAGCAGGGCGCTGGCCCGTTCGATGCGCTGCGACAGCGAACTCAGGCGCTGCGAGGTGGCTGCCACCGTGGCAATGGCCGGTGAGAGGCGGCGCTGCATGAATTCACCCAGCGTCTGGGTGCCGGGCACCGCCTTTTCGCGCAGCTCGACGATGCGCTGGCGCACGATGGCGTCATACGCCTGTGTGGCCGAAAAGCGGTACATGTGCTGCGCGGTGGCTTTTTCCACGCGTGCGGCCACGTGCACCAGGCGATCCAGCAGATCGCCTTCCGAGACCAGCTTGGCCTCCAGCTGCGCGGTCACTTCGGCCAGGTCGCGTTCCGATTCGGCCAGCAGCGCGCCCAGCTGCTTGGCCACGGGCAGGCCCCGCAGGGCCATCAGGCGGTAGGTTTCCAGCTCCAGCAGCCGCTGCGAGATCCGGCCGGCACGGGTCTCGCTGGTGTGTTCGGGGGCCAGCACCAGCATGCGCTCGAAACCGTCGGGTTTGAGGCGGAAGTTGGTCACGGCCAGCGAGTGACCATGCCCCAGCAACGAGGCCACCACGTTGCGGCCGCCCATCCAGCGCTGCGCCTGGGCCAGGGCCTCGGTGGTGTCCTGCAGGTCGTGGTGCACCATGGCCAGCAGCACGCCCGCCACGGTGCGGCCTGGGATGCCGGCCAGCCAGTCGGGCGCCACCTTCAACCCTTTGAGCAGATCAGGCTCTGAAGCACCCAGGCCCATGCCCTCGGGCAGGGGCTGCACCAGCACATAGCGCGTGAATTCGCTGTGGCGCTCCCATTTCAGCGTGCAGCCGTCCAGTTTCAGGCGCACGAAGTTGTCTTTCAGGTCATCGGGCCTCAAGGCCGATTGCCCCGGCAATTGCTGCAGGTGCGCGCATTCATCTGAACGGCTCACCCCGTCGTTCATCACGGCCACGAAGACCACCAGCGCCGGCAGCCTGATGCGCGCCGAGGGCCGGGCATGCACTTCGTTGTGCAGCACCTCGCGCAGGTCGTCGTCAGGGGGCAGGGCAAATCGGGGGGTGAGAGTGGCAGACACGAGGCAGACAGTGCAAATGCTGAACGCACATCATGCCGCAAGCGTGTGCCCTCGAAGGGTCACGTTTTGAGACAGTGCCTTTGGGGTGTCAGCGCACGCGACCCAACAGGGTTTCCATCTCGTCGAGGATGCGGTCGATGGATTCAGGGTGTGTGGCCCCAGCGTCTGCCCGCATGCGTTCCAGCAGGTGGCAACGCGTCATGCGCAGTTGGGTGCTCTCGAGCGCTCGGCGCACGGCGGCCAGTTGCGTGACGACGGCCAGGCAGTCCTCGCCGTCTTCCACCATGCGCTGCAAGCCGCGCAACTGCCCTTCTGCGCGCTTGAGGCGGTTGAGGATCTGCTGGCGGTCTGGATTCTGCAGGGCCGCGGCAGAGGCGGTGCTGGGGCCGCGTTCGAACGGTGATGGCATGGCTGAATGGGGGCTTGGTGTGACGCCGAGGCTGCCAGATGCAGCTGCGACGGTCTCTGCGCTGGCTCAAGAACGGGCCTTTGCGACCGCGCCGGGAGGCCTGTTTGGTTCAGCTTCACGTCAGGAAACTGCGGCATTTGTCCGATTTCCGCCATCAGCGTTTTGCCTGAGGCGGGGTGCGCGGGGGGCATTTAACATCCGCAGTACCTTGAAGCGGCCACCATGTCCACCCCTGTTCGCCCCTCTCTTGCCTCCCGCGGTCTGAGCGGTGTTCTTGCCGTGCCCACGGTACCGCTGGGCCATGCACGGCTGCTGATGCACGTGTGTCAGCAGCGCGGGGTCGAGCCCGATCGGCTGTTGGCCATGGCGGGCTTGTCGCCCCAGCTGGTCGACCGAGAACAGGGCGAGGTGTACGCCACCGAATACGCGGCGCTCACGCACGCGGCCTTGCAGCTCACGCGTGACCCATGCCTGGGCCTGGAGGTGGGGCTGAACATGCCCACGACCATGCATGGTGCCTTGGGGCAAGCCCTGCTCACGGCGGGCAGCCTGGCCGATGCGCTGGAACTGGCGGTCACCTACTGGGGCCTGATGGGGCGTTTCATGGACCTGCAAATGCGCCAGACCGAGGCCGAAGCGGTCATCACGGTGCGCGAACGCGTGCCGCTCGGGCCTTTGCAGCGCTTTGCGTTTGACAGCATGATGGCCGGGTGGGTGCATTCGGCCCGACAGCTGATTGGCGGACAGCAACGACGCTCTGGCACGGTGCTGTGCTTCACGGCGCCTCACTTGCCTGCGTTCGAGCGTTATGCCCCCCGTTTGCCCTCCGCGCGCTTTGGCTGTCCGGCCAACCAGATCGTCATCCAGCTGCGCGACCTCGATCATTCGCTTCCCCTCGGGCACCCCGAGGCCGCCCGACAGGCCCGTGCGGCCTGTGATGCCGAGCAAGACCGTCTGGCCGACCGGCGCGCCGACTTCATTCAGCAGGTGGGCGATGCCCTGGCCTTGTCGTCAGAGGGGTATCCGACCATGGCCGAGGTGGCCCGACGCCTGTCGATCACGCCGCGCACCCTGGCTCGCCACCTGGAGCGACATGGTCTGACCTTCCGGCAGGTGCTGGATCAGCATCGCTTCCAGGAAGCGTGCAACCTGCTCAAGACCACCTTGTTGCCCGTTGATGAGGTGGCCGCACGCCTGGGCTACAACGATCCGGCCAATTTCACGCGGGCCTTCCGTCGGTGGGCCGGTTGTGCGCCGTCCATCTACCGTCAGCAGCAAAGCGAGATGCTGCGCTGAGCCTGGCACCGGCCTGTGGCCTGACAGGCAGGCTTCCTTGATCCCTGTTCCGAGCGCCCTGGGCGCTCTTTTTTTTGCGCGTGGTTCTCACGGCCATGAAAAAGGCCGGTGCAGGGCACCGGCCTTGGCAAAAGGGCCTCAGCCCTCGGGGTCAGACGGCGCCGTCAGGCTTGCCGTCGGCGTTCCGGTCGATGCCCATGCGGGTGCCGTTGCCAGGAGGCGCGCAGGTGAAGGTCAGGGGTGCGTTGGCCGAGCGGGCCTGCGACAGCAGCGAGCTCAGGCTGCTGCTGTCCCCACGGTCGGACACGAAGCTGTCGCTGCCTCGGGCATGCACCCAGCCACGGGCTGCACCACCGATCACGCCCTTGACCACGAGCTCGCACTCGGGGCGGGGGGTGGTCACCTTGGCACGCGACACCAGCAGGTTCAGCCGTTCGGTCACGTCGGCCTGGGCGGCATTGGTGGGTGTCACGGTGAGCTGCTGGCCCACGACCGGGTCCAGGTTGGAGGGGAAGGCCAGCACGAACTCCTGCAGTTTGGCCCGTGTGTCGGCGCTCACCTGGGCATTGAACACCAGGGCATTGAGGAACTCGTTGATGCTGCCCAGGCCTCCATCGACCGAGTAGCCGTAGCCACGCACCTGCTCACCCAGGTACGGGGCGGGCGGGGTGTTGCGCGTGCTGTTGCGCGCGAAACTGCCCACCTTCTGGTACATGTTGCGCAGTTGCGGGATCTTGAAATCTTCCGCGATGGTCGGGCCTTCGAACGACATCGTGGTGTCGGTGCCGTACTGGTTTTTTGCCGGGTCCAGCGCGTGACAGCCGTTGCAGGTGGTCAGCGTGTCGGCGTTCTTGTTCATGTAGAAGTCGAAGCCAGCTTGCTGGGTCACGGTGTACGTGTTGTCCAGGTTCTTCACCGGGTTGGGGGGCATCCACAGCTTCAGGGCGAAGCGTGCAAAGGCGCTCATGTCGGTGTCCGACAGCTGCGCATCGCGACCCAGCAGGCTCACGAAGGCGCCATTGAAGTCCTTGAACGCACGCTCTTCCAGGGTCGCACCACTGGAGGCGCCCATCTTGTCACCACGCCAGTGCAGCGGGCCGTTGCCGGCCATGCCACGCAGGGTCTGGGTGTTCATGGGGCCCTTCATGGGGTGGAAGTTGGTCGTGGTGCGAAGGATCGCCGGCACGTTCCGGTTGTAGGTGTTGGTGTTGCGCGTTTCCTCTTCGTCCGGGTTGCCCAGGTCCCACGACAGATGGTCCATGTCACCGAAGATGTGGCAGCCTGCGCAAGAGGAATCTCCACGGCTCGACGAGAAGGTCGAGTCGTACAGGAACTTGCGGCCATTGACCACGTCAGCCGGCTCGGGGTTGGGCATCTTCACGTGGGCCACTTCGCGGAACTGGGCGGTGTCGACCACCGACACGCCGTTGTCGTTGCGGGTGGTGACGTAAGCACGGCCACGGTTCGCATCGAGCACCACGCCGGTGGGCAGACCGCCGGTCAGTTGCAGCTGGTCGGCCGTGTTGGGCGTGAAGCTGTTGGCTTCCAGTGCGGCGGTGTTGTAGCGCACCAGTTCGTTGGTGCCCATGGAGGCCATGTACAGCGTCTTGCCGTCCGGTGTGATCGCCATTTCCAGAGGGGTCGACACGGCGGCTGCCTTTTCGGCGGCGGTGCCCACGCCACTGCCGTAGCTGGTGATGTGCTTGTTCAGCAGGCGCGGCTGTGCATCGGTGCCGTCGACCACCGTGATGCGGGCATCGACGAAGCGGCCGTTGACGGTGGTGCCGGTCTTGCCCGAGCCCTCGAAGCGCACCACGTTGCGTGCTTCCTGGTTGCTGACGTAGACCTTGCCGTTGACCGGGTTCACCGTCATGTTGAACAAGGTGGTGCCCACGTAACGCGCGGTCTTGTCCTTGACCACCACGGGCACGCTGCCGGTGGTGTCGATGGTGAAGACGTCGTAGTCGGGCAGGTCCAGCTTGATGTTGGCATTCCAGGTCTTGGGGGCAATGCCGCGTGCGGGATCGCCGCCGTCTTCCCAGTTGCCCGTGGCCGTGTTCTTCTGAACGATCAGGCCGGTGGCGGGTTGCTTGACGCCCGAGACGTTGGCGGTGGGGCCGGTCTTGGCCAGTTCGCCGCCTGGGCCACCTTGTGCAATGGTGGTGCGGTTGCCCGAGTTGAACACCGCCGCGTACACCTTGCTGCCATCGGCGCTGCGGGCCAGCGCGCGCAGGGTGTCACCGAACATGTTCAGCACGGTGCTGGGCTTGCCACCCGCCACCGTGCCCGGGTTGGCTGCATCGAACACCCACACGTCGGCACGACCGATGCCGGGCGTGGCGAATTGCGGGTCGAACCTGGCGTTCTGGCCACGGTGGGCGGCCGTGATGAAGGCCCACTTGTTGCCCGGGCCACCGAACACGATGTCGCGCGGTTCGTCACCCACGTACAGCGTGTTGACGATCTTGCCCGGCGAGGTGCTGACATCGATCACGCTGACGCTGTCGGACAGGTGGTTGACCACCCACAGCTGGCCATTGGGTGCGAAGGCCATGGCCACCGGCTCCAGGCCCACGGCGATGGAATCCTTGAGCACCGGGGTGGCGCCTGTCACGTCGTAGACCTCGACACGGGCGTCTGGTGTGTTGGCGACGTACAGTCGGGTGCCATCAGGCGACAGGGCCATGGGGCGCACATGGCCCGATTCGAAGGTCACGTACTCGCCCACCGCTGGGGCCTGGCCCGTGGTGCCGCCTGTGCCACCTCCCGTGCCCCCACCCGAGACGGGGGTGCCGGTCACTGCCACGTTGTTGACGGTGTAGGTTTCCTTGCTGCTGATGCCGATGATGCGAAAGCGCAGCACCACGCTGCTGTTGGCGGCTGCAGCCGGCAGGTTGAAGCTTGCCCGCCCGGTGGTGGTGTTGGAGGTCGATTCCAGGCGCGTGAAAGTGGTGCCGCCATTGGTGGAATACTCGAACACGCCCGCGTCACCGACGTTGGTGTACAGCCCGGCGGTCACGCGGTCATACGACACGGCAATGTTGCTGTAGCCCGCCGTGCTGATGGCTTTCGAGCGCACGGCGCCGTCGGCCGAAAAGGCGGCGGCAGTGAGCACAGCGCCTGTGCTGCCGGTCTTGACCGGGCCGGTGGCGGTGAAGCTGCCCAGTCCGGTGTTGAAGCTCTGCTGGAAGATGGCGTTTTGGGCGCTGGCACCGGTCACGGTCATCCAGCACGCCAAGGCCACCAGCGGCGCGGCCGCTCGAAGTCTCGGGGTCATTGCATGTCTCCTCGGTTCAAAAGATGAGATCGCGCGCGAAGTGGTCTTCACGCTTTTTCACGTTCTGTTCCGAGTATGGAAAGTGAGGGCCCGAGAGGCGAGGTGCGTTCAGGACACCGGCCTGTCATTTGCCGACAACCCAGGGTTATCTGCAGTGCTCGCATGACAGATGAACCGAGGGTTAACGCCAGAGGGGGCTCATGCGCATCGCGCATGAGCACAGCCGACATGCTTCGTTCACGGCGTGGCTTGCGCTTCCTACGATGAGCGCATCTTCCTGCTTCACCCTGCCTGAACATGAACTTGCACCTGATCTCTCGCCGCCCGTTTCTGGCGCTGGTTTCTTCCGTGCTGCTCCTGGCGCCTGCGGCCGCCCACGCCAGGGACATCACCTTGCTCAATGTGTCGTATGACCCGACCCGTGAGCTGTACCAGGACTTCAACAAGGCCTTTGCTCAGCACTGGAAGGCCAGGACGGGTGACAACGTGGTGGTCAGGACCTCGCATGGAGGCTCGGGCAAGCAGGCCCGTTCGGTGATCGATGGCCTGGAGGCCGATGTGGTCACCCTGGCGCTGGCTTACGACATCGATGAAATCGGGCACAAGGGCCAGTTGTTGTCGGTCGATTGGCAAAAGCGGCTTCCGCACAATGCATCGCCCTACACCTCGACCATCGTCTTCCTGGTGCGCAAAGGCAACCCCAAAGGCATCAAAGACTGGCCTGATCTGACCCGACCTGGCGTGCAGGTCATCACCCCCAACCCCAAGACCTCGGGCGGGGCGCGCTGGAACTACCTGGCCGCGTGGGGTTTCGAGTACCGCCGCACGCAATCACAGGCCAAGGCCCGCGAGTTCGTCGGCAAGTTGCTGGCCAACGTGCCCGTGCTGGATTCGGGCGCGCGCGGCGCCACCACCACCTTCGTCGAGCGCGGTATCGGTGACGTGCTGCTCACGTGGGAAAACGAAGCGCTGCTCGCCGTCAAGGAACTGGGGCCCGACAAGTTGGATGTGGTGGCACCGTCGGTGAGCATCGTGGCCGAGCCGCCCGTGGCGGTGGTGGACAAGGTGGTCGACAAGCGCGGCACGCGAGAGGTGGCGCAGGCCTATCTGCAGTACCTCTATTCGCCCGTGGGGCAGGACATTGCCGCTCAGAACCACTACCGCCCCAGTGATCCGAAAGTGGCCGCCCGATATGCCGCACAGTTCCCCCGGTTGAACCTGTTCCGCCTGGACGAGGTGTTCGGCAGCTGGGCTCAGGCACAGAAAGCGCACTTCGCCGACGGTGGCGTGTTCGACCAGGTGTACACGCGCCGCTGACCTGAGGTTCTCATGCACCTGTCTCGCACCCTGCTGCGGCGGCACACCGTGCTGCCCGGCTTCGATCTGGCCCTGGGCCTGACCCTGCTGTACCTGTCCCTGATCGTGCTCATTCCTTTGAGTGCGACTTTCCTCAAAACCGCCAGCATGACCTGGCCGGCGTTTGTCGAGACGGGCACTTCGCCGCGCGTGGTGGCTTCTTACAAGCTCACCTTCGGGTCGTCGCTGCTGGCCGCCCTGGTCAATGCGGTGTTCGGTCTGCTGGTGGCCTGGGTGCTGGTGCGCTACGACTTCTTCGGCCGCCGGGTGGTCGATGCGCTGGTGGATTTGCCCTTTGCGCTGCCCACCGCCGTGGCCGGCATCACCCTGACCGGGCTGTATGCGGGCAACGGCTGGTACGGCCAGTTCCTGGAGCC
>JACCDV010505544.1_pt1 | contig 11089 bp, 9 predicted proteins | sample 7446131 | NCBI WGS metagenome assembly JACCDV01 (sample SAMN15323448, study PRJNA562643) | freshwater metagenome | isolation source: river surface water | place: USA:Blue River Watershed | collected 2017-08-17
TATAGTTTTCAATGAACTTATATAGTTGAGGATAATCATCGACTATCTTTTTAAAGTCTCTGTCAGTAAATTTATCTTTTGCAATGAGTTCTTCTGCAAAATCATACTCACGAGAATACTCATTAAAATGCTCTTCTGTTAAATCGAGTGCAGATAGATTTTCTCGAACTATAGGACTGGACAATTGTTGACAGTTAACCACCTCGAAATCTTGAAAGGGCTCATTTAATTTTTGAATCAGGTAACTACGCTCAATATTTCTTAATCGAGTTTGCTTCCACGCTATTTCAACTAAATCTTGTACAAGATTCATCTCAAGGGCATCTTGTGGTGAGAAATCTCTTTTAAATTGATCTCGTAGATTTTCAAAATCCTCTTTGGATTCTTGCGGGAATAAAACAGAGTCAGAATAGACCCCTGTTTTGAGAGCATTTTTTGAACTAACTAACTTACCTTCTATGGTTTTTGGACCACCAACTCGCTTAGCCATCTTTATTTTTTCCATCGAACACCGGCTTGTGAATCTGGCCCACCAATAAATTCAACACCAGCTTTTTCAAATGCTGCCTTAATAGCATCTAATGTTTTGACATTACTGCTCGGCACACCATCGAAAGACTCCAATCGCATCATAGATGCAAAGCTAACGCCTGATTTTTCAGCTAGCTCGCGTCTAGACCAATCCAACAGACCCCTTGCCGCTCGAATTTGTGCACTTGTAATCATTTTAAAAAAAGACATAGAAATAATTAAAATAATTAATTTAATAATTATTTTAATTAAATTAATACTTTAAAAGAGTAAAAATTGCTTAATAATCAAGATTTTGCCAACTTACGGGCAAAAAGTCTAGGTGGTAGTGATATTGGGGCGATATTGGGCTTTAGCCGCTATCGTTCTGCGGTAGATGTTTGGTTAGAGAAAACCGGCCGCGCTGTGCATGAGGCGGATAGCTTGCCGATTCGGTTTGGTACTTTTGCCGAGGAGTTTGTAGCGTCTGAGTATGCGCTGTCGACGGGTTTGCCTTTGGTGTCTCACCCTGCTGCTTTGGTTCATCCTGTTTATTCCTATATGCATAGGCATATCGATCGATTTGTCTGTGACTCCCCTTCTATCTTTGATGAATCTGGTTCTTTGATTGCTAGTCGTATTCTGGAATGTAAAACAGCTAATCCTTTTGCTACCCATGAATGGGGAGATCTAGAATCTGATCAAGTACCGATGGCTTATTTAGCTCAATGTATTTGGTATATGGCCATTACTGGGATAGAACAAGCCGATTTAGCCGTTCTGATGGGTAATGCTGACTTTAGGATCTATGAGATCCATCGAGACCTAGAACTTGAAGAGATGGTGATTGATAGAGCCAGGGTCTTTTGGGAAGAGCATGTACTAGCAGATATAGCACCCCCTGCTCAAAGAGAGTCGGATTTAAAGCTTCTCTTTCCTAAATCCAGCCCTAAATCCGTCGAAGCTAAGAAAGAGACTTGTGAGCTAGTGGCCAAGATGAAGGATACTCAGGCCAAAGTAGAGTCTTATGAAGAAGAGATCAGCCAGATCAAGCAACAGGTCATGGCCGAGATGAGAGAGGCCGAAGTACTGACTTTTGAAGGGCAAGTCTTAGCTACCTGGAAGAGCCCGAAACCTTCTACCCGAATAGATACCAAGAAGCTAGCTGAAGATCATCCAGAGATCATTGCCCCCTATCAGGTACAGGTGGCTAATAGCCGGCGCTTTGTAGTGAAAGATTAAAGGAACGGAACAGGAAAGAAGATCTAACTAGACAACCATGAATCAGAAGCAATAAGAGAGATCTATATGCAAACACTACAAAAGAGTATTGAAAGAACGGCTGAAATCCCAGCTTTAGACCCAGAAGAGCTTCAGCTATGGCTTGAGCAATATCCGAATCTCACACCCTACATTCAAATCCAATTACTGAGAATGGCAGCTAGGTATCAGCTCGACCCCTTATCAGACGAGATCAGCGTCATGGAAACCCATGAAGGATATCAAGCTTTCATCACGATTGATGGTTGGGTCAAGCTCATTAATGGGCATGAGCAATATGCGGGTATGAGCTTAAGGGAAGCTCCAACAGAAGAGAGCCAGCCTCCAGAATGGATGGGGTGTACGATCTATCGACACGACCGGATCTTACCCATCGTGGTCAAAGAGTATCTGCAAGAAGTGAGAACTGAGCATGCCTCCTGGCAACAAATGCCAAGACGCATGCTTAGGCATAGGGTCATACAACAATGTGCGAGGCTGGCTTTTGGGATTAGTAAATCCGATGAAGCATTCGTGTCTTGCAGACATGTCCAACAAAAAACTTATACGAATGCATTCATGACTGACACCTCAACCTATCTAGGTTCGAACAATTTAAAAAACTTACTTACGACCAAAAAAACAAAAAGCGCAGCCAAACTAATGGGTACGCTTGTGAAACAAAAAACTACCACTAGTACAATGTAAACTGTAAGTATAGTATTTACATATCAATCAGTAGATTCATAAGTTTATTTAATTACTATTATTGCTGGTAGAGAGGTAACTGGTTTCGAGATTACTCTCCAGACACTGAAGTAAAGCCGGGGTTAGTGTGGAAAGATTCGAGTGTTAGGCCATTCTGCCGTCTCCCCACCGATGCACCAGTCAGTTCAGCTTTCGAACCAGAAAAACAGCCCACTTGGCTTTTCCAGCAAACAACACCTTCATGACAGTCCCGACAACTCCCGCGGAAAGATGCTAAGAATGGATGGACGATGCATGACCCAAACCGAGCTGGCCAAACGCTGGCGTACGGAATCGAATGGACCTTTGCTTCTTAAGCTCGGAAACTAGGTGTGCTACCGGGTTCAAGATGTTGAAGCTTTCGAGGAAGTCGCGTTGCGCGGGTCGACCAATCACAATCTGGTTGCGCACTGGCTATCGCAAGATACGGTTGCGTCCGTTGGTCGCCAGACGGACCTAGCCCCGTTGATGGTCGCAAATATAGGTAGTCCAGATTGGGCCTAAACCCATTCTACCCGGCCAATCCGAGGGCGTGTGCCTCGGCTTCCTGCTCCAAATACACCCAATCGACAATCTCATCGTTTGGCGTATAGCCAGTGACGAGCTTTTCCATCATCAAACGAATCAGGCAGACGTCGTTCACATTGAGCGCCATCTCTAACACTTTCAACTTACCCTCAAGCTCTGACCAAGGAATGAACTCTTCGTGGGCTTTCATGATCCGCGAATGTGAGGTGGGCTTAGGATTGTCACCGATGAGCAGCTCTTCGTAGAGCTTTTCACCTGGGCGCAAGCCGGTAATTTCAATTTCGATATCACCCTCAGGGTTATGCTCATTTTTGACGGTAAGACCCGAGAGCTCGATGATGCGGCAGGCCAGATCCATGATTTTGACCGACCGCCCCATATCAAGGACGAATACATCACCACCCTTGGCCATTGCCCCCGCCTGGATCACCAGTTGGGAGGCCTCAGGGATGGTCATGAAAAAGCGGGTGATCTCTGGATGAGTCAGCGTGATCGGGCCACCATCACGAATTTGCTGGCGGAACTTGGGCACCACCGAACCGGATGAGCCCAGCACATTACCAAAGCGGACTATGCTGAATTTGGTACTAGGAGTGATTACTGCCAGTGCCTGCAGGACCATTTCTGCTAAGCGCTTGCTAGCCCCCATGATGTTGGTCGGGCGTACGGCCTTGTCGGTGCTAATCAGCACGAAATCTGAGACGCCGTTTTCGGCTGCAGCTTGGGCAGTACACATGGTGCCGAGTACGTTGTTTTTGATACCCTCGGCCGGGTTGTGCTCAACTATTGGCACATGCTTATAAGCGGCTGCGTGGTAGACAGTGTCAGGGTGCCAAGTCGACATGATCTCGCGTATCCGCTCATCGTCTTGTACCGAAGCTAGTAAGGGCACCAAGACGATGTCACGACTGGAGAGCTTTTCTTCGAGCTCTTGGTGAATACCGTAGAGGGCAAATTCACTCTGCTCGATCAATAGTAGTTTGCTTGGGCCAATAGCAAGGATCTGACGGCAGAGTTCCCTACCGATCGAACCACCAGCGCCTGTCACCATGACGACCTTGCTGCGCACATTCATGGCCAGCAGGATGTGGTTGGGCATAACAGGTTCGCGGCCGAGCAAGTCGTCAATATCCAGATCACGTAGATCGGAGACACTAACCTTGCCTTGCAACAAATCATTCACACTAGGCAAGGTGCGAACAGCCACACGCGATGTTCGAATCTGGGCCAAAATCTCGTTCCGGCGCTTACGACTCAGGCTAGGCATGGCCAACAGCACGTCGCTGATACTCAATGTGGGCACTAAGTTGACGAGGTCTGCCGGGTTGTAGATAGGTTGGCCGTTTAGCACATGTCCGTGCAGACGTTCATCATCGTCGAGGAACCCGACAACTTGCATTTCATGGCTATTGGCCATCGCAGCCACCAATTGACGCCCAGTGCTCCCGGCACCATAGATCAAAACCTTTGGGCGAGATGCTCGCTTCAGAATGTTCAGGTACTGGCCTCCCAGCCAAACATGCGCCAACGCGCGTGAAGCCCCCACAAACAACAGCATCAGAATGGGTTGGATGATACCCACCGTGCGCGGCACCCCGGCCACGCCAATTGCGCTAAAGATAGAGGCGTACAGCAGCCCGTAAACTCCCACCGCGCGGGCCACTGTGAGCAAGGCCGGCCAGCCACTGTAGCGGAAGATAGCCCGATAGAGGCCCGAGACGATGAAAATGGGTAGCCCGATACCAACGGAAGCACCGACCGCCCACAGCGCTGTACCAGACAGAGCTACGAATTCATCCAGCCGCAGATAGAAGGCCAGCCATACGGTTAGGACGCAAAAACCCAAATCAACGGACAGGGCTACAAACCGCTTTGCTGGGCGTGGCAAGGCCAAGATCGGTACGACCAATTTAAACAGATGCTGCTTCATGGCGGGCAGCTCCCTAAGTCCTGAGTCATCAGGATGATCTGCGCTTTTTTCAATGTGAAACTCCGTCTCTAGCGAGAACCTTCAACGCCGTCATCCATAAAATCATGAGATCGAACCGCAACGACTGACGCTGCAGGTACTCCTCGTCCAACGCTACCTTCTGAGGAATCGGTAACTCATCTCTTCCATTGACTTGGGCCCAACCGGTCAGGCCCGGTACCAGTTCATGCACGCCTTTTTCCGTGCGTAACGTAATTAAGTCATCCTGGTTGAACAGCGCTGGGCGTGGGCCTACAAAGCTCATGTCGCCTTTCAAAATGCTCCACAACTGCGGTAATTCGTCCAGGCTGGATTTGCGCAAAAAAGAGCCAATCGGCGTTAACCATTGGTCGGGGTTCTCAAGCAAGTGTGTGGCCACAGCGGGACTATCGATCCGCATGCTACGGAACTTGGGCATTCTGAAAATTCGATTATCGCGGCCAACCCGGTCGCTCCAGTAAAGCACTGGCCCCGGTGAAGTCAGCCGAACAGCTACCGTAACAGCCGCAATAGGCATCACCAAAAAAAGGGCGGCCACCAACGCGAGCACCAAGTCAAACAAGCGCTTCATGCTCGAAACCCTTGGGCTGCACGTATCAGACCCTCGTCGACAGACACCGGTGGTGTCCAACCCAGAAGCAGTCGGGTCTTGGTAATATCCAGTTGCAGCGAGCCGCACAAACGTTGGTAGATACCGGGCTTGTTAACTACCTGAAAGCCGAGTTTCAAGATTGAGGGCGGCATGTAAAACAAGCGTGCGGGGTGGCCCAAAGCAGCGGCCATACTTCTGAGCAAGCCCGCTGTAGAAAGGTCTTCACCATCGCTCACCAAGAAGGTCTGATTTGCGGCGGCAGGATTGCTCAAACAGGTCATGATCAAGTCCACGAGGTTATCGAGCGCCACCAAACTTCGGCGGTTTTGGGTGACTGCAGCCAATGGCAGAGGAACACCCCGCGCCAGCCAGCGCATCATCGATTCGAAGTTGGCTTTCACGCCTGGTCCATACACCAGCGGCGGTCGAATGATTACCACCTCCATGCCTGTTTCAGTGGCAATTTGTCGGAGCAACTGCTCTGCCTCGTACTTGGAGACTCCGTAGGCGTCTTCTGGTACAGGGGTATCGTCGGAGGTGAAGGGGCGTCCTTTTTGTGTGAATCCGCCGTTCACCTTGATAGAGCTTAGGTAGACAAAGCGACGTACACCAGCTGCTGCCGCCTGACGAGCGAGGTTGGCTGTGCCTTCGACATTCACCCGATGAAACTCAGCCATTGGGTCTGAGCTGTTGTCATTTATGACGTGAACGCGAGCAGCCAAGTGTACGATCCTATCGACGTTTCTTAGGGCTGCCGTCCAATCGTTTTGCAGCGACAGGCTGCCAATTTCAACCGTCTCAACGCCAACAATTTGATCTGATCTTAGTGGTTGACGAAGTGATAGGCGTACTTCGCAACCACTTGCCAGCACATGGCTGATTAGTGCGCGGCCGACGAATCCATTACCTCCCGTGATCAGACACCTCATCATTGAGCCTTACGGATTTTCTTAAGCTGATGGAGGCTTATCGACTCTTCCAGCAGAGTTAGCAACCGTGTCACCAAGGTGTTGCGATCAAATTCGGCCTTAGCATAGGCCTGCCCCTGTTTGCCCATCTGCCGTCGATCTTCCGGTGACGTTTCCGCGAACCGTTGAACGGTTTCCGCTAGGGCTGCACTGTCACCCGCAGGGCACACTAAACCAGCACTCGCCCGCTTGATCACGTCAGCCCCTTCCCCGTCGAGCATACCGATGATCGGTCGACCGGCGGCCAAGTAAGACTGCACCTTGCCAGGAATCGTCATGCTGAAGGTCGGATCCTTTTTCAAACTAACCAGCAACACATCCGCCTTCGCGTAAAAAGCAGGCATTCGTTCCACCGGGTAACGTCCAAGCAGTAAAACCATGTCTCCTAACCCTCGCGCTTGAACTTGCTCAGATACCCAGGTGGAGCGACGACCGTCACCCACGATCAACCACCGGATGTCATGTCGATGCCTCAATCGGTAGGCTGCGTCTAGAATTGCGGGAAAGTCCTGTGCATCACCCACATTGCCGGCGAAAAGAATGGTGAGCGTTCCAGGTGCCGGTGGAATTTCAGTTTCACTAACGGGCTTGTCAACCGGCTCTTGAAAAACATCTTCTGCCCAACTCGGGAAGTAACGGACTTTGGTAGGGTCGTCGCAATGGCCTGCAATGCTGGGCAGAAATGACCGCGATTGACCCAAGACCAGGGTACATCGGTTGTAAATGAAACGCACCATCTGGGCCACTGCACTCAATACCTTGGGGTGTTTAACTAACCCAATTGCTGCAAGGGTCTCTGGCCACAGATCCAGTGCCCAGAACACCACTGGGCAGCGCTTGAGGCGACCTAACAACACTGCAGGAAGGCCAACTGTGACCGGTGAGGGTTCAAAAACAAAAATCACGTCTGGTCGGTAGCTACGCAGCTTCCAGGGACCCCACAAACTAGCACCCAACACAAAGCTCAGGTAGTTGAGGATCAACCGCAATGACCCGCTAGCTCGTGCGAGCATAGGCACGCGATGAATGCGAACCCCGCTAAACCGCTCGAAGTTACCCGGGCTTTGCAGGTATTCAGGGAAAATCTCTCCACTGGGGTAGTTCGGGCGCCCCGTGAGCACCGTGACTTCATGGCCGCGGTGAACCCACTCCTTGACCAAGTCATTAATGCGAAAATTTTCTGGCCAGAAGTACTGGCTAACCACAAGTATCCGCACGGCGCCTCAGTACTTCTTCCACACCACACGGTTTACGTAGTCGGTGTAGCTGTGGATGATGCGCACCACCTTTTCGCTCACGTTGGGCATGTTGTAGTCGGCCACCAGGCGAAAACTTCGTTCGGTGCCACGGGCCTGAGTATGTAGAATGGTCAAACCTTGGCGCACACGCTCCACCTCCAGGCCCACCATCATCACCGCGGCTTCTTCCATGCCTTCGGGGCGCTCGTGGGCTTCGCGCAAGTTCAGCGCAGGGAAGTTAAGAATGGAAGACTCTTCATTGATGGTGCCGCTGTCTGACAAGACCGCCTTGGCCTGCATTTGTAGGTTTACATAGTCGTGAAAGCCCAAAGGCTTCATCAGGCGCACAAGGGGATGAAATTGGGCACCGGTGGCGTCCACGCGCTTCTGGGTTCGGGGGTGGGTGGATACCACTACCGGCAAAGCATAGTCTTGGGCCACCGCATTCAGTACAGCCACCAGCTTGGTGAACGACTTGTCGGATTCGATGTTTTCTTCACGGTGGGCGCTAACCACAAAATACTGCTCGGGCTGCAAGCCCAGCCTAACTGCAGCGTTCGCTGCCTGAATCTGGGGCAGGTAGTGGTGCAGCACCTCGTACATTGGGCTGCCAGTCTTGATCACTTGGTCGGGCGGTAGCCCTTCGCGCAGCAGATAATCACGGGCAATCGTGCTGTAAGTGAGGTTAACGTCGGCAGTGTGGTCGACGATCCGGCGGTTGGTTTCCTCTGGCACGCGTTGGTCAAAGCAACGGTTGCCCGCCTCCATGTGGAAAATCGGTATCTTGCGACGCTTGGCAGGAATCACAGACAGACAACTATTGGTATCACCCAGCACTAACATGGCTTCAGGATGCACTTGTGTCAACACCCCATCCACGGCCGTGATGAGGTTTCCGATGGTGTTGGCAGTTCCCGTGCTACCTTCTGCGCTATTCAAAAAATAGTCGGGCTTACGCACCCCCAGGTCGTCAAAAAAAACTTTGCTCAGTTCGTAGTCGTAGTTTTGGCCGGTGTGCACCAATACGTGGTCGCAATGCGCGTCCAGGGCGGCCAATACGCGCGACAAGCGAATGATCTCGGGCCGGGTACCCACAACCGACATAACTTTGAGTTTTTTTAGCGACATGTTAATTTCTCCAATCGGATCACAGGGAGCAATCAAAAGTATCTGGACGGGCTCGATCAAAGATCTCGTTGGCCCACAACATGACCACCGCCTCCTCCTGTCCTATATTCGTGATGTCATGTGTCCAACCAGGCACCGTCTCGACGACCTGCGGCCTGTCTCCGGAAGTCCGCAACTCGTGCGTCTGTCCCGTATGCATGTGACGGAAACGGAACAGCGCCTGACCTCTGATGACTAGAAATTTCTCTGTCTTGCTGTTGTGGTAATGGCCACCACGTGTCACGCCCGCATGGACAGTGAAGAAAGAAAACTGGCCACAATCAGGTGTCTTCAGCATTTCTACAAAAACCCCACGCCGATCTACATGCTGTGGCACATCGTAGGCAAACGCCTCCACCGGTAGATAGCTGACGTAGGTTGCATAGAGTGCCCGTAAAAGGCCGGTACCGACACGCTCCGTCACCAGCGAGCCCCGGCTATCGCGAAAGGCACGGATCAGTCGCGCCAGCTCGCCCACAGTCGTAACGTACTGGGGGTGCACTGTCGCAAAACCGTCAGCACTGGTCATGGGCGCAGCGCCGTCCATGAGCTGAACAAAGCGTTCGATCACATCGTCGATGTAGACCAGCGTCAGGGCTGCCTGCGGATCATTGACCTGGATCGGCAGATCGCGTGCAACGTTGTGACAGAAGGTCGCCACCACAGAATTGTAGTCGGGCCGGCACCATTTGCCGAACACATTGGCTAGGCGGAACACATGCACCGGAACCAGTGAATCCTGACCCGCTCCCAGCAAAGCCTCCTCAGCCCCGCGCTTGCTTCGCCCGTAGGCATTTTCCTGTACGGCCTGCGTCGAAGACGTGTACAGGATCGGGATCGCCTTGCCCGTTGAGCGGGCGGTAGCCGCCACAGCTTGACACAGATCGCGCGTGAGATCGGTATTGCCGGTCGTGAATTCCTTCGGGTCCTGCGCCCGGTTGACACCCGCTAAGTGGAAGACGAAATCTACTCCCTCCAGCAGACAGGCCAGTTGCCCGGCCTGCTGGTCGCGGGTGTAGCAAACCACCTGCACATCACGGCGTTCCCGCAAGCGCAGCTGCAGGTTTCGGCCGACAAAGCCGTTGGCTCCGGTGATCAGCACCCTCATGGGCTCAGTCCTCCGCAACGGCGGCTTCGCCCCGCACGGTGCGCTGCATGAAATCCAGCTTGAGCAGCAAGGCCTTCATGCCCGCCACATCCAGGCGGGTCGTGTTGTGCGAGTTGTAGTCTTCCCCGTGCGTGCTCTGGGTGATGCGTCGCTCGCCCTCGTCCACAAACTTGGCATAGTTCAGATCGCGGGCGTCCGGCGGTACCCGAAAGTAGTCCCCCATGTCTTCGGCACAGGCCATCTCCTCGCGCCCAAGCAGGGTTTCATACAGTTTCTCGCCATGGCGCGTGCCGATCTCATGCACCGGATGCTGCTGTTGGCCCAGCAACTCAAGGATGGCCTGGGCCAGCACCTTCACTGTGGCCGCCGGCGCCTTTTGCACGAATATGTCGCCATTGCGGCCATTGCGGAACGCATACAGCACCAAGTCTACCGCATCCTCCAACGTCATCATGAAGCGGGTCATGCTCGGATCTGTGATGGTGATGGGCTTGCCCGCCAGCACCTGGTCAACGAAGAGCGGAATCACCGAGCCGCGCGAGGCCATCACGTTACCATAGCGGGTGCCGCAGATGACGGTGCCACGGCCTTCCAGGTTGCGGCTGGTCGCCACCATGACCTTTTCCATCATGGCCTTGCTGATGCCCATGGCATTGATGGGGTATACCGCCTTGTCTGTGCTCAGGCACACCACGCGCTGTACGCCGGCCGTGATGGCTGCCGCCAGCACGTTCTCCGTACCCAGGACGTTGGTCATCACGGCCTGCATGGGATGAAACTCGCAGGAAGGCACCTGCTTCAGAGCGGCCGCATGGAAGACGAAATCGACCCCGCGGATCGCGGCGGCCACGCTGCGGGGATCTCGCACATCACCAATATAGAACTTAAGCTTCGGACTGGCATAGCGCTTGCGCATGTCATCCTGCTTCTTTTCGTCACGGCTGAAAATCCGGATCTCGGCAATCCTGGTATCTAGGAACCGCTTTAGCACTGCCCCACCAA
>JACCDV010507533.1_pt1 | contig 11089 bp, 11 predicted proteins | sample 7446131 | NCBI WGS metagenome assembly JACCDV01 (sample SAMN15323448, study PRJNA562643) | freshwater metagenome | isolation source: river surface water | place: USA:Blue River Watershed | collected 2017-08-17
CCAGTGCGACGTCGTCGAGATACCCAGCAGGCGCTTCAAGGGTGAGACGCTTGCCGTGGTTTAAAGAGCTACCCAGGTCGTGGACAGCGGTGATGCGCCCCACGCCGGTGATGATTCCGGTGAACATTCTGCTATTTTCGCAGGTTTACGCCCTGCTTACCGGCTGAGGCGGGCCAATATCCTTAAATCGGGGCCGATTTGTGTCACTTCGTGAAACGACAAGGCTTTTGCATCGTCCAAGGTTGCGAAAGGCCCCAAATTTGTCATGCCACGGCCTTGGCCTATGAGCTTGGGGGCGAGGTAAGTGAGCAGCTCGTCGACCAAACCTTCGCGCAAGAGTGAGCCGTTGAGTTTGTGGCCGGCTTCGACATGCACTTCGTTGATGTGTTTGGCACCGAGGTCTTTGAGCATGGCCGCTAGGTCAACCTTGCCTGAGGCGTTGGGCAAACAAACAACCCGTGCCCCTTGAGCTTCCAACGCAGTGCGACGTTGAGCGTGGTCCATCGCACAGTAAATCCAAACGGGGCGTTGGGGCTGAAAGAGTTTTGAAGTCAACGGTGTTTCGAGCTGGCTGTCCATCACCACCAGCGTGGGTTGGCGGGGCGTGGGCACGGCGCGTACGTCGAGCTGTGGGTCGTCTTCCAACACGGTGCCAATGCCAGTGAGCACCGCACAAGCGCGAGCACGCCATGCGTGGCCATCGTCACGTGCAGGGGCTGAGGTGATCCATTGGCTCACACCATTGTCGAGTGCAGTTTTGCCGTCGAGTGACGCGGCTACTTTCATCCGCACCCAAGGTGAGCCTTGGGTCATGCGTTTGAAAAAACCAATGTTCATTTCATGGGCTTCACTGGCCAGCAAGCCCACATCCACCTGCACGCCTGCCGCACGCAAACGCGCCGTGCCTTGGCCTGCGACTAAAGGGTTGGGGTCTTGCAAAGCCACCACCACGCGGGCCATGCCTGCGGCAGCCAGCGCGTCGCAACAGGGGCCCGTGCGGCCTTGGTGGCTGCAGGGTTCAAGCGTGACGTAAGCGGTGGCGCCTTTCACGTCTTGCCCCTTGGCTTGTGCATCACGCAAGGCCATGACTTCCGCATGCGCTTCGCCTGCGCGTTGGGTGTGGCCGCTGCCCAGCACCACGCCATCCGCACCCACGATGACGCAACCCACACGGGGGTTAGGGGAAGTAAGGTAAAGCGCGTCATGGGCCAAGCCCAAGGCTTGCTGCATGAAGGCGGTGTCGTGCGCGTAAAAACTCATGCCGCAATTATGAACGGGCCAATTGAACTGCTAACGGCTCCAACACTGCGCTGCAGTTTCGCTGGCTCCTTGCACGCTGCGCACACTGAGGTGGTTCACTGTCAAAGTGCCGCAGGTGTCGGCCGCTTGTGCCCCAAGCGGCACCGCACTGAGGGTGTAACTTTGTGCCGTGCTGGTGACGGTCATTGTGTAGCGCTGTGCATCCACTTGTAGCACGCTGGCGGGGACATCGGCTGCGAGTGGATAGCTGCCGTTGGCGCTGGCTGCGCGTTCCATCCAATGCGCGGCTTGCAGCAGCGAAGCGCGTGCTTGGGTGCGTTGGCTGCGCATGATGAGGCTTTGGTAGCTAGGCCATGCAAGGCTGGTAAGGAGCGCCACGCAAGCCAGTGCAATGAGTAGCTCAATGAGGGTGAAGCCTTTGGGTGTGCGTGTCATGTCTGTTCAGTCGTCTAACACATGCCAGCTGTGCCACTGGCCTGTGGGTGAGCTGGGGGTGCTTCGCGCCCAAATGGCTTGCAGTACGGTGGTGGTGCTAGGCATGACGCCATGGGCAAGCACGGTGATTCGGTAAATGAAGTTGTCCTGGGGACTGTTGGCTTGCGGAAAAACTTCTACCCAGTACCTCACTGTGCTGTTGCCATCGAGTGTGTCGATAGCTGAGACGATCAGCGCGGTGGCCGTTTGTGTTTTCCAATAACTGGCCTTGGTTGCACCGGGGTTGAGTGCATTGGGGGCACAAATGCCCGCGTTGCAGGTGTTGGGCGACAGGCGTTGACGCAAGGTGTTGTATTCGGCCATGGATGTGGGAAAGAACGCGTGCGTTTGTGTGGCATCGCCCGCGATGTGGCGCAAGTTGGGTGTGGTGTTGGTGGGCGTGCCCACGATGTCTGCCACAGCCAAGGGCAGTGCCGCATGTGCTTTGTGCAGGGTGCGCAGATGGTCCGCTTCGGCGTTGAGCAGTTGTTCGTTGACCCATAAGTTACGTAGAGCTAGCAGCGCTGCGAGGCTGGCAAGTGCGAGCATGACCATCAGGGTGGGCAAGGCAAAGCCATGCTGCGCTTTCATGGGATCCGTCCGTCGCGGTTGCGCAAAGCGAGGACGCGCTTGAATGTGCGGCGCATACGGCCATCGTAGGGCAAGGCTTCACCTTGGCATCCGGTGTAACTTAGGTTGGGCTTGGCGTTATTCACGGGCTGGATGCTCGCCACGCGCAAACACACCTCGATGGCTAATACCTCGCCCATATCACTCACTTGGTCTGCGGTTTTCCATTGAATCGTTCGCGTGCTGGGGTTGACCTCGGCGTAGCGCAGTTGAAAATCTTCCACGCCTTCGGCCAACGCTTGGTAGGTGCTGCCAGTGAGGTTGAGGTCTTTACAGCTCAACTCTTTGTTGCTGTTGAGTTTGTAGTCGCTGCGCACGCTGGTGTGCGTGCTGCCGGTGTTGCCCTGGCAGTCGACAGGATCAATCACATGCCAATGACTCAGCGTGAGACTTTCGGCGTATTTGCTGCCGTTGAGGCCAGATAACGCAGCTTGTCCTGCGTCTTCGCTGGGGGAGAGTTCAACGGCAAATTGCGCGTTGTGATGGCTGGCGATCAGGTAGGCCGCGCCACTCAGGTGTGTTTGTTCGCGGATGTTGCGCAATGCCACGCGTGCGTTGGCGTGCACCGCATCTGCCGCAGCCATGGCGCTCCATGTTTGTTTGCTCGTGCCGTAGGCAGCGGTGGCTGCGGCAATGACCCATAAACCCAGTGCCATGCCGATCAACAGCTCGGGCAAGGTGTAGCCGTGCTGCATGTTGGGATGTGCTTGGCGCGTGCTCATCGTGCGGGAGTGAAGAACAAACGCCAGCAACTCATTTGCGCAGGGCAGGCTGGAGAGCCTGATGTGCCATCGGTGCGGAAGGTTTCGTTGGTGTCACGCCAAGCGATGACGATGCCCCACCGATTTGGGTTACTCGGTAGTGCAAACACGGCAGCATCGCCTTCGGCTAGTTGGCTGTTGAGCAATTGCTGGACTTGCTGCATGTCCCATGCAGCAAGGTCCTGGTGCGTACAGGCAATGGCTTCGCAATCGGGTGTCGTGCTTGTGATTTGCCCCCATGCTTTGGCATACATGTTGCGCTGTGGCGCGTTGAGGGTCATGCGCTCAGCCAAGTCGTCGGCCAGACCTATGGCGATGGCACGCATCAGTTGTTGCCGCTGTTGCATCAATGCTTGTTGGTGCACCCACAACAAGCCCAGTACGCCGAACGCCAAGAGCAATAACGCGATCAAGGCTTCGAGCAGGGCAATGCCTGATTGGGCTTTCAAGTCCATCAGAGTCTTCTTCAGTTGCTGCATGTGTCTCCCGCTTGCCAACGCAAGCGGCCTGCGCTGCTGAGGCACAACACGTTCGAGATATTGAATGCAGCCTGCCGTGATTTGAGGACCCATCGGTCACCCACCGTGCCTAAGTCGCCACGGGCGCTGATGTCGAGTGGATATGTTTTGGCAAAGGAGATCTGCAAAGGTGTGAGTTGAGGCCTGCTTTGCAGCACTGTTTGATCTGCCTTCACCACCAGTTGCCAGCCACAGCTCCAGTCCATGCTGGTGGATGTGCCCCATGTGCAGTTCTGCAGGTGTATGAGTTGCAAGGCTTCACCACGTTGCAATGCACGGATGCGAGCGGCTTGCAAGTCGCTCACCAATTGATCGCGTGCGTCTTCGATGCGATGACGTTCTTGCAAGCGTTGCCAGCTAGGGATGGCGAGCGATGCCATGACGCCAAGCACCCCCAAGCACACCAGCATTTCAACGAGTGTGAAACCTCGTGAGGTCGATGGCGAAGGCGTAAAAAAACCTAGCGTTTGCATGTTGCAAATGCTAGGTATTGACGGGGCATCAGCGCATGGCTGAGACTCGAAAACTACTTGCGAACTTCGTCCACCAAGCTCTTGAAGTCGTCGATGTCTTCAAAGCTGCGATACACACTGGCAAAGCGGATGTAGGCGACTTTGTCGAGCTTCTTGAGTTCACGCATGACGAGCTCGCCAATGCGGGTGGAGGGTACTTCGCGCTGTCCGAGGCTGAGGAGTTTTTCTTCGATGCGCTCAATGGCGTTGTCCACCTGTTCGGTACTGACGGGACGTTTGCGCAGGGCGAGGCCCATGGATTCGAGTAATTTTTCGCGTTTGTATTCGATGCGGCGACCGTCTTTCTTGACGATGTTGGGAAAGCTGACGTCGGGGCGCTCGTAGGTGGTATAGCGCTTTTCGCAGGCACCGCATTGACGTCGGCGACGCACGGAGTCGCCGTCTTCGGACATGCGGGTTTCAACGACTTGGGTTTCTAGGTGACCGCAGAAGGGACATTTCATTTTTTGTGTTCTCTTTTGCTTTTTGGTTTTCGTTGTGTTTGTGTGCTTCTTTTTGCGCTGAGCTCGCTGAGGGCATTTGGTAATGGCCGCTTCCTCATGCTGGAGTACCAGAAATCGTCAGCGGCCAATACCAAACACCCTCAGTCTGCGTCATGCTTTGCTTCGCTCGCACGTTTCCGGCGTGAATCTCTGGCGAACGAAAACTCTTTACGAACAAAACACCGAAGACAAACAAAAACCCCCGACACAAAGGACGGGGGTTAAAGGCAAGTTATTTGTAAACAGGGAACTTAGAAGTCAGCGCATGCACCTTGGCTCGCACCGCTGCCAAGTTGGCTTCGTCATGTGGGTTGTCCAACACATCGGCAATCAGGTTGGCGGTGATGCGGGCTTCTTCGTCCTTGAAACCACGGGTCGTCATCGCAGGTGTGCCGATACGCACACCGCTGGTGACAAATGGTTTCTCTGGGTCGTTGGGGATGGCGTTCTTGTTGATCGTCATGTGGGCAGCGCCCAATGCGGCTTCGGCTTCTTTGCCGGTGATCTTTTTAGAGCGCAGGTCCACCAACATCACGTGGCTTTGTGTGCCGCCGCTGACGATGCGTAGGCCACGCGCTGTCAACGTCTCCGCCACGATCTGGGCGTTCTTCACCACTTGGGCTTGGTAGGCTTTGAACTCAGGTTGCATGGCTTCTTTGAACGCCACGGCCTTGGCTGCAATCACGTGCATCAAGGGACCGCCTTGCAGGCCGGGGAAGATGGCGCTGTTGATGGCTTCTTCGTGCTCAGCCTTCATCAAGATGATGCCGCCGCGTGGGCCGCGCAAGCTCTTGTGGGTGGTGGAGGTCACCACGTCTGCATGAGGCACGGGGTTGGGGTATTGGCCTGCAGCGATCAAACCTGCGTAGTGCGCCATGTCGACCATGAAGATGGCGCCCACTTCTTTGGCAATCTTGGCAAAGCGTGCCCAGTCGATGTGCAGACTGTAGGCCGAAGCACCAGCCACGATCAGCTTGGGCTTGTGTTCGCGGGCTTTGGCTTCCATCGCGTCGTAGTCGATGGCTTCGTTGCCGTCTAGGCCGTAAGACACGACGTTGAACCACTTACCCGACATGTTCAGGGCCATGCCGTGGGTCAAGTGACCGCCTTCGGCCAAGCTCATGCCCATGATGGTGTCGCCAGGCTTCAAGAAAGCGAGGAACACCGCTTCGTTGGCCGATGCGCCGCAATGGGGTTGCACGTTGGCGGCGTCTGCGCCGAAGATGGTTTTGATGCGGTCAATGGCCAACTGCTCGGCCACGTCCACGTGTTCGCAGCCACCGTAGTAACGCTTGCCGGGGTAGCCTTCGGCGTATTTGTTGGTCAGCTGCGAGCCTTGGGCTTGCATGACGGCAGGAGAGGCGTAGTTTTCGCTGGCAATGAGCTCGATGTGGTGTTCTTGGCGAGCGTTTTCGGCTTGGATGGCAGCGAACAATTCGGGGTCAGTTTGTTCGATCAAGATGTTGCGGTCGTACATGGCAGTCCTAGAGAGGAAGATGGTCCCAGCTAACAAAGAAGCAGGGCTGCCCAGGCGAACGGCTAATCACCCCCAAAAGCCGGGGGCGGTGCGCTTCCCAGTGGTCATACATCCACGTCAGCGGTGTGGAGCATTCGGCCCCACACGCCTATCGCCAGTCGCGCACAGGGTAGAGTTTACCGCGCTTGACCCAGTCCATTCGGACTTGGGTCACTCGTCGTCGTCTTTGCCAAAAGGCGTCAAGCGTTGCGCTTTTTCCCACAAGCTCTCCAAGCGAGCGGTGGCAGCCTCGGCTGCGGTGGAGGGCGGCGCCGAAGTTGGAACCTTGACGCCCTTGGCCACTTGTTGGAGGCGGGCGTTTTCGGCCATGACTTTGGCTGCATAGCCTTGGTCGTCTTTCATATTGCCCGCGCCCACATAGAGTTTGAGGCCGCCTTCTAGGCTGCCAGCACGGTTGATGCATTCCTTGAGCACATTCACACCCACACGCACGTTGGCCACGGGATCAAAGGCGGCCAGTGCGCCACCAAAGCCTTGGTACTTCTGCTCGTGAACCTTGGTCATCACTTGCATGAGCCCTTGCGCGCCGACATGACTTTGGGCGAAGGGGTTAAAGCCAGACTCAATGGCCATGACGGCCAAAATCAAGGTGGGTTCAATGTTGTTTTCGGGGCCCACGTCATAGGCTTCAGACACCAATGCGCTCAAAGGTTCGGGCGCCACGCGGTATTTTTTGCTCAGCCAATAGGCGAGGTTGGCTTGTTGCTTGGGCAGATCACGGGGGTCTGCGGCCGTGGCGCGGTCGACCGCATCGGCATCCGTGGCAATGCCCAGTTCATCGTATTGACGCTCTTGCAACCAGCCAATCAACTTGGCTTCGGTCAACACACGCAAATCGGGGCGCACGGTCAGCGCCACGACAAAAAAGAAGATGGACAAGCCCACCACGGCCAAGCCGTTGTGGGAAATGGCAAAAAAGCCTTGAGCCACGTCAGCTGCAAAGGTACGTAGACCTAGCTGTAATCGGGCGATGTAGGAAATAGACATAAATTAATTAAATAAGAAGTGCCTCAAATTTTAAAGCCTCGGCGACAATCACACCTAATTTACTGTGAGCCTTACTTGTGACTGATTCTTCTGCCCCATCCCTCGACCTCGCCGCCTTAGACCAATTGACTGGTGGGGCTTTTACCGTTGCCACAGCCGCAGACCGCACAACGCGTCTGCGCGACTGGTTGTCTAGCCAGCCCACGCTGGAGCAAGTGCAAGCCGCTTTTGACGAAATGAGCCACCGCGACAAAGGCGCTGCCAAAGTGCTGCGCGAAAAGCTCGACGAGTTGCGCCGAAGCAAAGACCAAGATGCGCTGATCGTGGAGTGGGCCGCCAAAGGCGAAGCCTTGCGCGACGCAGCACACATCAATTTGGCTGACGCCATGGGGTGGCAGCGCGATGCAGCCAAAGCTGGCGCGCCTCTCTCGCGCGAGCCGTTAGCTGGGTTGAAAACCGCCCTGGCCGAACGTGTGAAAGCCATTGAGGACTTGCAACACCAAACCCAAGTGCAGCGCGAGGCCGCTGTGTTGTTGGCTCAGCGCATTGAGGTGCTCTCCACCAAGCCTTGGCAAGACGCCTTGGCTCAGCGAGAAGCTCTGCAAGCTGACCTCGACCGTTGGTTGGCCCAAGCCCAAGCCTTGGCAGTAGATGCCCAATGGCCCAGCGTAGACGCCAAGTTTGCCTCTGCTTTGCAAACCAGCACCCAGCAAGTCCAGGCAGTTTGGACGGCGTTTTGTGAAGCCTTGACTTTGACTGAGGCCGCCGCCGCTGATGCAAACGCGCCACTGCCCGCTGTGCCAGCTTGGTCCGACCAGATTCGTGTGGCGCGTGGCGAGCTATTGCCTCAAGTTGCTGTGCCAGCAAAGGCCGCCAAGCCTGTGGCGGTGGATGCCACACGCACGGTCAAGCCGACGGCAGACAAAGCCGTGGTAGACCAAAAGCGTTTGGAGTTGGCCATGCAAGCCGAGGCCTTGTTCAAGCCTGCACCGGTTGCCAAAACTGAGGCAGTGAAAGAGGTCGCTGTTGAGTCTGTACCAACGCCTGAGGGTATTGATGCAGCTGCAGTGCTTGAGCAAGCTGTGGTGAAAACTGACGACATAGCCCGTGTGCCTGCCATGGGCGGTCGCAAGATGCAAGAAACCTTGCGTGCTCTGCGTGAGCAATGGAAAAAAATTGACAAAGAGGCTGCACCCAACCCCGCGTTGTGGAGGCGCTTTGACACCGCTTGCAATCGTGCCCATGACGTGGTGGACGCTTGGCTCAAAGAGTCTCGCGCACAAACCGCAGCGCACAAAGCCCAGCGCTTGGCTTTGATTGAAGAAGTCAAAGCGTGGACCCTCACGCATGGCAGTGGCCCAGACTGGAAAGCGGTTGCCCGCCAGTTGCACCAGTTTGCGCAGCGTTGGCGTGAGAGCGGGCACTTGAGCGAAAAAATGTTTGCCGAATTGCAGCCCGTTTGGAAGGCTGCCATTCATGCTGCACATGAGCCCCTCGAAGCGGCGCAAAAAGCCAGCTTGGCGCGCCGTCAGGGGCTGATTGCCGAAGCCCAAGCCTTGGGCGCTGCGCCCACCTTGCGTGTGGATGCTGTCAAGGCCCTGCAACAACGCTGGCAAGAAGAGGCACACACCGTGGTGCTGGATCGTAAGCAAGAACAAAAATTGTGGGATGCGTTCCGTCAGCCCATTGACGAGGCGTTTTCTCGCAAGTTATCGGTGCGAGAGCAATCGCAAGCGGGCTTGACGCCGCACGACAAAGCGGTGGTCGAAGCGGCCAAAGCCTTGGAGTCAGCCACGGCGAAAGGCGATGCTGCCGCAATTCGTGCTGCCATGCAGGCGCTGGAGCAAATCTCTCGTGGGGAAGCGGTGGCCGCACCTGCTGCTGCTGCGGTTGTCGCGCCTCAAGCCGAGCCTGTGTCTGAGGAAACTACCGAAGCTTTTGCTACGGCAGAGGTGTCTGAACAGTCATCTGAAACGAGTGAAAACACTTCGGATGTAGCCGCCAAACCCAAAGCTGCACCACGCCCTGTGGTAGCCGTGCGCGGTGATGATCGTCCGGGTCAAAAACGCACTGAAGTTGCACCAGCGGCGCGTGGCCGCGATGGCAAAGCGGGTGGCAAATTTGGTGACAAGCCGAGCTTTGGACGTGATGGTAAGTCGGGGCGCGATGGAGGCCGTGAAGGCTTTGCGCCACGTGGCCCACGTTTGGGTGATGTGGCTTTCCGTGCGCAGCGTCATGCACTGGAGTCTGCGCAAGATGCTTTGCGTCGATTTGCTGCACAAGCCCACGGCGAAGTGTTGACCCAGTTGATGCACGCTTGGGAAAAACGCGATGCCACCCAAGTGCCTGCCGCGCAAGCGATTGGCAGCAAGCTCAACCCCGCCCAGCGCAGTCAGTGGGCACAAGCCGTGTCTGCCGAGCCCAAAGGCGACGTGGTGACGCCATTGTTGCGATTGGAAGTGGCCGCTGACTTGCCAACACCCGCCGCGCACATGGATGCTCGCCGCGCCTTGCAGTTGCAAATGCTCACACGTCGTAACGACCCATCGCCTCAAATGACATGGGCGGCTGATGCGGCTCAGGTGTTGGCAGGTGTGTATGACGAAGGCGCTGCGCGCCGTTTGCAAGCCGCGCTGAAGGTATTGCTCAAACGTTAATTTGAGCGCTAAGCCACGCTCAGTGGCAATCTATAAAGCCCCCGTGTGGGGCTTTGTGCGTTCTGGCCAAGCCAGCTTAAAACTTCTAAGCGAGGTGGCTGCGCATCTGCATGCCAATCGCTCAGCACCCAGCGGCTTAAGCCCTGGCCTAAGTCGTGTACTGCAGGTTTGTGGGTATGGCCGTGCAGCAGCACATGGGACTCGGTCGCCATGAGCCATGCGATGGCCGCTTGGGTGTCGACATCGGCATAGTCTTTGTGGCTCTGCTTGAGTGCTTCACTTTTGCTGCGCACATCTCGCGCATAGGCTTGGCGCTCGGCCAAAGGCTTGGCTAAAAAAGCCGCTTGCCATTCGGGTTGGCGCACTTGGGCGCGAAATGCCAAATAGTCGCGGTCATCTAAGCACAGGGCATCGCCATGACTGAGCAGGATGCGCATTGGTTGGGCGTCGCCTACGGTTGGCAATTCCAGCACCGTTGGGTCGCTCAGGCCTTGCATGCCGCTGGCACTGAGTAATTCCTGGCCGACCAAAAAGTCGCGGTTGCCACACATGAAATACACGGGTGTACGTTCAGCAGTGGCCTTGAGGGTATTGACGCACTGCAAAGCGAAGGGGTCTTGGTTGTCATCGCCCACCCATACCTCAAACAAATCGCCCAAGATGAAGAGGGCGTCGGCGGGTGTGTGTGCCATGTGTTGAACCCACGCCTCAAACGTGGTGGGTTCATGGGCGTCTAAGTGCAAGTCAGAGATGAAATCCACACGCTGCCAGTGCTGCGGCGCTTGTACGCTGGGTACAGGCTGGGGCAGCAGCGGTGGTGTGGACATGCTCGCCTCGTTTGAAGTGGCTTAGAGTGCCACAGCTTTTTCAATGACCACGTCTTCTTTTGGCACGTCGTCATGGAAGCCTTTACGGCCGGTTTTGACAGCAGCAATTTTGTCCACCACGTCTTGACCCGTGACGACTTTGCCAAACACGGCATAGCCCCAACCTTGCATGCTGGGCGCTTTGTGGTTCAAAAAGTCGTTGTCAGCCACGTTGATGAAGAACTGAGCCGTGGCTGAATGTGGATCGGACGTGCGTGCCATGGCGATGGTGTAGTGGTTGTTTTTCAGGCCGTTGTTGGCTTCGTTTTCAATCGGCTCGTCACAGTCTTTTTGGCTCATGCCTGGCTCAAAACCGCCGCCTTGCACCATGAAACCTGGGATGACACGGTGAAAAACGGTGTTGTTGTAGTGACCTTTGTTCAC
>JACCDV010887661.1_pt1 | contig 11087 bp, 14 predicted proteins | sample 7446131 | NCBI WGS metagenome assembly JACCDV01 (sample SAMN15323448, study PRJNA562643) | freshwater metagenome | isolation source: river surface water | place: USA:Blue River Watershed | collected 2017-08-17
ATATTTAAAATTTAAACCATGAAGACAATTACAATCGAAGGACACTTGAGGACCGAGTCTGGCAAAAAAGCCGCCCGCCAAATCCGCTCTCAAGAAAACGTGCCAGCTGTAATTTACGGGGGTGCTAAAGAAGTGAATTTCTACGCTTCTGCTAAGGCTTTCAAGCCATTAGTGTACACAAGTGAATTCTTGATCGCTGAAGTTGCTGTAGACGGCAAAAAATACAAGTGTATTTTGAAGGATCTACAATTTGACAAAGTATCTGATTTATTATTACACGTTGACTTATTAGAGTTAGTGGATGATAAGAAAGTTGTAGCTACATTGCCATTGAAATTAGTTGGATCATCTGTGGGTGTTAAAGCAGGTGGTAAATTAGTTTCTAAAGTAAAAGCGGTTAAAGTAAAAGCTTTACCAAAAGACTTAAGAGAATTTATTGAGTTAGATATCACTAAATTAGAATTGAACGCGAACTTACGTATCGAAGATATTAAAGTACCGAACATGGAGATCATGAATTCTCCACGTATCCCAGTTGCTTCTGTAGTAATGACTCGTCAATTGAAACAAGAAGAATCTGAAGCTGCAAAAGCAGGTAAGAAATAATTCAAATTTATTTGAATATAAAAACCCTCTGAGCAATCAGGGGGTTTTGTTTTTTCAAGACCTTTAATGAAATTAAGGTCTTGAAAAAACAACTCTAATGATTTTAAAATCCCTGGCGGGATTTTGTTTTTTAGGGCAGACTGGGATAATTTTCTTTACTTTTGAACTCGAATTAAAACGCATGTCAAAATTTTTACTCATAGGACTAGGGAATGTAGGTGCAGAATATGCGCATACCCGCCATAATATTGGATTCGATGTATTGGATGCCTTTGTGATAAAGCACGGTGGCTTTTTTAAAGTAGATCGTTTAGCAGAGGTTGCAGAAGTGAAATGGAAGGGTAAAGTATTTATTTGCATCAAGCCAACAACCTATATGAACTTAAGCGGCAAAGCATTTAAGTATTGGATGGATAAAGAAAAAGTAGCGCTAGAAAACACCTTAACCATAGTTGACGACTTAGCATTACCCACTTCCAAGTTACGTCTTCGCGCATCTGGTTCGGACGCCGGACACAATGGATTAAAAGACATCCAATTGACAATAGGTACAGACGCCTATCCTAAATTAAGATTTGGTATAGGAAATGATTTTGCAAAAGGGCAACAGGTAGATTTTGTTTTAGGAAGATGGGCGCAAACGGAAAGAAAACTAATTGATTTGAAAATTGAAAAATCAGTAGAAGTGATTGAATCATTTGCAACCATTGGATTGTCAAGAACAATGACTTTTGCAAACGGCTTAGATATTAAACTGGACTAGTATTTAAAATTCTAAAATAATTTTTATGAGTATATTTTGTATTGGTCGTAACTATGTAGAGCATGCGCATGAATTAGGAAATGAAGTACCTACCTCAGCCATTATATTTATGAAACCTGATGCGGCCTTATTGCCAAAGGGTGAAAATTTTTCTATCCCAAGTTTTACCAACGACTTACACTTTGAAGGAGAGCTAGTTTTACGTGTAAGCAAAAAGGGAAAAAATTTAGCAGCGCAACATCCCAACGGCATACCTGTTATCGAGTATTGCGATGCTATTTCTGTAGGGATTGATTTTACAGCACGTGATTTACAAAACAAGTTAAAGGAAAAGGGTCTTCCTTGGGAAAAAGCAAAGGCTTTTGACAATGCAGCTATACTTGGTGAATGGCATCCCTTAACAGCTCAAATTTTATCTGGTCCAATACACTATACTTTATCTAAAAATGGAACTACGGTTCAAACAGGGGATTCAAGTTTAATGATCTTTCCTCTAGATAAGATATTAGCAGGCATTACGGAGTATTTTACAATCTATCCTGGGGACTTAATCTATACTGGAACCCCTGCTGGTGTAGGTCCAACTGCCAAAGGGGATGTATTTGAAGGATTTTTTGAGGGACAGTCCGTTTTTAGTCTAAAAGTGAACGGATAATTTCAAAAAAATTAAGTAGTTTTGCCACCCTTAAAAGGGTATAACCATAAAGGGTCTAGGCGAGGTAGCTCAGTTGGTTAGAGCACAGGATTCATAACCCTGAGGTCCCGGGTTCAAATCCCGGTCTCGCTACATGAAAATCAAGGACTTACGTTAAATCGTGGGTCCTTTTTTGTTTCTGCGTGAGGTTTGCGTGAGGTTTTGCGTGAGGTTCTGCGTGAGGTTTTTCTCCAATCACTGATTTTAGTTTCGAATTACATCTCTTTATTTTTATTCACGCCTCTTTTCGCAATTAAAAATTAAAGTCTAATTTTTAGTCCTCCGTTCACTACAAAACCTTCTACTGGGGCATAGATATCTTTGAATACAGGATTTAAAATACTACCTGTAAAAATATTATCAAATTTTGACTGTCTGGTATTGGTAAAGTTTTCAAAATTGATAAAGAGCGACCATTTTTCCCAAAGTTTTTCTGCCATAAACCCTGTAATCCAGTATGATTTTCCGAAGCTGCCATCACTTAAACTTTGTTTACCAATATAGTAGGCTTCTAGTCCTAATTTGAGTTTGTATTCAATTTCATACATTAAAACATTATTGAGGCGATGGCGAGCAGTGAGGGGCAATAATTGTTTTGAATTTTTAAAATTAGTATTAGCATCTGTATAAGTATACCCAATAAACAATTTGAAATCTTGGTACGTAAATCTGAGATTCGTTTCTATGCCTTTTGTATCTATATATCCATCTGCATTTTTAAATTCAAGTTTATTGGTTGCAGTATTATTAAGTACCAAAGGATGATCCAGTTTAGTATAGAAAAAGAGTTGATTAAAGCTTATTCCTAGATTCCCAATGGAAGTTTTATAATTGATATCCCAGTTTACGCCCTTAGATCGTTCATTTCTTGAATTGATTAAATCTATGGGCAGTATATTTCTAAATTGTCTTCGCTCTGCTTCTTCTGTAAAAATGGTAGGTGTTTTATATCCAAATCCGCCTCCAATTCGAGTTGTTAAATTTGGACTAAGCTTAAACATAGTCGCAATTCGGGGAAGCAATTCAAATCCAAATTCATTAACATGATCTCCTCTTAGTCCAGTTTCTATAACCACTTTTTCATTGATTGACCATGCGTTTTGGATAAATAAACCGACTGTTTTGTAGCGGTAATCAATTTTATCTTGGTTGATAATAAATGGCTTTTCTGCTATATTTTCTGTAATTAAGTTTGTTCCAATCACCCAATCAGAATGAAGTCCTTTTTTATTCCATGACAGCTCCGTAAAAGAAGATTGCTGTAGCGCATCAAATATATGATCAGGAGTTGACAAGATTCTACTAAATCTACTGTAACTGTTTTTGAATTGTAAGGTTGCGTTTTCTGTTAACCGATTTGCTATTCCAAACTGAGTGGTAATTCTATCAGTATTATTTTTTTCAAAAAATCCTTTAATACCGTTATTGATATATTGCATGCTTCCACCAATTCTATTTTCAGTCATGTATGAGATTCCAAAATCGGTGGTCGTTTTATTGCCATACAAAAAAATACGTGGATTAATCGTGTATCGCTGAAGCTTAGGAATCGCCGTCAATCCAATAGAAGCGGGATCAAATGCAGTATTGCTATTTCTGGAAGCAAAAACTGTAACGCCTACTTTATCAAATTTTTGACTATAAAAACTACTAAGATCGAGTCCGCCAGCAGAAGTTGCATTTGATAGAAAATCTAACCTACGTTCGTTTGTAGGCGTTTTAGAAACAAGATTTACGATACCTGCTATTGCACCTCCGCCAAAAAGTGTAGAGGAAGCGCCTTTAATTACTTCAACCTGTTTCAGGTCTAATGGTGCAATTTGTAAGAGCGAAAGGCTTCCCGAAAAACCGGAGTACATGGGATACCCATCTCTTAATATTTGCGTGTATCTTCCATCTAAACCCTGTATTCGAATACCTGCATTAAACGAAGTAGCTGATGTTTGTTGAGTTTGAATACCTGTACTTTCATTTAACATCATTCTGATGTCTCCGGGTTTCATATTTCCTTTTTCCGTAAGCTCTTCTCCGGAAATAACTTCGGTTCTGGTGGGTGTATTTGCAATTGTTCTGCTAATACGCGTTGCAGTTACAACAACTTCTTCTTGCTCTTCTTCGGTTTCTTCGAGAAACACTTCAAAAATTGTATCTGATGTTTGTGGTGCTGTTATGGTTATTTCCTTTTCAACAAAACCTGTATAGGAAATAACTATGGAATAAGTACCGGCTAAAATTTGTTTGAATACTACAGAACCTGAACTATCAGCGATAGCTGTTTTATTGAGTGCTATAATTTTTACACTAGCCCCTGTAAGCGGCTCTTTGGTTTCCGCATTTTTGATATTTAATTTTAAATTAGATTGGGCATGTATGGAAGAAAAGGAAAAAAAAAGCGTAAAGCATATGCAGAATAGTGATTTCATTCAATCATGTTTTAAAATACAAAAGTACTTATTAGAAATGCGCGGATGTTACTTTTTAGGGAATTTTTATATATTTAATACAGCTATCTTTTATCATCTTCTCTTAAAGCTGTGTGGATATCAGGGCATGAAGTTGGATACCCTGATTATGAGTATTGTTTTTTAATCTTAAGAAATTTTTTAACTACCGTAACCAAAGTATAGAATCCACTTATATCCCTCCACATTTGGTTAGAATGTAGTACAATACTGGCTACATGAAAATCAAGGACTTACGTTAAATCGTGGGTCCTTTGTTGTTTTTGCGTGAGGTTTGCGTGAGGTTTTTATCATTTCTTACCGAAAACACGAACCTTTAATGCTGATATTTCTACAGCGGTTAACACCTTTGGATCGAGGTAATATTTCTCTAAAACTTGGGTGGTAGAGTGGGAGCTAACCAATCCTGTATCATCACCTAATACTTGATGATGCCAAGTCAAATAGGTTTTACGAAGATTACTTAAACTGATGTCCTTCTTGATACCTGCACCTTCTTTGTAATGAGAAAATCCTTTGCTCAAATCGTTCATGATGGTTTTAGTTTTTACATCTCTGTTTGGAAATAGAATATATTCGTCCGTTCCAATCTTTTCATTCATGCCTAATTCAATAAGGAAATCTTCAAGGTCAATATTGATACCAATATATTTCTTACACTCCTTGTTATTCTTTTTCATCCGCTTTACTTTCAGGTTGTCAATGATGAATAGTTTAACTCCTTGTGGTGTGCTATATATGTCAGACCATTTAAGGTCCACCACCTCTTCACGTCTACCACCAGTTAATAGGAATAGTTTGAATCCATCCTTTAGATAGGGTTTATACAAGTTTTTCTTCTCGCCCTTACCTCCTAATGTTATAAATGGATTGAATGTATCAACGGCTGCTAAGACCTGATTAAACTCGTCCTCTGTAATTGTATCGATGTTAGATTTTATAACCACTTTCGTTACGAACTTTCTAAATGGGTTTTTCATCTCAATATTCTCAATCTCAATTAGGAATTCAAAGAAGGCACGAACAGCAATGAAACATTTATTGAAAGACCTATCACCATAATGTTCTTCTGCCCAAATATAAAAATTGGATACATCCTCAATTTTAATATCAGTAGGTCTAATCCGTCTGATGTTTCTAGTTTTGGATAAATTCTCAACAAAAAACCAGCAGAATCTAATGCTCTCATCAATATGATCCTGTGATACGTTCTTTTTAAGGTGCGCAAACTTAGACTCTCCTGATAGGAATTCACGGTACTTGACAAGAGCATCACCAATACTATAATCGTTAGATGATTCTGTAAAGGTGACGGTAGTTCTGTCATACCCATTGCATTTTAGTTCTTTCTCAAAGCTAATGCATTCAATTATGGCGCTGTTATATGTGGTTGCTTCCAGCACCTTAGTTTTAACGCTGTCCGAATTACCTGGAACATGAATGCGCACTCGGTATACCTGTCGGCTATAATGTTTGCATTTGGGATTGTCTACTCTGCAGGTTTTGCAGAATATCTTTAGTCCCTTATGTGGGTTTTTCGGCAGGGTTAATTTCTTCATTCTAACAGGTTTTTATATCTTTTTTCATCTTTCTTATTTATCCTAGTTGCTCTAGCAGCAGGAACAGGGGATATTTCATCTTCTAATAACGTTATTGTTAAATTATAAACAGATAGGTCTTTAACAACATCCCTGTATCGATCCTTCCACTCGTCTGGATATTTGTTTCGGAGTTGCTGCACAAACGGTTTATCAATTTGACTATCCACCTCGATTTGATATACAAATGGAGTCTTTGTAAATTTGTGAATTTTGATACCCCGCTCCACCAACCATTTTTTAGCTGTTTCAATGTCCTTGACATTTATTTTCTCAGCTACCTGTGGTAGGGTTAGGGTATCAAGACTCCTTGAAATATTGTTATATCCTTCTGACAATTGCTTTAATTTAAGATGATTTTATACTACGCGTTGCTAGTATTGGGGTTTTTATTCCTCATTGTTTATTAATTTGTAATAATAAAAATCTGTTAATTTAGAATCTTTATCATAATCATCCTCATCCTCATCAAATTCATCTTCAATACGTATAAAAATTTCATCTGAATAATAACAATAAAAATATTGTATCATTTCAAGCTCGGATTCACAAATTTCAAATGAAGCACTCTCATACATAAATTTTTTTGCATCTTTAAAATTATATGCCCAGCTAACCACAGCCATTATGAAGTGATATAAATTCTCGTATTTTATTTCTTTCATCATATCTATTTAAATAAGTTAATTAATTCATCATTGTCATCGGGATATTCTTCTTCAAAATCAAAAAAATCTATAGCTATTTCAACTTCTAATTCATTGGTCAAATAAAACCATAATTCAATATCATCAGATATTTTTTCATCGTCATCTATATCTTTACTAGTTATTCTTCTTTTAATTTCTATTACCTGTTCTTCTGTCAATTCAATATCATAATATCGCATTGCATTAAACATATTTGTTTTAATTTCGAGTCTCATTTTTTAAATTTTAGTAAAATAAAGGGGCACCTTATTAGGTTTTTTATTTACCCCCTTATTTCGTGTTAGTTAATCCTCAATTCCGCTTTCTGATTTTGATGAGGTAATTTCACCATTAGAGATTTCATAAAAATCTGCGCAGTGGTTACAGACATCTTCACATACAAGTGAAAATTTAAGGTCGTCAAATAACATTGACGCATGCTCTACAAATGATACAGGCCCATTCCAGGCACTAGAAAAAGTGTAGACATCAGAATCCTCAGACTCTTTTACGTATGGATTGTATTCGCCATCGACGCAGCACCATGTTGGGATACCCCAAAGTAGGCGTTGCAATTTGTTTCCAAGATCCTTTTGTTTCTCTGTTGCGGAATCCGATTGGAGATTTTGAGGTACAGGGAATAGTAGGTTTAGGTCTACGTCTTCTACTACACCATCACTGTTTATTACTGCGAAAGAGTTTTTGAACATTTCAAGGGTTTCTCTTGGCCCTCCAACTTTAAGTTGGTTGTCGATAATGTTTCCCATAATCGTTTTATTTTTTTTAGTTTAAAATGATGAAATACTCACCACTTGTATAATAAGACATAAAAAAAATCGTAAAAAAAAATTTGAACAAAGAAATTTTAAATTTATTTTTCACTCACCATATAAATTATATTTCTTTATATTATAGATTAATTAATATAAAACAACCACCCCTGCCTGCAGGGGGTAGTTGCAGGAAGGGGTGCGGTGTCCCACCTTATTTTACACATATAATGAGACTCGGTAAGGGGGTCGATACCTTAAAAAAAATATTTCCAGAAAATTTTGGAAGTTGTTAGATAATGAATGCTAACAATATATCAATGTTGCTAGTATGTTCCATGCGGAGCATTCGTTAGCTCAAACACTCAGGGTATTTTAATTTGTATAATTCAAAGAGTGATTCACGAACAATATCGGATTTTTGACGGCGAGTGATTGTGCATAGTAATTCTAATCTATTTTTTTCAACTGAATCAAGGCGTAGTCTAAGGAATTCATTTTTGATAACTGTTTTTTTGTTATTCATAGTGGGTCTTTTAATATAAATACTAACATATTGGTGAATGTTGTGATACTTGCCATATTTTTTGTACCCACAAAGCATTTCTATCCAGTTTGTTGTATTTATTATTAAATGGAATACAATGGGAAACAAAAATGATAAATCAACGGGACTATGGATACCTGAGAACATAAAAAACGATAAGAAGTTAGATTGGACTAATAAGGCGTTGTTATCTGAAATCTACTCTTTGTGCAAACTTGCAGATGGTTGTTTTGCATCAGACAATCATTTTGGTAAATTATTAGGTCTTGGTAGATCGTCAGTTAATAAAAGAGTAAACTGGTTAAAGGAGCAAGGATATATTTATGCAGTTAACCACTACAAGGAAAATCTAATTATTGGGAGAACTATCACCAAAGGTAGTTCTCAGGAGAAACATACCCTAGTTCCCAATAGAGACAAGGGTAGTTCTCAAAGTATACAGGGGGTAGTTCCCAATAGAGACAGGGGTAGTTCTGTTGAGAACACAACTAATACATCTACTAATACAGATATAATAATACAAAAAACAATACAGGATACTGGTGCTGTATTAAAATCTGATGTGTCAATGAATCAATTATTAACTAATAGATTTGAAGAACTAGTGTTCGAGTTGGTCAATAAGTCTAGTTTAGGAGAAGAAATTTTTAATTACACTCAACCAGGTAATCTAGATATGTTTAGGGATGCAGTTGATGAAGAAGAGTATAAACTGGTATACCCGCTGCTAATTAATATAATTGATGTTGAGAAGAAGTTGTACGGTAAATAAACCCCTCAACGAAGATGTGAGTGAAACGAACCAAGACGAAGTCTCACGACTTCCAACCCCAACTCCCCAAATGCCGCGCCAACCCCTCTTCCCCAAAAAACTATATAAATTGGTACTCAAATGCTGTACCTTTTTATCGTAAGATTTTAATTACAGTTAAAACTACCTACAGGAATACTTTAAATATTCTTTGTATTTCGTCACTATTGATTGCTGTATCGAAAACGAAAAGATGATCGAAATTTGGGGATATAAAACGGGTTTGTGGGGATTGTGTTAGGACTATCCCTTTCGTGAATATCAATCCATAAAGATTTATTTTCAAATAAGTGTATTAATGTATCACAACGTAGTATTTATTATAAAATACAATTATGAAATTTTATAACCTTATGAAAGAGCAAAAACCTTCAAGAAAGACGAAGATGCTTGTAACTGAAAGTCAATTCCGTCGATTGGCTTTTCAAATTTTGTCAGAGCAGGAACAAGGAACCATAAAGAGCACCTATTTAATTAAACAAAATTCCAATGTCAAGAAGAAATAGAAACAGACAAGAATTAAAGTACCCTGAGATTGCAGTGTTTGCATTATCAAAAGAATCTCAAATGAACGACGATGTTCATAAAAGTGAATGCTATTATTTTATGCTAGATAAGATTGAGCAAATAATGAGAGTGAATAATGTTAAGAGCGACAAGTTTGGAATTTCGGGTTACAAAGAAGACGTAGCCGCATACCTTGCATTTTACTTTGAGGTATATAATTACAAAGACCTTGAGATAAGACTAATGGATGATATTAATGAGTATGACCCAGATATCATGCCAGACAACTTTCGCTAGAGAACCTAAATTTGATTCCATTGCATAACAGCAAGCATTCCAATTCATTGTGCATTGCCAATAAACATTCAACCCTGATCACTGTGGAGAAATTATATGGCATTTGTGTTTGTGACTTCCTGACATCTGTCAGGAGGTTCTTTTTTATACCATGTCCGTTAATACTATTAAGAGACATGCATCTAGTTGATATTCAATGCTAGTCTAGTTTTAGCGCATTTTTATGACTTAAAATGAGGTAAAAGGCTGGTATTACGACATTGTGGCTCTACTTTAGCCGAAACACATTTTATGACCACAACTATTGAAAAAACCAGTGATTATTTAACCACTGACGAATTGAAACGTTTGAACAGGTACTTCCAAAAGGAGCAGAACTACCAGATGGCGTTATTAATTGAGTTCGGATTTAGGACTCTTCTTCGTTATTCTGACATATCTAGGTTTACTTGGAATGATGTATTAAATAAAGATGAACTAGTCCTAAATGAAAAGAAAACGGGTAAGAAAAGGAGTATTAAAGTGGGTGCAGTATTAAAGACATTATTACTTGAATATTATGAATTGCTCGGACATCCAAACTTGGATTGCACCATCTTCAATTATAGCCTGCGCCATACAAATAGGTTGCTTCAATTTGGTTCCAGGTTTGTTGGTATCCGTAAAAAGAGGGTATCTACGCACTCGCTACGTAAATCGGGAGCTCGTTTCTTGTATGATGAAAATAACAGGTCAGAAGACGTTTTCTTAAAAATTTCAATGATATTGAATCACTCAAGCACACAGGTATCAAGGCGCTATTTAGGAATAACCAGGGAGGAATTATCAGACGTCTTCAATGGATTTGACTTTGTTCTATAAAATCCCGGTCTCGCTACATGAAAATCAAGGACTTACGTTAAATCGTGGGTCCTTTGTTGTTTCTACGTGAGGTTTGCGTGAGGTTTTGCGTGAGGTTTTTGTCATTTCTTACCGAAAACACGAACCTTTAATGCTGATATTTCTATTTGTTTTAACATCCTTTACTCTAAATATTTTAATACCTTTGCACTTCATAATCATGCAAAAGAAGATAATTATATTATTGTTATTTATAATCGGAGTAAATCTCTATTCTAATAGTATGTATGCATGCGACAAGCCGCACAAGTCAACTAAACCAACGTCTTTTTTAAAACTGACCAAGACTAAAGCCAAGTCTGATTGTTGCAAATCTCATAATAAGGATTCGGGTCACGATTGTAATAAAAAATGTACTCATCACAACTGTGCTTGCACTTCTGTTTGTTCAAATAGTTATTTCTGCAAAAAAGAAGTTATTATAGAAACTACATTTTTTTGTA